>Ga0194111_10009009_pt1 | contig 10910 bp, 22 predicted proteins | sample TA2KigC300mmetaG_FD_146194 | JGI IMG/M metagenome (GOLD analysis project Ga0194111, IMG submission 146194) | Freshwater microbial communities from Lake Tanganyika, Tanzania - TA2015033 Kigoma Deep Cast 300m | ecosystem: Environmental > Aquatic > Freshwater > Lake | place: Tanzania: Lake... | reverse complement strand
GCTTTCTCACACACGGCCGGTGGATGGATCATCGGAACCTCCTCGCTGGCGACTGTAGAGATGGAAACCCAGTCTACCACACCTCGGCCCGGTTGGCAATGACCAGTTATGCAGTTGTCAAAGAGCGCTCAAGGGTGATGCTAGGATCGCTCACCCTCATGGAGCGCAGCGGAATGAGGGTTGAGTGCATCCAATTGCTCGGCACTTCTCAGTGCCAATAGCGCTATGTGCGAGCATCCACGATAAAGGTTCGGAGCTGTCCCTCTTGTGTTCATTATGTGAATCTGAGGAAACTTCTTCTTGATCTCAGGAAAACTGTCGAAAACAGAGTAAGAATAGTGGATTCCATCCCCTTCTGAAGTTTTGTACATCTTTCCCCCAGTTTTAACGAATTGAAATGCCTTCCAAAGCCGTAAGGAACGCAACGTTTGCGATATAATTCTCTGCAAAACGGATCCACATCCAAAATTGTTTACATCTGAGATAAATATTCCGTATCTAGCCACCCTACTCATCTCCCTTATCGCATCGTTTGGTTTGCCGATGTGATGGAGAATCCCAAAGGCGCAAACAATATCAAAAGAATCATTTGGAAAATCTAAGCTCAAGGCATCGCCGTCACGCAATTGATCTTCCTTAATTCCATGTTTATATCCGATTTCCCTTAGCTCTCTTACTGGTTCAACCCCCACAATGGAAATATTCGGCACTAGATTTTTGGCATGTCGTATTACCCTTCCAGTGCCTGCTCCTACATCAAGAACAGAAGTGAAAGAGTAATAGTTCAAGACACCTGTGAGTAGTGAAAGGGCTAGCTCATGTTCACTCTCATGCAAATGCATTTCGTCATATTTCTCTGCCGTTGCTGCGTAATATTCTTTTTGTTTTGTGATAGCGATATTCATCAGGTGCATCAGGTAGTAGTCCCTATATTCGGGTTCTGGCCTATCAGTTTGCGCGAAAGGGCAGTTCTCATTTCTGCATATCCGCAATGCACTCCCGTGCGCGTTCATTCGTCGGGTCAACAGACAACGCCCGCTGATATGCTTCTAGCGCTTTAGCCTTGTCGCCGAGCAGTTGATACACGTCACCCAACCGCACAAAATTATCTCGATCGGCAGGATATAATTGAGCTGCCAACTCAAATTCACCAAGCGCGTCTTGAAGTCTCCCAAGGCCAACATATGTGCGACCAAGCCAAATGTGAGCCGAGGCCTCCTGCCAATCCCCTGTTTGAACAAGACTAGCTTGCGTAAAGATGTCTAAGGCCTCAGTAAAGCGCTGTTGAGCAAGAAGGCTACGCCCCAATTCCAAGAGGATGTGAAGGTTATCTGGTTCAAGAGTTGTGGCGGTTCTCAATACTTGCTCACCTCGCTTATTGTCAGCGATATCGAGAAGAAACCGCCCCCCTTCAAACAGTACTGAAATGTCCTGAGAGCCAAGACGGATACCTTCTTCGGCTTTTGCTCGGGCTTGCTCATAATTTCCATACCCAAAGGCCAAGACAGTGGCCTGAGCGATATAAGCCTCAGCCAATTCGGGGTTCAGTTCAATAGCCTGCCCCAGTGCTTTCAAAGCCTGCTCCCACTCCTCCTTATCCCGAAGGGTTAGCCCCGTGTAATACCATATATATCCCAACTCTGGCTCCAAGGCCGGCTCTATCCAGCGCTGAGCCTGAGTAATGGCAGCAGGGTCAGCAACGGCGACCAGAGAACTATCAACAGAGCCAAAAGTGTGGATAAGCAGTATCATTCCTGCATTGCTCCGCGCATGGTTGAGGAAAGCAGGGATACGGATGAGCAAGACGGCTGTCAGAACTAAGGGAAGGAGCCACTTCGAGTACCTTATCATTGCTGAAATATCCCTCTCCCGGGCTCAAAAGTTTCTTCTCGGAGTCCTTAGAACCAGCGGTTGTCAGAAGCACTGGCCGAGTTCTAAGCAGGCCTTTTCGCAGAAAGACCAACCTCATAGTACAGAGAGATAATCTTTGCTGTTCATGACGTGATGGATCATGAATATTATCACACAAGCTTAGGTTTTTGTCAACCGCTTGCTTGATCAACGATCCGCGTCGCTATCCCACATTGCAATAGTGAGGACGACCAAGAAGAACGGCGACAAAGAGGTGACGATCTGTGGGGTCTGGAGCGGGTCCGACAAGAGCAGCATCGGAACTGGTGATGCCACCTTTGTCAGAGAACTTACATCCCTGACCCAGGAAGGGAGAAGTGGGCTCGCTACACAAAGAAGGATCAAGCAGAAGGAGTTGGACAGCCATCTGCACCTGGGTGGTTCCCCACATGGGATGGCCCGGCGGCTTTGATCTGGAGATTAACCAAGGTGCGAAAAGAGCACCAGGTTGCGAGCCTTTGAGTAAGCGAAAGAGCGGCCCAGAGGACAAGCTGGGCCGCTCTTCTCTTTGGTGTTGGCTGCACGATACAGTGAGGAAGTCTACGAAAAACGTCTCGGAAGTTGGCGCCAGTGGCCTAGCCGTGTTGTGGTGATCCCTATGTTGCTGATGGCACAGGAGTCAAGAAAAGTATTCAGGATTCTCCCCTCTGTTGCGAAGCACAGATGACCTCTTTCACACAACCTCTTGCTACGTGGTTTCACTTCCATAGCGTTACATCGGTGCTCCCACCCCACGGCATGGCGAACATGCTGCCGTCGGTGGATCGGCGAATGTACCAAACGCCAGTGCTGGGTCGGAAGATAGCAATGTCTGTCTTGCCATCACCGTCGTAGTCGCCAGGCACTAGCACATCGGTGCTCCCACCCCATGGCATGGCGAACATGCTGTCGTCGGTGGATCGGCGAATGTACCAAACGCCAGTGCTGGGTCGGAAGATAGCAATGTCTGTCTTGCCATCACCGTCGTAGTCGCCAGGCACTAGCACATCGGTGCTCCCACCCCATGGCATGGCGAACATGCTGCCGTCGGTGGATCGGCGAATGTACCAAACGCCAGTGCTGGGTCGGAAGATAGCAATGTCCGTCTTGCCATCGTTGTCGTAATCCGCACTGACAACCATCGGTAGTGGAATTGTGCCTGGCTGTATATTTAGTTGGGCTCCTGCCCACGCATTCGCCTGCGTATCCGTCAACAGCGCGTTCTGCAGGCTCAGCGTTGTCACGCTGGTGGACCGCTTGGCCCAAAGCGTTACTCTGGCCAGCACTACAGTAGCCCCGGGACCACTAACATCCAGCGGCGGGTGGCTGTATGCCGCAAACGTCGTCTGACCGCCAGGATTGCTTATGTCCGGCCCTAATGCGGCCACTGTCCGGTTGGTAGAACCCAATCCACCGGCATCGCTCACGGAAATCACTTCCAGGTAGTTAGGATCGTACACCAGGTCGAATTGGTAGGCCCCCAGGCCGCTCGGATTCATCTCCGCGCCCACATCAGCCACGATGTCCACCGTGAACGTCCCGTTGACTGGCGCAGCTCGGGTGGCCGGGTTCACCCGCACGGTTACTGTGCCTGGGTTAGCCAAAAGCGGCAAGGGGCCCACTGCTGCAAGCACAATAGCTCCTATGGCACAGAGGGCGATCATTCCCGATCGAAATCTTTTGGCTCGATTTATCCTGAGAAACGCTTTTTGAAACATGGTTACCTCCTTGCTTGTTTCCGTTCAAATAGTCGTGGCTAGCCACTGCTTCTTGCCACGTCCGACTTCATCAATAATACCAGACAGCCTGCAATCGCCGGCCAACTGCTGCCACAAGTTGGTTAGCACCGAGCGACCTGGTCAGGCAAGCAACATGCGCATTGGCTGCAAAGCACGAGTGAATGGGTTCAAGACCAGCCCGAGGATCTCTAAGGTCACCACACCCAAGAGCGACTCGTCGCCAGGCTCTCCGAGAATCACAGGAGTATGGCCTTCTCCCTGAGGCAACGCAATATGGCACTCGGACACCCGACGCTCAACAGAGGTGCCATCAGCCAAAATGAAGGTAGCAGATCGTTTCGGCGACAACTCTATCGCCCGCCAGTCCTTATGCGGTAGCAACGTGTAGGTTGCACCGCTGTCTACCAGAAAGCGCACGACGGCCTGCTTGCCAGTCGGACCAGTAACCACGCCTTCGATATAAGTTATTCCCATACCCTGAGGTCTCCTTTCCTATTTTGCCTTCCGATTCGCCAACGCAGCCGCCACGATCAGGGATCAGAGAACCAGTGATTAGGGAATCAACGACCCGATGCGTGCCTTGCTGAAGCGGTGCCCTGAGCCTTGTCCCTGCGATAAACCTTCGTGGTGAGCCTGTCGAACCATCAGGACGTCGCCTGAGCGAAACTTGCCTTGAGCTCTGTCGAAGGGCCATCTTCGGCTATCGTGACCTATTTCGATCTATTCACCTTGAAAGAGGAGATGCCGCACAGTTCAAACAGAGAGAAGATGCAGAATCCAGCTTCTATCTTAGACAACCCGGCGATGAGCTGCCTGTTCACTTCATATCGCTCATCTCGCGGGAAAAAGCGGTCTATCACGAAGACGTTAATATCCAACGAGACCATACTCGTCCCCCCGCATCGCTCGCTCAAACTCCTCCAGCGAGCGATAAGGCATGTGCTCGGCGATCACGTTGGAAAGCCGATCAAACTCCTCCCGCTTCTCATCTTCTGTCATGCTCAGGAGGTCAGGCATCTCTCTGGCCATCTCTTCCTTTATCTGCTGCCAGATCCCTCCTGTTTCTGTCGGTCTGGCCCGTTCTGGGAACAGGACCAACACTTCTATCCCTTCGCCATACGGGACTCTCTCCAAGGGTTTAACGATGCCTCGTTCATACGTACCTCTCACCACTGACCACGGCATCTTAGCACCTCCTCTGGCAATCTCAAATCGAAACTCGCAATTCTAAATCCCCAGCTCCTCCACTCGACCCAAACGCTTCCATTTACTCGTTACTCACCCCTTAGCGGTGGACGTAGACAGCCGGATAGCCAATCTTCACCGCGTAGAACACCTTGCCGGGATACTTGCGACGTGCCTTCTTGTCCGCTTCGAGCAGCGTGTCTCCTAGAAAATAGTCCCCCGTGTCCGGGTCTATGACCACAATCCTTCCCTCGTGCTCTGGCTCTAACTTCTCCTGCAACGCCTCGTAGACTTGCTTCCCCTTGGAAACCAATTCCTGCTTATCGATCATCACCACCTGTTTATCCCTCTCTTCGTCTCCTTACCATAATTTGTGCGCCCCTGCCTTTTGATGGGTTTTACCTGTTCGGAATCTCGCTGGCCAGCACATCCAACGACTGGATGAGGCTGAGCCTTTCGCCAGGCTCGACGTTCTCCTCCTTCCCAACGTGTACGTGATGCGGGAAATTCGGCAAATCGGGATAATGCTCGACAACAAAGGTGAAAGAGGCAACGACCGGGCTGGTCACTAATCTGGCTTTGAGTTGAAGCACATATTCGGTGGGTGTGGTCATTGAGGGGTGGCTCCCAGCATCTTTAACCGCTCAAGTGTGGCCTGATGCATCTCGTAGAACACGCTCCACTCCACGAAGTCCATCCCATCCCCCAACTCGCCGGCCCGGAAACGACGATAGAATTCCTCCGATGACATATGATATCGCTTCTCATAATTGACTAGCCGGGCGTCTAGATCACGCCGTTCCGCATATGCTTGCTCGATCTCTGTAGCCAGCAACTTATCAATAGCCCGATCAATCACTTCACTACGGAAACCCCGGCGATAAAGCTGCTCTAAGCTTTGAAGTTTATTAAGTGTGTGCACCGTGTTGCCCATATCTCTTCACCCCTTTCGTGCAATCTTGAAAGTCCATCAACGCCCACGTAGGCCCCACCCCGCCTGAGTACCTTGGTCATTCTGCTCCCTCTCGTAGCTTGGGAATCAACAACCCGATGCGTGCCTTGCCAGGCGGTGCAGCTTTGATGAATTGTGAGCAGGCGCCGACGACGTGGAGGATTTTCACATCTCTATTTGTCTCCGGGGACTTTAACCCCATGCTCCTGGTAGGCCCGCACTTTCTCAAACAGGGTGGCTACACTCTCCCCCTCAAACAATTGGTCGCGCAGGGCCAGATAGCGGGGCTCGTCGGCAACCGTTTTTCCGCAGGCTGCCGTCTTAGCTTGATGCGTATGAGCAAATGCCCCTTCATCATCCCCGCACACGAATCCCTGCCTCAGTGACCACGACGTAATGGTTGCGCAACCTTTCACCGACTTGCGCCAACGCAACTTTCATCATCCGCACCTTATTCTCCGCTCGTTCGTCTCGCAAACGCAACAACACCACACCTCGATGCTCCCATCCGCTGCAGTACACCAACTCACCAAAGTCCTTGTCGTTGGTCACCACGATTCGGCCTTCCGACACCGCGCGAGCAATAATTTCCTCATCATCTGCTTCAGGCATGACCTCGACCACAGCCACCGCGTCGTGCCCTTCGTCACGCAGGCAAGCTACAACCGATGTGCCCGTGCACTCATCCACCAGGAACTTCATGCCGGCACCAATTCACCCCGCATCGGTAGAGGAAACACCTCCTCGTGCTCTATCACACGTGCCGCATACGCTATGGCGGCCTCAATGTCCACTTTTTCCAACCGGGGATACTCATGCAGAATCTCCTCAACTGGAATGCCTTGTCCCAGCATCTTCAAAATCAGCGCCACGGGGATCCGCGTCCCGCGAATGACCGGCTTACCGACCATGACCTTGGGGTCCACCGTGATTCGTTCCAGCAAATCCTTGTCCCTCATTTGCTTCTCTCCTTACTTAACTTATTCCACCCCACCTCTCACTACTGCCCACAGCATCTTATCACTTCCTCTGGCAATCTCAAATCGAGCACTGATCGGGGAATCAGGGGTGAGGCAGGAAGTTAGGCTCGCGCACAGAACCCATCATCAGCCAGCCAAGCGCTCAGCGATATCTGAGCGACCGCTGCGGATCAGCATCGCCGCCACATCCGCTCGCATTTCCTCGATATGAGATGGCCTTGAGATCCCTTGTTGCCGCAGATTGGCCTCGTCCAGTCTCTTGTTGGCTGCTGGGCTCAACTGCTTCACCTGGATGTGGCCCTCAATAACAGCCCGCTCGATCACTAATGCATCGGGATAACCGCCCGCTTTGCCCCGGATCACCACCTCCTGGTAGACGGCATCGGTGATGATGATCTCTTCATACAAATCTTCAACGAGGTCTAGGAGACCGGCCTTGGCCAGATAGATCAGCCCGCTGGCATCTAGCTTGATCGCCTTTTTCATCAATTAGTCGTGGCTAGTCACTGCTTCTTGCCACATCCGACTTCATCAATAATACCAGGTGGTTGTTACAGAGTTATTGCGGGCGGATAGCAATCAGGCCATATAGATCCCACCACGTCTGAGTACCCTGGTCATTCTGTTCCCTCTCACAGCTTTCTTGTAGGTGTCTTCTGTTTCCCAACGTGTTCTGAGCCATGCCCTGGACAACGGAAAATAGAAAGGGGAAGCTGGGCAATTTAGGCATATCGCAACGCTCCACTCATATCGAACTGTACAGCCACCTTGTCCTGAGCGGGAATCTCAATCCAAGGTTGCTTCTCTAACAGCAACTTGAGCCTGGACTTTACACAGCCAAGGATAGCCTCACTGATGTTCTCCAACGCTTCTTCCAAGGTCTCACCTTCCGACAGGCAACCTGGCAAGTCCATACACTCAGTTGCATAGCGCCCATCTTCATCCCGCTCGATTACGATATTGAATTGCATCGCTCACCTCCATATTGGAGTTCCCCCTTCCCCTCTCCGTCACTCACGCGCTCAACCCGCGCTTTGAATCCAGTCCGCAAGTGTCTTCTGTATCCGATGCAATCGCTCATCGCTGATCTCCCCAGTAGTACCTACGAACATGTCCGCAGAAACTACAGCCAGCCGAGCTACACGAATCACGCTTGGTATTTTGAGCCCGGAGCTATGAAAGTCGCTCGCAGTGGAGTTGATTACCTCATCAAAGCCAGGGAGCGCCTGCTGAAGCTTGGTGGAAAACATGCACACCAACCAGTCCTCATAGGGACCGGGCACGCGGGCAAGCAACAGAACCGGACGCGGCTTACCAGGCGTCAGATCAACCAGAGGAAAAGGTACCAGAGCCACGCGACCCGGCTGTTTCACGCTCACCTCTCCTTCAGAGCTTGGACGTCATATTCCGGCCATTCTTCATCTTCTAATCCCTGCAACGCCCACCTCAGCGAAAGCTTAGACCACAACACATCTTCCTGGCGGGCCTTTTGCAGCAAGTAGTCTACGAAATCCAGAATTTCCTGCTGGGTTGGCTCCGGAAGCAACTCCACTTTCTTTTGAATTAGATCTACAACAGCCATCTTTCCCTCCCTTATGCGTAGTGCGTTCTTGATTTCGCCATATCGCCGTGCGGTATCAGTATCACATCCCAACACCACACTGCTTGCCGCAAACTCGTCAATGCGTGTGAGATTCTCCTGCACCCGCGCCGATTTTCGCGCCCCGTAACACAGTTCTCCAACCACTACGCTGGAAATGAACGTTTCCTCAGCCTTTGAGAGATTCTCTTTGACAGTCGTATCATCTGCGAACAAGGCGATAATGATGTTGGTATCCAGCAGGTATTTACCACTCATTGGTGTCGATCCGTTCGCAACCTTCTTCAATAGCAAGGCGCATAAGTTGCAGGTCGTCCAGCGGTATCACACCAGCAAAGCGCAAAAGTTGCTGACCAGGGACGCCGCGCGGAATAGAGACGGCAAGCGCGCGCGTGAACTCGAGCACCCGCCACTGCAATTCATGTGGCAAGGCTTTCAATTGTTCAACTACCTTATCCATAACAAATGTGTTCATTTTGCCCTCCTACTCGCGATCTTACCAATCACTCTCGGGAAAGTCACTGTCCCACTCCCCCTGTAAGCTATCTCTCCCATCTAAAAGTATACCATCACTTACTCCATTTGGGCGTGAAATTGGCGTAAAGCTGGTGTGAATTTGGCGTGAAAGCTGCTTGTGTTTTCACCTCGCTTGCTCCCTTGCCTTCTCGCTCTTCCGCTAGACCTCGTAGGGTGAGAAAGTAATCAGGAAATCCCGCTCATCGAAGCAGACTTTGAAATAGCCGAAAATCCCTGCCCGCCCAAGCAGGTTGAATCTGATTCCGAGCTTGTCAGAGAAGCCTAACGGAACGCCTAGGCGATGCCTCCCAACCTGGATTTCAAGGTTATGCAGATACACTGGTATGAATCCCCCATCCCCTACTTGAACGTACACTTTGGAGCCAGTACGATAGTCTAATCCAAGACGGTCGGCTACCCGGGTCGTGAATACACTGTAAGTAGCGCCGCTATCCACATATGCTTCTACCGGATACCATTCCTCTCCATACCGGATGGCCAAAGTGATAATGGGAACTTGCACATCTTTCAGCCGTTTGTAGCGATATGTTACAATAGGCATACAAGCTCCTCTTCCGTAGGGATAGCCAACACGAGAGGGACGATATCCGGATGCGCCTTTCTGGCCAACCGATCTGCTTCCTTCTCCGTATCAGCCACCACAGCGATTTTGCCTTCCACCACAGCAATGGCCTTGCCGGCGTATTCTCGCACCAACTCTTCAAAATGAGCTGCATACCAACTATCCATTGCCTCTAGATCAAGCTCTCGTTGTCTGATCATCCGCATCGTTTCCCCTCCTTTTTAACCCGATCCTCCGCCCATAACATGCCAAACGGCTTACAAAGGGTTATAGAATTCCTCAAATGTACATCTCGGCCACCTGCGCCTCAGCCCAGAGCTGACGATAAATATCCCGCACACTGGCATCCAGGCACTCTGCCAACTCCGCCGGCAATCCACGTGCCCGGATCAGGTCCTGCACGTCGGCCAGATCGCGCCGGCGATGGGGAGCGCTCTGACCCGATGCCAGCTTCAATTCCACCAGCTTCTCCAGGGCAATCACCCGAACGCCTTCCACCTCCACCGTCACACCAGGCTGGGCCGGATCAGGGAAGGCCACCGGTTTGGGCAGTCCATCACCGGGATACTCCCCTGCGGTGACGATTTCGATGCGCACCCCGGTCTCGCTGTCTCGAAACGTCTTCTGTGCCCCTTCGAATAGCTTGCCCTGAGCCCGGCGAAGGGCGGGGCGATAGCCACGGCTCACCAACCGCTCTTGAAAGCGCGCCAGGCCGGCTGGTGACAAAAGCAAGTCAATATCCTGGGTCAGCCGCGGATACCCGTGCTCACCCAGTGCCAGCCCTCCCAACAGGGCGTAGTCAATGCCCTCGGCCGTCAGTCGCTCCACCAGCCGATGCAACGTCTGGCGCAGCGTGCCGCCGCCGGCGAAGAAGGCACTGGCCTCGCGCAACAACAAATCACCACCCTGACGCAGCCGGCGCTCGTAAACCAGATCTGCCTTAATATCCAACAAGACCATACCCGTTCCCTCGCATCGCTCAAACTTCTCCAGCGAGCGATAAGGCATGCGCTCGGCGATCACGCTGGAAAGCCGCTCAAACTCCTCCCGCTTTTCATCTTCTGTCATGCTCAGGTTGTATCATAAGTATACCATGATTCGACCTGTTCGGGCATGAATTTGGCGTAAAGCGGGCGTGAATTTTACGTGAAACGAGGCGGCGAAGGTCTCGGCCTGAAGACTTCACCAAAAAATCGCCCCCGTTCTCCACCGATCTGCAGAGAGGGGCATCTGCTCCCCAGCTCCTCTCACACCACCCCTAGCTCCCTCAGCACGTCCAGCACGCGGGGCAGGGGCTCGTCCCAAAACCAGGTCAGCTTCACCCAGAAGCCCGATACCACCTCAGAGCGATATACTCCCTCCTCATCCACGGGCACGATCTGATACCATCCCTCCTTCCCCAGCCTGTAGAACTCCGCTCTCCTCCGCTGGGGATCAATCAGCCAATATTCCCTCACCCGCAAAG
>Ga0194111_10009005_pt1 | contig 10914 bp, 10 predicted proteins | sample TA2KigC300mmetaG_FD_146194 | JGI IMG/M metagenome (GOLD analysis project Ga0194111, IMG submission 146194) | Freshwater microbial communities from Lake Tanganyika, Tanzania - TA2015033 Kigoma Deep Cast 300m | ecosystem: Environmental > Aquatic > Freshwater > Lake | place: Tanzania: Lake... | reverse complement strand
GACAACCTTATCCACTCTTGGTATGGTTCTTGTTCCGTAGGCCATAGCCGCGATAGCCTGAGCTCCTCCAACCTTGAACACAGCATCGACCCCGGCAATCTGGGCCGCGACCAGTACCGCCGGGTTCAGATAGCCTTTAGGAGCAGGAGAGGTCATTATGATATGCGGGACACCGGCCACCTTTGCGGGAATGGCATTCATCAGCACGCTTGAAGGGTAGGCCGCCTTGCCTCCAGGAACGTATATGCCCACCCGCTCCATTGGACGGACGAGTTGCCCCAGGATCGTCCCGTCTTCCTCCCCCCAAGACCAGGATTTTTGCCCTTGCAGGGAGTGAAAACTCTCGATCCGCCCGGCGGCAAACTCCAGGGATTTTCGTTCTTCCCGGCTTAATGATTTCAACGCCGCCCGGACTTCTCCCCTGGAAACGCGTAAATTCCTTTGCGAGGCTTCCCAACCATCATATTTTTTGGTTAGTCGAAGGAGGGCCTGATCGCCTTGTTTTTTGACCTGCCCCAGAATATTACGCACCGAGGATTCAACCTTGGCAAACCCTTCTTCGCCCCGCTGGCTTAAACTATTTAAAAAGCCTAAAAACTCTCTCGTGCCCGAAATCAGGATTCTCATGGGATTATTCCTTCACCCGGTTAATTTTCGCTCCGAGCATAGTAAGCTTCGCGTCCAGCTTTTCATACCCGCGGTCTAAATGATAAATGCGGGATACTTCTGTCGTCCCTTCAGCCGCTAACCCCGCTAAAACCAGGGAGGCACTGGCCCGTAAATCCGTAGCCATTACCGGCGCGCCCGTCAGGCTGGAAAGCCCGTGGATAATGGCGCTTCCCCCTTCCACCCGGATGTCTGCTCCCATCCTCCTAAGCTCGCTGACGTGCATGAAGCGATTTTCGAAAACCGTCTCCGTGATAACCGAAAGCCCACTGGCTAAGCACATCAAGGCCATAATCTGAGCCTGCATGTCCGTGGGGAATCCAGGGTAAGGCAGGGTCTTGACATCCACCGCCTTAATATTCACCGGGCCGATGACTTTTACGCCATCTCCTTCGGGGAATATTTCCAGCCCGGCCTCCCGCAGTTTAGCCACCACGGCCTCCATCTGGGAAAGATCACAATTCAGGAGCTTCACGTTCCCCTGAGTAATCCCGGCCGCCACCATAAGGGTTCCGGCCTCGATGCGATCACACATAATGGAGTGCTCCACCGGCCTTAACTCTTTTACGCCGTCGATTATCAACACATCGGTCCCCATCCCTTGAATCTTTGCTCCCATTTTATTTAAAGCCTTGGCCAGTTCTACGACTTCGGGTTCACTGGCCGCATTCCCTAAGATCGTCCTCCCTTCAGCCAGGACCGCCGCCATCATAATATTTTCGGTTCCGGTCACGGTAGAAATATCAAAATAAATTTCAGCCCCTTTAAGGCGGTCGGCCTGGGCTTCCACGTAACCATGCTTTAATTCCACTTTTGCTCCCAGGGCTTCTAATCCTTTAAGGTGCAGGTTAATGGGCCGGGCGCCGATGGCGCAGCCACCGGGAAGGGAAACCCGGGCGCGCTTCCACTTGGCCACTAATGGACCCAGGACCAGGACCGAAGCCCGCATGGTTTTAACCAGGTTGTAGGGTGCTTCACACGTATGAACCCCGGCAGCATTCAGGCGCACAGACCCGCTCTCTCCTTCGATCTTTACCCCCATCTGGCGCAAGAGCCTGGAAATGGTCCGAATATCGGCCAAGGCCGGTACATTTTGCAGGGTATTCCACCCTTCTACCAGAAGAGAGGCCGCGAAAAGAGGCAGGGCGGAATTCTTTGCTCCATTGATAGGAACCTGGCCCACTAACCGATAGCCGCCTTTGACGATCATTTTTTCCATAGGCCCAACTCCAATAGCCAATATTCGTTAGGGAAGCAGATTGATGCCGCTAACCGCAGAAAATTACTGGTAATAAATCCTGAAAATCGGCCTTTATCTGCGTCCCACTTAGAAAGTTCTATGATTTCTTCCTGGCCTTAAATACCCTTTTGATCCCGGCCAGGTCTTTAGCAAAAGAGAAAGAGTCAAGGTCAGGATTCTTTTCGGCAATCTTGCGGACATCCTCATCTTGCCCGGCTCCTATTTCAGCTAAGAACCAGCCGCCCGCAACGAGAATTTCTCCAACCCCTGGTAGGGCGCGGCGGAAAAAGGCCAACCCATCGCTTCCTCCCTCCAAAGCTATCCTCGGTTCAAAATTCCGGACCTCTGGGGATAGAGCCGGAAAATGATTGTGGGGAATATAGGGTGGATTAGAAAGAATCAAATCAAACTTCTGACCTTTTTTCAAGGGGGAGAATAAATCCCCGGGCAAAAAATGAATTTGATCCTTTACCTTATTTCGGGCCGCATTTTCCCGCGCCACGGCAAGCGCTTTTTCCGAAATGTCCGTTGCTATGAATGAAGCTGTCGGTAATTCCTTCGCCAAAGCAATACTGATTGCTCCGCTCCCCGTACCAATCTCCAAAAGACGCAGACCAGGAGGGGAAGGTTTTGTTGGCGCCAAAACCTGCAAAGCTTCGGCAACCAGGATCTCAGTTTCGGGGCGGGGGATGAGGACTGCCGGAGTGACTTTGAAAATAAGGGACCAAAATTCCCGCTTACCGGTGATGTAAGCCATAGGTTCGCGGGCCAACCGCTTTTGGATCATTTTTTTAAACCGGGCTAATTCTTCGGGTTGGAGAGGCTGGTCGTAATGGGTATATAATCCCACGCGGTCCATTCCCAAGGATTCGGCTAGCAGAACCTCGGCATCGAGGCGGGGGGTAGCCAAGCCTTCCTTCTTAAATCTTTCATTGGTCCAGCGGAGGAGTTGCAAAATCGTCCAGGAAGCGTGGGCCACCAATTCTTTTCCTTATTAACGAGATTGTAAAGCTTCAGCTTGAAAATAGGCATTGAGGGCATCTACCAACTCGGTCAAATCCCCTTCCAGGATGCTGTCCAGGCGATGGAGGGTGAGGCCCAGCCTATGATCGGTAACTCGGTTCTGGGGAAAGTTATAGGTGCGCACTCGTTCACTGCGATCTCCGGTACCGACCTGGCTTCTTCTCTCCTCTGAGATTTCGTAGCGTTGTTCCTCGATTAACTTATCGAGTAAGCGGGCCCGCAAAACTTTCAAGGCTTTGGCTTTGTTTTTATGCTGGGATTTTTCATCCTGGCAGGTAACTATCATGCCCGTAGGGAGGTGGGTGATCCGGACCGCTGAATCGGTTGTATTGACACTCTGTCCGCCGGGGCCAGAGGAACGGAAAACGTCGACGCGCAAATCATTAGGATTAATTTCCACCTCAACTTCATCGGCTTCCGGCAGAACAGCTACCGTTACCGCCGAGGTGTGGATGCGCCCGGAAGATTCGGTTACGGGAACCCGCTGCACCCGGTGAACCCCGCTCTCGTATTTTAACCGGCTATAGACTCTTTTCCCTTCAATGAGCACAATAATTTCTTTGAATCCTCCCAGGCCGGTGGCGTTCTGACTCATCACCTCAACCCGCCACTGGTTCATCTCGGCAAATTTGGCGTACATCCGAAAAAGATTGGCCGCGAAGAGGGCCGCTTCTTCTCCTCCGGTACCGGCGCGAATCTCCAGAAAAATATTCTTTTCGTCTCGCGGGTCCTGAGGCAAGAGGAGGATTTTGAGATCCTGCTCTAAAGCCAATTGCCGGTCTTTTAAAGACTGCAATTCAGATTTAGCCAGCTCCCTCAGCTCTTCATCGGACTCCATAAGCAGGTTGTGGCTTTCTTCAATTTCTCTCTGGACCTTCTTATAGGCGCGATAAGTTTCCACTAACTTGGCGATCCCCGCCCTTTCCCGGGCCAGTTTCTGCATTTCTTTGGGATTGGCCAAGATTTTAGGGTCGGAGAGAAATTTTTCCAACTCTCCATAACGATTTTCAACTTCGTCTAATTTCTGGAACATATCTTTGTTTTTATCGTATGCTGTTCGCCGCAGAACCCCGCCGCTAAAAATATAAAACGGCCAACAGAAATTGTATTATGACTATCGCCTCTCTTAAAAATTGAAAATCTGCGTTCACCTGCGTCCCCTACTTTTTTATTTTAAAATTAAAGTATCGTTTTCTGGTGGGATTCCAGCTTTAACGCCCCCTTAAGCGCCCTCAAGGCAATCTCAATCTGATCATCCAGCGGCGGCTTAGTAGTCAGGCGCTGTAGCCATAGGCCGGGAGCAATGACGATTTTTAAGATGGGATGATTCGGCTTTTTCCCGCTGAGCTTGATTACTTCATAGGCCAAGCCGGCGATGGGGAAAATTAAAGGGAGTTTTATTCCCACGTAAACCAGGTTGGCCCAGCCCTCGCTCAAAGTGGGAAATTTAGGGAGAAAAGGAAAGATGACCGAGAACAAAATGATGCTTATGATGAAGACGATGAGTAAAAAAGCGGTTCCACATCGGGGGTGGAGGGTGGAATATTTCCGGGCATTGCTCACCGTTAATTCCTCGCCGGCTTCATAGGCAAAGATGCATTTGTGCTCCGCCCCGTGGTACTGGAAGATTCTCTGGATATCCTTCAGGAAAGATATCAAATAGATATAACCCACGAGGAAAAAGACCTTAATGATCCCGTCTATCAAATGGAAGGAAAAACTCTGCACCCCGACATCCCGGCTGAAAAAGTGCCCGAGGAAGCCGGTCAGGTAGTGGGGGAGGACGACGAAGAAGAGGATTCCGAGCCCAAAAGCCGCGGCCATAACCAGGCTTAGGGCCCAGGAGTTCAACTTGCCTTCAGGCGCTCCTTTTCTTTCTTCTTCCAGGGCCTGGCTGGCGGAAAAGGAAAGAGCTTGAAAACCGTTAACCAGGGTTTCGATGAGGACGACCGAGCCCCGCAGCATGGGCCACCTTAAAAAGCGAATCCGCTTCGCCAGGGACCGCCAAACATCCTCTTTGACCACCACGTCCCCGTTGGGCTTGCGCACGGCAATCGCCAGGGCATTAGGAGCCCTCATCATTACTCCTTCAATAACTGCCTGTCCGCCGACTGAAATTTTATTCATGTTCTTTCTTGCTTTAGACCATATTTTTTCTGAAAGCGCTCAACCCGCCCAGCCGAGTCCACCAATTTTTGCTTGCCCGTAAAAAAGGGGTGACAGCGGGAGCATATTTCTACGGAGATTTCTTTGCGGATCGAGCGGGTGTTAATTTCATGGCCACAGGCGCACTTGATTACCGAATCTACAAACTGGGGATGAATCCCTTTTTTCATTTAAACCCTCCTGTTTAGTGCTGATTTCTGGCCGCTATTTTTGCTATTTGCTCATGGAATCCAAAAATTCTTGATTATCCTTAGTTCCTTTCATTTTATCCTGGAGAAATTCCATGGCGTCGATGGAATTCAGGGGCTGGAGAAGCTTGCGCAAAATCCAAACCCGGTTGAGCTCATGAGAGGAAAGCAGAAGTTCTTCCTTGCGCGTGCCGGACCGGTTGATGTCGATGGCGGGGAAGATGCGCCGGTCGGCTAATTTCCGGTCCAGGACGATTTCCATGTTCCCCGTCCCTTTGAACTCTTCGAAGATCACCTCATCCATCCGGCTTCCGGAATCTATTATGGCTGTGGCGATGATGGTGAGGGAGCCTCCTTCCTCCACGTTGCGGGCGGCCCCAAAAAAGCGCTTCGGTCGGTGCAGGGCATTGGAGTCCACCCCGCCGGAGAGGATTTTACCGCTGGGAGGAACGACGGTATTGTAAGCCCGGGCTAACCGGGTAATGCTGTCGAGAAGAATGACTACGTCCTTCTGGTGTTCGATCAGACGCTTGGCTTTTTCCAGAACCATCTCCGCCACCTGAACGTGCCGTTGCGCCGGCTCATCGAAGGTGGAACTGATTACTTCCCCCTTAACCGAACGCTGCATGTCCGTGACTTCCTCTGGCCGCTCATCGATTAAGAGGACGATCAGAACCGTATCTTTGTGGTTGACCGTTACACTATTGGCAATGGATTGGAGAATCATGGTCTTTCCGGCCCGGGGAGGGCTGACGATCAAACCGCGCTGCCCCTTGCCGATAGGCGTTAAGAGGTCCATGATCCTCATGGACATATTATTGTTTCCCGCAACTTCTAATTTTATTCGGGAATTGGGGTAAAGGGGGGTGAGGTTATCGAAAAGGATCTTTTCTCGGGCCAAATCCGGTTCTTCAAAATTGACCGCTTCTACTTTCAGGAGGGCGAAATAGCGCTCCCCTTCTTTCGGGGGCCTTATCTGACCAGCAACTGTATCGCCGGTACGCAGGTTAAACCGACGAATTTGGGAAGGGGAGACGTAGATATCATCAGGCCCGGGCAGATAATTGAAATCGGGGGAGCGGAGGAATCCGAAGCCGTCAGGAAGAGTTTCCAGAACCCCTTCGCCATAGATGAGTCCATTTTTTTCGGTCTGGGCTTGCAGGATGGCAAAGATAAGGTCTTGTTTGCGCATCCCGCTGGCTCCCTCGACATTGAGCTGCCGAGCCAACTTGTTCAGCTCACTGATTTTCCTTTCTTTCAGATCTACAATATTCATTTCGTCTCCTTAAAAAAATAAATATTCCTTCTTCCCCTTGATTCTGGCTATATTATGGACACCCGAGATTGAATTGCTCTCTTTTCTTAAAAGGAAGATAGCCTTTTCAGGTTTTGGCCGTAAGGAAGGAGAAAGGGCTTACCTATTCCCTGGCGAATCAATATTCGCTCCCCCGTTTTTTTTAACCTTTTACCACTCCCCGTGAGCATGAAAACCTTATTTAGTTTCCAGAAAGGATTTCGTCGGGTTAGATTTCCAGGCAGATTCTTTGAATTTGAAAATCCCTGCGGAAGGATTCATTAATATTTTATGAATCGGCTAAATCCTTGTCAAGAGCTTTTTTCCGCCTTTTTTCTCAAGGCAATGTAGTTCAACATCCTTTTTCGCGTTTCTCTCTGCCCCCGGTAAGAATAAAAGGCTTCCGGGCGGCAGGAAGTACAAAACTCCACCCGGCGGATATTTTCTTCTTTAACTCCTCCCTCTTTAAGAAGGAAGGCATTAGCCAGGTATAAATCCAGTGACCACTTTCCCCTCCCCCGGGAAAAGGCTAAGCTGTCCCAGGGAAGCCCATTTTCTAAGAAAACTTCTTTCACCGGACCATCGACTTCGTAGCAACATGGGCCAATGCAAGGTCCCATGGCCGCCAGAATATTTTCCTTCCGGCAGGCAAACATTTCTCTCATTTTTTCTACCGTTTTCCGGGCCAGGCCTCTTGCTGTCCCTTTCCACCCCGTATGCACGATTCCAATAGCCTTCGGGAGGGGATCAAAAAGAAGGATGGGTAAGCAGTCGGCCGTGAATACGCTGAGGGCATAACCGGGTAGGCGGGTGATTAAGGCGTCTCCTTCCTCAACCCAAAGATCTCCTATCTTCTCCCCCTTCTGGTTAAGGATAATTACTCTATCTCCATGAACTTGCCGCGGGGCAATTAAAGAAAAAATCTCGCCTTTTTCTTTCAGGGTATGACCCCGCCAATCCTTTTTAGAGGTTCTGGCCTCAGGTTCACTTCTCATCCCAAAACCATGGGAGATCAATTCATAATTTTCCCATTCCTTAACCCTGAGAAAAGACATTTCCCTTATCCCCTATCTTTTATTCCCCAACCCTAAAGAAAGCAAAAAATTCATGGTCACCTGCCTACCCCCGAACCAGGAAAATCCCCCCAACCCCCCTTTTCTAAAGGAGGGTTGGAGGGATTAAAAGCTATTTTTTAACTAATCTTGAATTCGATCATATTTTTCTAAAAGAGTAATGACTTCTTGCATATCTGCCGGCAGGGGCGACGAGAGTACCATTCCCTCTCCGGTTACTGGATGAATGAATCCGAGCGAGATGGCATGAAGGGATTGGCGCCGTAATTTTTGCAGCCCCTGGCGCAAAGGCGGCGGCTCAATCGCCGCCAATTCTTTACGCCCGCCGTATAAAGGATCCCCGAGGATCGGATGGCCGAGGGAGGAGAGATGAACCCGAATCTGATGGGTGCGCCCGGTTTCCAGACGGAACTCCACCAAACTGAAATTTCCATAGCGGGTGAGAACTTTCCAGTTTGTTCTGGCCTCCCTTCCTTTCTTTGGTTTGATGGACATTTTTTGGCGGTGTCTTGGATGCCGCCCGATAAGAGCTTCCCTTTGCCCTTCATCAGCTATTTGTCCGAAAACGATGCCTATATATCTCCTTATAGGAGTGTGCCTTTTAAACTGCTCGGCTAAAGCTCGGTGCGTAAAATCATCCTTGGCGGCCACGAGCACCCCGGAAGTGTCTTTATCCAAACGGTGCACGATGCCGGGGCGGAGAATCCCGCCAATCCCGGAAAGATCAGCGCAGTGGTGCAAGAGGGCATTCACCAGGGTCCCTGAAAAATTTCCCGCTCCCGGGTGAACCACCATTCCGGCCGGCTTGTCAATCACGATTAGGTGGCGATCTTCATAAAGGACGACCACCGGGATCGGTTCGGCCTTAGCTTCCAACTTTTGGGGCTCGGGAAGGTTCACCGTAACAATATCGTTTTCTTTCAGCCGCATCCCGGCCTTGGCTTTCTTTCCCTGGACTTGGACCTTGCCGCCTTCAATCAGTCTTTTAACTTGGGAGCGGGAAAGAAGGCTCTCCTTTTGGGAAAGAAAAACATCCAGCCGCTTCTGCGAATCGCCGGCGGCTACGTGCAAGGAAATAATCTGGTTCATCTTTGCATGATCAGGAGAAAGGGAACCGGAACGAAGGGAGAAAGAAGAATTTTTTCAATTTTTTTCTCCTAATAAGGCGCTTGATGGTCTCTAATTTTTCTTGGGTTGCTTCTTCGCCAGCGCGGAGGCACAGGTCTAAATGGCCGAAGTCGGACCAATGGATTCCGGTGACATCCGGAGTGATTACCACATCAGCCTCTTTCATCTGCCACCGACTCAGGGCGTGGCGGCTAATTTCGTTCGCCTTAAGAAAGATGCCGAGGCCGCTGTTAAGATCTTCAGGGTCTTCTTCCAACCCTTCGGCTACCTCCACGGCCACAACCAGGTCAGCCCCCATCTCGCGCACTGGCCGAACCGGGACACGATTAATCCACCCACCGTCAACCAATTCTTGCCCTTCCCATTTTATCGGGGGCAGAATTCCCGGAATGGCGCAGCTGGCGCTAACGGCCAGGCGCAGAGATCCCTTTTTTAAAACTACTTCCGCGGCCGATTTTAAATCCAGGGCGATTATGGCCAGGGGAATCTGGGTCTTTTGGATGTCCACATCATCCAGTAAAAAATTGATGTTCTGGGCAAAATTTTCTTCGGAGATAGGAGCACGCCTGGTCAGGGATTGGGTATAAAAAAACCCTTTTTTGATATAGTTGGTGAAACGGAGGAAAATTCCTTCCAGCTTAGGTAGGTCCTTAAAGTCATGAAGGTGGAGGAATTCGGGATTCGTTCTCTGAAATTCCCTGCTTTGGAGGTAAAGACGAAATTTCTTAGTGACCAGATCACCTTTGGGATAAAGCGCATAAACGGCAGCCACCAGCGCTCCCATGGAGGTTCCGGCTATCCGATCAATCACAATACCTGCCTCTTCCAGCGCGCGGAGGACCCCGATGTGAGCTAATCCCCTCGCTCCTCCCCCGCCGAGGGCCAAGCCGACTTTACAGAGTTTGATCATAAAACGGTGAACAATCTATTCCGGAGGGGCTTTGGCCGCGATCTGGAGCCTCACTTTGGCTCGAGCCAGCGCCTCCATTTCCTTTTGATAGGCCGGGTCATTCTTGGCCAGATTTTTCAGTCTTTCTTCGGCCCTGGTTTTGGCCGCTTGGGCGCGCTCCACATCGATCTCGTCGGCCGGTTCCGCTGTATCGGCCAGGATGGTTGTTTTCGTGAAATTAACTTCCGCAAAGCCGCGGTTTAGGGCTAAGTAAAAAACTTCCTTCCCTCTTCGATAGTGTAATTCCCCAATCCGCAAAGAGGTTAAAAACGGAGCATGGCCTGGAAGAACCCCGAAATCTCCTTGGCTTCCGGGGATGGAGGCTTCTTCGACCATGGAATTAACCACCAGCCCATAGGGAGTTACAATTTCCAACCGCAAAAACTTATCCATGGCTCATCCTATGGCCCCTAAACGTTCGGCCTTGGCCAAAGCACCCTCTATCGTTCCCACCATATAAAAGGCCTGTTCGGGAAGATGGTCATACTTTCCTTCGGCTAGTTCTTTAAAGCCCCGGACCGTCTCCTTAATCTTCACGTAGACCCCTGGGGTTCCGGTAAATTCCTGGGCGACGAAGAAAGGCTGGGAGAGGAACCTTTGAATTTTTCTGGCGCGGGAGACGATAATTTTATCTTCCTCCGAGAGCTCATCCATCCCCAAGATGGCAATAATATCTTGGAGGTCTTTATATTTCTGGAGAATAAATTGCACCTTCCGGGCCACCTGGTAGTGCTCTTCTCCAAGAATTAAGGGGTCAAGGATCCGCGAAGTTGAATCCAGCGGATCAACGGCCGGATAAATACCTAACTCGGCAATTTGCCGCGAAAGAACGGTCGTGGCGTCCAAATGAGCGAAGGTGGTGGCTGGAGCCGGATCAGTTAAATCATCGGCCGGCACGTAGATCGCCTGAACCGACGTGATTGAACCGCGTTTGGTCGAGGTGATCCGCTCCTGTAGCTCCCCCATCTCAGTAGCCAGCGTTGGCTGGTAACCCACGGCTGAGGGCATCCGTCCTAAAAGGGCCGAGACCTCCGAGCCGGCCTGGGTGAAGCGGAAAATATTATCGATGAACAGGAGCACATCCTGTCCTTCTTCGTCCCGGAAGTATTCCGCCGCCGTAAGGGCCGAAAGACCCACTCGGGCTCGCGCCCCCGGGGGCTCGGTCATCTGCCCATAGATCAAGGCCG
>Ga0194111_10009004_pt1 | contig 10914 bp, 11 predicted proteins | sample TA2KigC300mmetaG_FD_146194 | JGI IMG/M metagenome (GOLD analysis project Ga0194111, IMG submission 146194) | Freshwater microbial communities from Lake Tanganyika, Tanzania - TA2015033 Kigoma Deep Cast 300m | ecosystem: Environmental > Aquatic > Freshwater > Lake | place: Tanzania: Lake... | reverse complement strand
GTGGTAAAGGCAAGTTTCTCCTTGTAGCTGAGGCGGGCGCTATCCGAAAGCTCTCTTAATACCGGATTATCAAACTTCGTAAGCAGCAATTTTCTAATGAGGCTATGCATCAGCCTGCCGCCGCTGCCATGGCCAAGCAGTATCTTTTTTTCAGGCATTTTTTAATCCTATTGGATACCGGCGCGCGATAAATCTGCTTTTAATTTATCTACGCTTTCAAAGTGAAAGCTCTTTATCCCTAAATCGCCGGCTTTCTCTATGAGGTCATCCCTGTCGTCGGTATAAAAAACCTCTCCTGCCGCAAGATTTAAGGTTTGCAGGGCCTGCTGATAAATCGCGGGGTGAGGTTTTCTTAAGCCCACCTCGTAAGAGGTAATGATATGGTGGAAGGCGTCAAAGACAGGAAAATTCTTTTTTAAATAATCAAAATGCAGGATATTAATATTTGACAGGAGCGCGACCTGATAATTTTCCTTAAGGCCCAAAGCCAGGTTATAAACGCCGCGGTTTTTCCGGCTCAAAAAGAATATTTCATTCCAAATGGGCGTAAACGCGGCATAATCCAGCCTCAAGTTTAATATCTTTTTTACCTCGGAGAAAAAATCTTGGGGGCTGAGCTTGCCCTCTTCAAAGAGCCCGGTCAGCTCTGAATCAAAAAACAGGCTGAATATCTCCTCGGAATTCCTGTCGCAAAAATTGGCAATTCTGCCGGCGGCTATCCGGTGGTCAAAATCAACCAGGACATTGCCTAAATCAAAGATAATTGCTTTTACTTTATGGTCATCCATTAATGGCTTTTGTCTTTTGATTTTTTAAATAAATCCAGGAACCTGTCTTCGTATTCCTTGTAGGCATTCCACCTGTCTAACTCTGCCTTTAGCTCATTGGCTTTTGAGATATCGCGCCTGGCCTGTTCAAAGAGTTTTTCTATTTTTTCCTTGACCGAAACAGGCAGCCTGGTCAACTGGCTTAAGGATTTTTTGATCCTCTCTATCTCTTCTTCGCCGATGGGAGAAGGCCCCTGCGGCCCGAGCTTAAGATAATCCAGGAGGCGGTTTATCTCTTCTTCCATCACGCGCAGCTGTTCGGACAGGCCCGTCAAATCCAGCTGTATATTTAAAATCTTCTTAAACGCCTCTAACACCGCGTAAGCGGCCTTGGGATTCTCTATCTGAATGGTATAAAGCGGTATTTCCCCCAAAAGACAGAAGCCGGAAAAATTTTCTTTTTTGGCCAGGCCTAAAAATAAACCGTTCATCCCGCTAATCTGGCCTTCGGTTATCAGCTTAAAATCATATTTCTTTAATTCGGCGCTGATTTCCGGGGAGGTAGCCGCGAACCAGACAACGGAAGGCTGCGTATGGTCAATGGGCTGCGGCATAGCCGCGAAGCCGATAATCCTATTTACATTGAACATTTTAGCCAGATAAATGATTCTTTTGCAATAAGCGTCTGCCTTGGCTAAATCCGGCTGGGCGCTGCTGATAAAGATAATCAAGTCGTTTTTTCCGGCTTTATTTTTCCAGTAATAAAACTTACTGGAAGGAAGCTCCGGCAGGCTTAATATGCCCTTCTGTACTGTGCTTGCGGTAAGATAAAAAAAATCTTCCGGCAGGATAGCGGCGAATTCTTCAGCCTGCAATTTCTCCACCAGGTACGTGGCCGCCTTAAAGGCGACCTCGCCCATCCCCGGCCAGGCTACGATTAAATAAGGGGCATTAAGCCTCGGCCTTTTAGAAATCTTTATGCTCTCCATCGCTAATTACTTAACTAAAGTGATAAGTTTTTAAAAAAACTTCTAATGCCTGGGCGCCTTTGTGCAGATTATCTATTTCCACATACTCATCGGCAATATGGGCGCAACCCTGGCTGCCAAAACCCGTTGCCACTGCCGGTATATTTTTATTTTGAAAAAAGGTGATGGTGGTGGCGCCTTCCGAGCCTTTTATCATGGGGGTTTTCCCCACGGCCTTAATTGCCCGAACCAAATGCCTGACTAAGGCATGGCCGGCGCCTATTTCATAGGGCTTCTGCACCCCTTCTATCTCTATCTCAAATTTACGGGCGTATTTGCGGATAATATTTTTTAACGCTTTTAAAATTTCTCCTGCCGCGGCCCCCGGCAGAAAGCGTAAGTCCAGTTCAAATTCACACCAATCCGCCACAATATTCACCTTATCGCCGCCCTTGATGGTGCCGATATTCAGCGTCGGGCCCCTCAGGTATTTATTCTTTTTGTAAGTAAATTTTCTGGCTTTTAATTCCTGGAGAATTTTTATCGCGATATCTATGGCATTTACGCCCCGCCAGGGATAAGCGCCGTGCGCCCTTTGGCCGGATATCTTAACCTTAAGATGAATGAGCCCTTTCTGAGTGACAATAATCGCGAAATCATCAGAATCTAAAACCACTGCTGCCTGAGGTTTTAATGCGCCTTTATCCAACAAGGGGATTATGCCAAACGCCGAACCGCTTTCTTCATCGCTGGTAGCGGCAAAGATAAGATTATAATCTAAAACTGCCTTTTCTTCAATTAAACTATTTATGGCTTCTATGCCGCAGGCCAAGTTACCTTTGCAGTCAGTAGCCCCTAAGCCGTAAATTTTGCCGCCAGATACAGCGCCCTGAAAAGGATTAAAGCGCCAATTCTTTCCCGCAGGCACGGTATCCAAATGCGGGGTCAAAAGCAGCGAGTGTTTTTTATTCCTGGCCGCCAGTATCGCCACAACATTAGGCCGTCTTTTCTTAAATTCATAAATCTTTACTGCCAGGCCTAATTTAACCAGGTACCTTTGCACAAATTCAGCAATCCGCGCCTCATCTCCCGGCGGATTCTGCGAATCTATGCGGATTAAATCCCGCGTCAGTTTTATCAAGCGCTGCTTGTTTACCATGCGAATCTCTCAGTTTCGCGGGTCCTGGTGAGGCATATTTCTCGCGTCACCGCTTGATTTTCCCCGGCGCGGAAAATCTGCGTCCTTCGACAAGCTCAGGACGCAGCCCTGAGTGAAGCCGAAGGGCTGCGCTCGAGCGGAAAGCCTCGCTCTCGCTACTTCCTATATAGCTGGCGAACCATGCCCGCTCGGCTTTCCTAACGTGCCGCTCGAAACATGCCTCGCCACCCGCTAACAATCACTACCCTGGATTACGTATCGTTCTACTGTACCACTAAAGAAAAATACTAATTAAACTAACTAATGCACCAAACCAAAAAATTATATTATTAATCAAAAATATATTGCTACCCAAATACATTTTATTAATTTGGTATTCTAAATCATAAAACGTACCATTGACAGGTTGACCATTAGAAAATGCTATTTCTAACTCAAAATAATAATTACACCATTTAGGTCCTTCAGTCGTTCTCATTAAGCTAAGTCCTGCTCCCGAATTTAATGTCCTTATATGAGTTATTCTGGGTTCTTTATCCCCGCTTATGAATTTTTTAAGTATTTTTGAAATTTCCAAAAAGCCTACATCTCCTTTTTTTAAAATAAAATTATTCTCGTGCATTTTATTCAAAGCTAAAACTGAATTGAAGTATTTTGGAGCAATTACTCGAAACAAATGAGAAGTGATCAATATTTGATGTCATCCATCCAAAAATCATAATTACTATGCCAAGGATACCAATAAAATATTTCATTTTTCTGTTCTGCAAGGTTATTTTAATCATGGAAAATTAACAGAGAGTCATGCATAAGGTAAGGAGATGTTTAAATACCCCTTTAATCAGTAAATAACTGACCATTAATGCCTCTGGACAAGGTTTCGAGCGGATGTCGATTTTTAGCCAATGGATGCTTGAGCATTGAGGGTATCCCCGTGGAGCGATAGCGACAAAACGGGGATGGCGAAGGTGTCTGAGCCCTTTTTGCTAGAGCAAAAAGGGCGAGTTCTGCAGCCACCGAAATGCGAAAGAACATTGGCGTTAAAAAAATCGACTAGCGAGAAACCTTGGACAGAGGCATACAAAGGGTCGCGAAAATTATTAAAAACTATAATTCACGCTTACCGCTAAGGCCTCGCTGTCAATAAACTGGCCCTCTAAGTTAAGCCAGGCGTTTTGGCTAAAGGGAAAATCTAAACCTATAATTAATCCGATATCCTTGGTTAAGTCCGACATCCGGCGTTTCCTCTGGTCGCCTACGGTATGGATATAATCCACCCTTGACCATCTTGCGCCCAGATACGGGGTAATTATTTTAAAATCATAAGAGGCCAGCATCGACCACTGCCAATCATCCAGAATGGCCTTATTTTTCACGCTCCCCAAATGCCGGGAATGGGGATGCACGCTGATATGCTGGAATCCCAATACTGCTTTAATACCTTTGCGCTCAAAGAATTTCCAGCGCAGGCCGTAACCTCCGGCAAAGTTTGATTTATAATCAACCTCGTCGCTTCCTGCCGGGTGCTGTTTGATATTGCCGACGCCGCCCTTTAAATCCACGGACAGCCAATCAAAAACGCCGTAAGATAAAAGCAGGAAATGCTGCGCGCTCCTTAACTTGCCGAATTCATCCTCCAGGTAGCGCTTAAAAATACTGTGGGTTTCCAGGCCCATAGAAATCTTTTTCGCTTTGGGCATCCTTGTGCCATAACAAGGCGCGGCATAGCAGGGCGTAAAATTCCAAGCACCAAGCACCAAATTACAAACAATCATCAATGACCAAATACACAATGACCCAAACTTGAATTTGTTGATTTGGTCATTTGATATTGGAATTTGTTTGTGATTTGTGATTTGTGATTTGTGATTTTCTATTTTATCGGACATATTTCGCACCTGGGTTTAGTTTTGAGGCAGAAATCCTTGCCTAATTTTACTAAAAGCGCGTGGTATTCATTAAACAACTCTACGTCCTTTTTCAGGTTCTTCATAAATAAATCCTGTATTTCTTGGTAAGCGGCGCCTTCCTTAATCAGGCGGTGCCTGAAAAATATTCTCCTGGTATAAGCATCAACGACAAATACCGGCTTATCCAGGGCATAGAGCAATATGGAATCCGCGGTCTCCGGGCCGATGCCATTTACCGCCAGCAATGCCTGGCGTAAAGCCGGCGTATCTGCCGCAGACATAGAGCTAAGGTTGCCTTTATAATCTTCCAGAAGAAACCGCAGGAAATTCCTTAATCTCTTTGCCTTGATATTATAATAGCCCGCCGGCCTGATCAGCCCGGCTAATCTTTTTTGGGGTATTTGGTAAAGTTTAGCGGGCTCCAATAACCTGTTTCTTTTAAGGTTGGCAATTGCCTTTTCCACATTAGCCCAGCTGGTATTCTGGGTGAGAATGGCGCCGACCATTACCTCAAAAGCGGAATCCCCCGGCCACCAATGCTGCGGACCAAAATAAACAAAGAGCCGCCTATAAAGCGTATTCAACCCAAGTTTCATTCCTTATCCAGTTCCAGGGGATTATAGCTATAGTAAGCAAAGAGCGTATAGACGGTCCCGGATATGGAACCGCTGGTTTTACTCCTCGGCATTACCCAGCCGTGGCCGGTATCCGCGGCGTCCTGCGTAGCATAAGCAACACAGCTCTCTGCCTGCTCCGAAAGAGAAAGGCCGGGGATAATCATATTACCCAGCCCGACCAAATAGGCGTCTGCCTTAACTTCATAGGAGCGGGCCTTGGCAATCATGCCTTTCTTATAATAAAAATTTGCCATAATCTTAAAAACCAAAACCATCTGCGCGGTCCCTTCAGAATAAACCACGCCGGCCTTGGCGGCATCTCTTTCCGGCGTAAAATCAAAACCTTCAATTTTTACGCGCTGGCCGTCGGGGCGGACATATTCCACCTTCACGCCGCGGCTGTCCTCCGCCAGTTCCACTATCCGGTCAGGATTTATGCCTAATTCATCCAATTTTTCCGGGCCGATAGCGGCAATCGCCCAGACATTAGTATCAACGATATCCGTCTTATTGGCGGCTATCTCCTCGGAGATATGGCGGCTCAGCCAACCCAATAGTTTATCTCTTGCCTGCAGGTATTGGGGCTTGGCCGTCACCTTATATAACAAATTAAAAAAGACGCAGGCATTCAGGTTGCGCTCCATCGCAAACCATTCTATGTTCGGCTCGCCCCGGACGCCCCCTTCCTTGTCCTGATTTTGCAAAACGATTATCCTCTCTGCAATCCACTCGGCCATACCAAGATACCTGGAGTCCCGGCTTTTTTTAGTGTATTGCAATATTGCTATGCCTAAATGGATATTCGCCTCGGCATAAACCATCTGCTGCGCCGGAGTTCCGTCATTGATATAGTAGGCGTTCAAAAATAACGTGCCCTCTTTTTGGGATTTTCTTTTAAAGAAATTCAAAACCTTTTTTGCCCGTTCAAAATCGGCGAAATAAGTATAGGCCTCTATGGCCAGGGCCTGGTCATAAATAAAAGCCCAGCCCGGGGCATTTTTATCGCCCTGAAAACTCATCACTAAGCCATTCCTGGGATTCTGGCGCTTTTTTATCCATTGATACATCTTGTCTAGGTTGGCTTTTTCTAAGTTCGCCTTTCTTTTATCCAAATGCAGGAGGTCTTCGGTAATTGCCCCCTCCTGGCGCTGGAGGGAAATCATCTGTTCCTGCAAAGAATCCTTTTCCTGCATTAGTTTCTCAATCAGGGAATTAACCTCTCCCATCTCGGAAACTTTGGCCGTTTCCAGCCTGCCCCTTTCTTCTTCGGCGGTCTTAATGCGCACCTCCAGGGCGTTAATCTCCAATTGCAAATCCTGCCTTTCCCTGCTCAGCTCCTTTACCTTTTGCTTAGCGATGCTGGATTCCTGCAATATCTTCACCAGCTGGCCTACCAGGGCTTTATTGCCGTTGATTAACTTCGCGCTGATAATACTGTTAACCACCAGCGCCAGGCCCAATATAATAATTATAGATAACGCGATGGGACTAAACAGCTTCTTCGTCCAGGCGTAACGCATAATTCTGCTGCCCTGGCGGCTGTCAATCTCCTCGTAATTTAAGCCGATAAGGTATTTATTGGGCTCGTCCGCAACATCCCTTATCCAGGAAATCACGGCTTGCGCGGGAATGGGCTTACGATTAAGCGGGATTTCAATATCCAAAGAGACTTTTGCCTGTTTATCTTTTAAGTATTTGGCTAAGTCAGGAGGGAAATTATTTACGGAAAGACAGATGCCGCCCTTGCTGATATTATTGCTGAAGCCCTGCAGCCAATCGGACAAAAAACGTTTTCCGTCCAGGCTCACCAGGCGAAATTCCACCGGGAATACCGAATCCAGGCGGATGTATTTTCTGCGTTCTTGTCCCGCGTATTCCGGCCGCCACATATCCCTACCTTATCCTCTCCGGGGTTATTCTTTCTATGCCCTCCGGCATATATTCTATAACAAAACTTCCGGGAAATCCAATGTCAATCCTTCGACACCCCGCGCTAAAGTATATGAGGTTCGCTCAGGATTGATACATTCGGCGGCGTTTAAACGCCGCCGAATGTATCAAAAATTATCTTGAGCGGCAGCCTCTCCTAAACGCTGTTTTACCACGGCCAAAAGCTTGACAGCGGGAACAAGATTGCTTTTCGTAAGTTCCTGCCGCGCCTTTTCCAACTCTCCGTGCTCGTAATAAAGCCTTCCCAGCTCAAAGCGCAGCTGGTCTAAATTATCGCCCCGGGCAATTAATTTTTTGTAGCGCTGCTCGGAGTGCTGGTAATAAACCGCGGACCTGGCCGCGCATTCGCGGGCAAGCCCCAATTCATTTTTCTGGACGCAGCCGTAAATGAAAAACACCAGTAAAAATATAAAGCAATACCTACTAATGGTATTTATAATACGCATTGCACGCTCCTTCGCTTGAGACCATGCAGGGGCCGACAGGATTATCCGGCTGGCAGGCCTTGAGAAATAAGGGGCAATCCGCGGGAGAAATCAGGCCTTTTAAAACATCGCCGCATCTGCATTTGGTCGTTAGCCGTTGGTCGTCAACCGTTATTTTAAAACTAAAGGCTTCTTCGGCGTCAAATCTTGAATATTTATCCTTTATCTTCAGGCCGCTGCGGGCAATATTGCCTAAACCGCGCCAAGAAGCATTGCTCACCTGAAAAACTTCCGAGATTACTTTTCTTGCCCGGGGATTACCCTGCCTTTTGACTGCGCGCAGATACTGATTTGCCACCGCAGGCCTGGCCTGCGCAATCTGTTTTAATAAAACCTCTATTCCTTCTAAAATATCCAGCGGCTCAAATCCCGCCACACAGCAACCAATGCCGTATCTCTTGCTAATCTGTTCATAAGCCTGGCTGCCGATTATCACCGAGACATGCCCGGGGCATAAAAAACCGTTGATATTCAGCCTTTTATCTTTTAGCAAATAATCCATTGCCGGAGGAATCAATTTTAAACTGGAAAAAAAATAAAGGTTTTTTAATTTCTCTTTTTTGGCGGCGATAATGCTTAAGGCAATGGTAGGCGCCGTAGTTTCAAAACCCACGGCCAAAAAGATAATCCTTTTAGCGCGGTTCATTCTGGCAACTGCCAGGCTGTCCAGGGCAGAATAGGCTGCCTGTATCCGGCTGCCTCTTGCCCTTTCTTTTTCTAAAGTGGATTTTGTCCCGGGCACGCGCAGCATATCCGCGAAAGTCAAAATAATATTGCCTTTATCTTTTGCCAGCGCGATTGCCTGGTCAATATAGCCCTGAGAGCTGACGCACACCGGGCAGCCTGGCCCGGCAATCAGCCGTAAATTCGGCGGCAGGAGCTTATCCAGGCCGAATCTAAAAAAACTCTGGGTGTGCGTGCCGCAAACTTCCATAATATTATTTTTTTTGGCAGGCATCATCGCGCCTATGCGCGCGGCAATTTGACGCACCAGGCCTTTATCGCGGAATTCATCAACGTATTTCACCCCGCTCTTCCTTTCAATATGCACTCCGCTCCTTTAGGAAGGGCGGGGCGCATGGATTAACTTTAAGGTTTCTCTGGCGCCTTCAGGGTCTAATTTTTGAATAGCAAAACCGGCATGGACAATAACATAATCCCCGATCCTGGCCTTTGGCAGCATCTGGATATTAATCTGGCGCCTGAGCCGGCCGACCTGGACTTCGGCAAAATCGCCCTGAATACGCCTTATTTTCATAGGAATGCCTAAACACATAAATTGCCCCTTATCCCGGCGATAACTGCCTGGCCCAAGGAAATGCCGGAATCATTACTGCTTAAATTTTTATGCGCGACTACCTGAAAATCTTCTTTATATAATAAATCCAAACTCAGGCGAAGTAAAAGATTATTTTGAAATACGCCTCCGGAAAGGACAACCGTGCTGATTTTATATTTTTTTCTTAAAATCGCGCAGGTTCTCGCGAGCATTCGCGCGACAGCGGCGTGAAAACGATAAGCAATTTCCGCTTTTGGCGCGCCGGCCTTTAAATCCGCGACGATTTCCCTAAACATCGGCAGCGGGTCTATAACGCAACCATTTCTCTTTTTAATAATCTTAAAATTATAACCTCCTGCCTCTGACTTGTGACTTGTGACTTGCCTGCCCTGAGCGTAGTCGAAGGGCGGCTTGTGACTTGTGACTAACTTTTGTAACGCTATTGCCAACTCTGCCTCAAAACCGGCTTTGTGTTTTGCTAAAATTAAACTCGCGGCCGCGTCAAAAAGCCGGCCCATACTGCTGGCTGGCGGCGAATTAAAATCAGCCAGATACATCTGCCTTAAAACCCGCCATTCTTTCCTGTCTATGCCTTGAGTAAATTTAATCCCTAAATTTAAAAATTTATCTTTGTAGAGCCGGTAAAGCCAAACTGCCGCCAGCCGCCACGGCTCTTGTATCGCGCGCTGCCCGCCTAAAAGAGGAATTTCTTTTAAATGCGCTGCCCGGATAAAGTCCTTATAGTCGCAGATAAAAAACTCCGCGCCCCAAAGCCGGTTATCGCTGCCTAAACCTGTTCCGTCAAAGGCCGCGCCAATGACTTTTTGGTTTACCAGGCCGTTCTCTGCCATACAAGAGGCAATATGCGCGTGATGGTGTTGTATTGGTGACGTGGTGACGTGATGACGTGGTGACAAACTCTGAATATACTTTGTAGATTGATATTCGGGGTGCAAATCATAGGCGATAATCCGGGGATTTTTTTTAAGAAAATATTTTACCTCTCTTTCAAATTCAGAAAAATCCCGGGGATTATCTAAGTCGGGGCGCAACCGGCTTAAGCAAGCAGAATTACCCTTGGCAAAACAAAGGGTATTCTTGGTCTGGCTGCCCAGCGCCAGGACCGCCTTTTTTATTTTAAAAGGGAGTTGTATTTGTTGATAAGAAACCTGGTTATTCTGCCGCATTTACCTTTACCAATCATCTTTCTATTTATGGAGGCTACCGGCATTACCCCGGCCAGAGAATTAGTAAAAAAAACTTCGTCTGCCTGATATAAATCTCCGGGAGTAAACTTTCCTTCGTATATTTTAATATGATATTTTTTAGCCAAGTCAAAGACAACTCTCCGGGTAATCCCGGACAGGCACCCGCAGGATAAAAGAGGGGTAAATAGCGCGTTATCTTTCACAAAAAAGATGTTGCTCCTGGTTGCCTCGGCAATATAGCCGCGGTTATTCAAAATAATACTGCCGGCAAAGCCCTTTTCCCTGGCCTGTAAATAACTCAATTCATATAAAAGCCGGTTCGCGCTCTTTACGCGCGCCAAAAAAGAGTTTTCATCCTGCGCAAAAGGAGAAATAGCCACCCTGATTCCCTGCCGATATTTTTGGGCAGGATAAGGCGTATACTTTTTCACTATTACCGAGATATCCGTCCCTTTTCTCGTCTTAAATAAAGTCAGCCGCGTATAGGCGTCGCTATAACCATTTTCCCTGATTGCCTTCTGGATAATTTTTTTTAATTCGGGTAAAGAATAAGGCAGACGCAAGCCCAGTA
>Ga0194111_10008995_pt1 | contig 10921 bp, 8 predicted proteins | sample TA2KigC300mmetaG_FD_146194 | JGI IMG/M metagenome (GOLD analysis project Ga0194111, IMG submission 146194) | Freshwater microbial communities from Lake Tanganyika, Tanzania - TA2015033 Kigoma Deep Cast 300m | ecosystem: Environmental > Aquatic > Freshwater > Lake | place: Tanzania: Lake... | reverse complement strand
TTAATGCTGTGGATAGTTTATAATTGTGAAATCCATTTGGATTTGGTAATATTAACTCAGCGAATCACCCAAAATTTCCTACGACATGTCACTTACTCGTTTATTTGATCTTATTCCCTATCAAATCACTCAATTTAATAAAGAAGTTGCTCTGGGAAGAAAAGAAAATCGGCAATGGAAAACGTACTCCTCTACTGATTTCAAACGTATTGTTGACCATTTGAGCTTGGCTTTCCTTAAGGAAGGCTTACAACCTGGGGAGAAGGTAGCTATCATCTCTGAGAATCGGCCGGAATGGAATTTTATAGATTTAGCTCTTCAGCAAATAGGCTGTATTTCTGTTCCCATGTATCCTACCATTACAGCAGAAGATTATGCTTATATTTTTGATCATGCAGAGGTAAAAATGGTATTCGTAGGGGATCAGGGGATTTATGAGAAGGCCAAACAAGCTGGAGGAAAGCGTAGCATTTATGCTTTTGATCGTTTGAAAGGAGTTGCCCATTGGACTGAATTAGAAAAGCAGGGAGTAGGGGGAGATCTGGAAATGTTGGAATCCTACAAGGCTAAAGTCAAACCAGAGGATTTATTTACCATCATTTATACATCTGGCACTACAGGCAGACCCAAAGGGGTTATGCTCACCCACAGCAACGTGCTTTCCAATTTGATTTCAGTATCCCATATCATGTCTCCCCCGGTAGGCACTTCCAAGGTCTTGAGTTTTTTGCCTTTGTGTCACATTTTTGAGCGTACGGCTTCTTTTTGTTTTATGTACCTGGGTTATTCGGTGTATTATGCTGAGAATATGGAAACCATAGGAGATAACTTAAAAGAAATTCAACCTCATGTATTCAATACGGTTCCTAGATTATTAGAAAAGGTATATGACAAAATCGTGGCCAAAGGGTACGAGTTGACCGGGGTCAAAAAGAAGCTCTTCTTTTGGGCTCTTGACTTAGGATTAAGGTACGATCCCTCCGCTTCTATGGGCGCTTGGTATGATTTTCAACTCAAACTGGCCAATAAACTCATATTCTCCAAATGGAGAGAGGCCTTGGGAGGAAATGTGATGCAAATCAATTCCGGTGCTTCTGCACTACAGCCTAGACTGGCAAGGGTTTTCTGGGCTGCAGGAATCAAAGTGTGTGAGGGCTATGGCTTGACAGAGACGTCTCCCGTGGTGACTGCCTCTATTGGGACCAAGGAGGAAATAAAAATTGGCTATGTAGGCAAAATCGTAAAGGACGTAGAAGTAAAAATTGCCGAAGACGGAGAAATTCTTGTTAAAGGACCAAATATCATGCAAGGCTATTACAAGCAGCCTGAAATGACCGCAGAGGTAATTAAAGACGGTTGGTTTCACACCGGAGATATCGGAGTATTGGAGGGAAGGTACTTGAAAATTACCGATAGAAAAAAGGAGATGTTCAAGACTTCTGGGGGAAAATACATTGCTCCCCAAGTCATTGAAAACAAATTCAAAGAATCTCCCTTGATCGAGCAACTGATTGTGGTAGGAGAAAATAGAAATTATCCTGCGGCCTTGATTGTCCCTAGTTTTGATGGACTTCGAGAATATTGCAAGCGAAAAGAAATTCCGTATTCGGAAGATCATGAAATGATTCAAAACGAAGCGGTGCAAGAAAAATACCTCAGCGAAGTGGAGGAGTTAAACCAAAAGTTTGGAAAGTGGGAACAAATCAAGCGCTTTGATCTGCTAGATAAGCCCTGGGGCATAGACACCGGGGAGCTTACCCCCACCATGAAACTCAAGCGTAAGGTAATCATGGAGAAGTACGCGGATCGCGTGGAGAAATTGTATAACTAGTATCAAGTCGCTAGTATCAAGACAATATTTGTACGAAGTACCAAGTACAATTTACCAAGTACTGATTAATGTTAAGACTTGAATTCTGCGTACCTCCCGAGGCGGGAAGTTAGGAAACAAGTTTTCAAATTTTCTTCCAAGAGATCTATTAAATAGAAAACATGCTTGCTGCATGCCTGAGGAAACTTAGGTATCTGACATGTAGTTTTATACATTGTACTTCGCACTTGGTACTTCGTACAAATTTTTAAAAAATAGTATGCATGCATACAAAATTTTTTTAATTTGGTCCTCCTGAACTTGGAATGAATGGGTTATGAAAAAAGAGGAGACCGTAGATTACCCCATAAAAAGCGCTTGGCATGCCATTTCTAGGATGTATAACCAGCAAGCGGCCGAAGAAGGGTTTACTACCGCCATTGGCTTTGTGTTGCTCAATATCAATTCCAAGGAAGGAACCCCTGCCACCAAAATTGCGCCTTTGATTGGCCTAGAAACGAGGAGCCTAACCCGCATGCTGAAGACCATGGAGGAAAAGGGCTTGATTTATAAGCAGGCGGATCCAATAGACAAACGATCCGTTCGAATATTTTTAACCGAACAAGGAAAACGTAAAAAAGAAATATCCGTTCAAAGTGTCAAGAGTTTTAACCAACGTATACGAGAGGAAATTAGCGAGGAAGAATTGAGTCTTTTTTTTGAAGTAATCTCGAAAATACAAGGAGTGATCGATCAAGTAAATGCCAAAGAAGAGGCGTTTCCTGTGCTAGAAAAATAAATATACCCCGAAATCTATTCCCAAAATGATGAATACCCCCATAAAAAAAGTTGCTGTTTTAGGCTCAGGAGTCATGGGCTCAAGAATTGCCTGTCATTTTGCCAATATTGGAGTGCAGGTACTTCTTTTGGATATAGTCCCGTTTGAATTGAGTGAAGAAGAACAAAAGAAGGGCTGGACTTTGGAACATCCTCAGGTGCGCAACCGGGTGGTGAATACCGCCTTGCAAAATACGTTGAAGGCCAATCCGGCAGCCTTGTACGATAAGGCCTACGCCTCCCGCATCACCACGGGAAATTTGGAGGACGATCTAGCAAAAATCAAAGACTACGACTGGGTCATCGAAGTTGTGGTAGAGCGCCTCGATATCAAACAACAGCTATTTGAAAAGGTAGAAAAATACAGAAAGCCAGGAAGCATCATTACCTCCAACACCTCCGGTATTCCCATCCACCTGATGAGTGAAGGGAGATCGGCAGATTTTCAAGAGAATTTTGCTGGTACCCATTTTTTCAATCCCCCTCGCTACCTCCGCTTATTGGAGATCATCCCTGGCCCAAAAACCAAACCCGAACTCATTGACTTCTTGATGCATTACGGGGATAGTTTTCTGGGAAAAGAAACCGTGCTCTGTAAAGACACCCCCGCTTTTATTGCCAATCGAATAGGAGTCTATGCCATTATTTCGGGCATGCATGCCATTGAAAAAATGGGGTTTGGGGTTTCCGAAGTAGACAAACTCACCGGTCCAGTAATCGGCCGCGCGAAGTCTGCTACCTTCCGCACCATGGATGTGGTCGGCCTAGACACCACCGTCAACGTTTCCAACAACCTGTACAAAGCGCTTCCTCACGACGAATCCCGAGACAAGTTTATCCTACCCAAGATTGTGGAAGTACTTTACAACAACAAGTGGTTTGGGGATAAAACCGGTCAAGGCTACTTCAAAATGACCCGGCATCCCGACGGGCGCAAGGAGTTGCAGGAGTTAGACCTCAAGACCTTTACCTACAAGGACGTTGAAAAACCAAAATTTAAGGCGCTAGAAGCGGCTAAGGAGGTAGAGGATCTAAAAAAGAGGCTGAAGTTATTGGTCAATTTTGAAGATCGGGCGGGGGAATTTTATCGAGCCTCTTTTTATGACTTATTCAAGTATTGCTCACATCGAATTCCAGAAATTTCGGACGAACTCTATCGCATAGATCAGGCAGTTTGTGCAGGCTTTGGCTGGGAATTGGGTCCTTTCGAAACCTGGGATGTCCTGGGCGTAAAAGAGACCGTAGCCAAGATGGAGGCCTCAGGAGAAAAGGTAGCTCCTTGGGTACACGAACTCCTAACTGCGGGACACGAGTCCTTCTACAAGATTAATAACGGTAAAAAAACCTACTACGACATCTCCTCCAAGTCCTACAAAGAGATTCCTGGTTTTGAGGAATTTGTCATCTTGGATACCCTGAAGGCTGCAGGCAAAAAGGTTTGGGGCAACGCAGGGGCCACGGTTGTGGACCTGGGAGACGAGGTCATTGGCCTTGAGTTTCATACCAAAATGAATTCCATGGGCGCCGAAGTCATTGAAGGCATCAATACCGCCATTGGCATGGCAGAAAAATCCTACAAGGGGCTAGTGATAGGCAACGAAGGAGGCAATTTCTCTGCAGGGGCCAATTTGGCCATGCTCTTCATGTTTGCCGGAGATCAAGAGTTTGATGAGATCAACTTGATGATCGCCCAGTTTCAGAATACCATGATGCGGGCTAGGTATTCCGCGGTTCCTGTGGTTGTCACCCCGCACAACCTGGCGCTGGGAGGAGGCTGCGAACTTTCCCTTCATGCGGACCACATTCAAGCCCACGCCGAGCTGTACATGGGCTTGGTGGAAGTGGGCGTAGGGCTTATACCGGCAGGAGGCGGCACGAAGGAAATGACCCTGAGATTTTCCAATAGCATCATCGCAGGAGACGTGGAGTTTAACCAGCTTCAAGAATATTTCATGAATATCGCCACCGCCAAGGTATCGACCTCTGCCGAAGAGGCCAGGGGGTTAGGCTACCTAAGGACTAAAGACGGCATTTCCCTGAATCGCAAGCGGCAGCTTGCCGACGCCAAGGCGAAGGTGCTGTCTCTTTCCCAGCTAGGCTACACGCAGCCAGTACCTCAGACCAATATCAAGGTGCTAGGGAAGTCTGCCTTGGCCTATTTTGAAGCGGGGATTACCGGCATGATCTACGGAGGATACATTTCGGAGCACGACGCCAAGATTGCGAAGAAACTGGCGAATGTGATGGCAGGAGGGGATCTATCCGCTCCGACTGAAGTGTCTGAACAATACTTGTTGGATCTAGAACGTGAAGCCTTCTTGAGTTTAACGGGAGAGAAAAAGACCCTCGAACGAATACATAGTATTCTGTTTAAGGGAAAGCCGTTGAGAAACTAATAAAAGTATCAAGTATCAAGTATCAAGTATCAAGTATCAAGTATCAAGTATCAAGTATCAAGTATTTTATCATAAATGCATGCATAACTTCAAGGAACTTAAGGTTTGGAAGAAAGTAGTTGATTTTGCGATAAAAATCTATGCACTAACCAAAGGGCTCCCTTCGGAAGAAAAGTTTGGATTGGTTTCGCAAATGAGAAGAGCTGGGGTGTCAATACCTTCCAATATTGCTGAAGGATGTGCAAAGACCTCTTCCAAATTGTTTGTAAATGCACTTGAGGTAAGCCTTGGTGAAAGTTTTGAATTGGAAACGCAATTGATCATTGCAGAAAGAACTGGCTTGATTTCTTCAGCAAGTGCAAAAGAATTGGACCAGGAACTTTCTGAATTACAACGGATGATTATGGGACTTAAAACATTTTTCACAAATTAATTAAACTCAGTCACTGGAATCCCCTACTTGATACTTGCTACTTGATACTCATCATCTACTTTAAACAACATACAACATAAAATGGACGCATACATTATAAACGGATACCGGTCTGCAGTTGGGAAGTCCAAAAAAGGAGGGTTTAGGTTTTACCGCCCCGACGACTTGGCTGCGGATGTGATTAAGCATTTGGTAGCCAACACTCCTGGTCTCGAACCCAAACTAGTGGATGACCTCATTGTAGGCAATGCGGTACCCGAAGCAGAGCAGGGTATGCAAATGGGAAGGATGATCTCCCTCCTGGCCTTGGGTCAAGACACACCGGGTTTCATCATCAACCGCTACTGTGGCTCGGGCCTAGAGGCCATTGCTTTGGCGCTTGCCAAAATCAAAGCAGGAATGGCCGATTGTATCATCGCTGGGGGCACAGAATCCATGTCTTTGGTACCCATGATGGGGTATAAGACGGCTCTCAACTGGAAAATAGCCTCTGAAACCCCATCCTATTATTTGAGCATGGGATTGACCGCTGAGGAACTGGCCAAAGAATACAGCATTTCCCGAGAGGAAGCAGATGCCTTTTCCTTGTATTCCCATCAAAAGGCCTTGGCGGCCATTGGCTCGGGAAAGTTCAAAGAGGAAATCGTCCCCATCCAAGTGGAGGAAACCTATCTTGATGAAAAGGGAAAAAAGAAAAAGCGAAGCTTTACGGTCGATACCGATGAAGGGCCCAGAGCGGATACTAGTCTAGAAGGATTGGCCGCTTTGAAGCCTGCATTTAGGCTGGGAGGCCAAGTGACTGCGGGCAACTCCTCCCAAACCTCTGATGGAGCTGCCTTTGTCGTGGTGATGTCCGAACGGCTGATGAAGTCGCTTGGCTTGGACCCCATAGCCCGAATGATGTCCTATTCGGTAGCTGGGGTAGATCCTCGCATCATGGGCATAGGCCCCAAGGAGGCGGTGCCCAAAGCGATTAAGCAAGCAGGATTAGCATTAAATGATATCGATTTGATAGAGCTGAATGAGGCTTTTGCCGCCCAAGGACTAGCGGTGATGAAATCTCTAGACCTAGACCCTGCGATGGTCAATGTCAATGGTGGAGCCGTGGCCTTGGGGCACCCCCTGGGTTGTACAGGAGCCAAGCTATCCATACAACTTTTTCATGAGCTGCGTAGGCAAAAGAAAAAATATGGCCTAGTCACCGCTTGCGTTGGCGGAGGACAGGGAGTAGCAGGAATTTATGAGTTGCTGAAGTAATTGTATGAAGTACCATGTACCAAGTACAAAGTAGGGAGCCAAGCGCAATCTACGAGGCACCGCTCTTCCGCAGGTAGGCGAAATATGGATTGAGAATCAATTTCGAATGTCCAACGCGGATTGAAGAATGATGAAGTAAAGATTTTCATCAGGACATGAATTCTGCTAGAGAAGAATCTTGGTACATTGTACTTAGTACTTGGTACAGAAACACCTGCATCTAAATTAATAAAACGAATAAATAAATACACGATACAATGTTAATCCAAACCAATAGCATCCAAGGGGGTGAATTTTTAATCCGAGAAACGGCAGCACAGGATGTTTTTATTCCTGAAGAATTTACCGAAGAACAAAAAATGATGGCCCAGGCCTGTCAAGATTTTATTGACACGGAACTGAACCCTAGAGTAGAAGAAATCGACAGCATGAAGCACCCCGAGCTAGTGCCTAGCTTGTTTAAAAAGGCAGGAGAACTTGGGCTCTTGGGCATTTCGGTTCCCGAACAGTACGGGGGGCTAGGCATGAGCTTCAACACCTCCATGTTGATCGCCGACATCGTTGGTGCCTCTGGGTCCTTTTCTACCACCTATGGGGCCCATACGGGCATAGGCACGCTGCCTATAGTGTATTATGGCACCGAGGCCCAAAAACAGAAATACCTACCTAAATTGGCCACAGGAGAGTGGGCGGCTTGCTATTGCTTGACCGAACCGGATGCTGGATCCGATGCCAACAGCGGGAAAACCAAGGCCACGCTTTCTGCGGATGGTACGCACTACTTGATCAATGGGCAAAAGATGTGGATCTCCAATGCCGGTTTTGCCGACCTTTTCATTGTTTTTGCCAAGATCCAAGACGATAAGAACTTAACTGCGTTTTTGGTGGAAAAAACCTTTGGAGGGATCAGCATGAACGAGGAGGAAAAGAAACTTGGTATCAAGGGCTCTTCTACCCGTCAAGTATTTTTCAACGATTGTCCTGTGCCCGTGGAGAATATGCTATCCGAACGCGGAAATGGATTCAAAATAGCTGTAAACATCCTCAATATTGGAAGGGTAAAATTAGGAGCAGGGGTATTGGGAGGAGCAAGGACGGTCACTACCCAATGTATCAAGTACTCTACCGAGCGCAAGCAATTTGGTGTTTCCATCAACACCTTTGGAGCCATCAAGTCTAAGTTAGCAGAGATGGCCACGCAGATCTATGTGACCGAATCTCTATGCTATCGTGCGGGTCAAGACATTGAAGACCGAATGGGTGCTTTGGCCGCACAAGGCTTGTCTGATGCAGAAGCTAAGCTCAAGGCCATGGAACAATTTGCTATTGAATGTGCCATAGCCAAAGTCCATGGCTCGGAAGTGCTTGACTACATCGTAGACCAAGGGGTTCAGATCTATGGAGGGATGGGCTATTCTGCGGAGGCCCCTATGGAAAGGGCGTATAGAGATGCCCGTATTTCTCGAATTTATGAAGGGACCAATGAGATCAATCGCATGTTGATGGTAGGCATGGTGCTGAAGCGCGCGATGAAGGGAGAAATCAATTTGTTTGAGCCCGCTATGGCGGTTGCCTCGGAGCTGATGTCTGTGCCTTCTTTTGAAAATGTAGACGTTTCTGTGCTTTTTGCGACAGAGAAAGACCTGATCCACAAATTGAAAAAGGTATTTTTGATGGTGGGAGGCAAGGCTGCCATGGCACTACAGGATCGAATCGAGGACGAGCAAGAAATCATGATGCATTTGGCTGATGTCATGATTGAGATCTATGCTGCGGAATCTGCGGTACTGCGTACCGAAAAGTTGATAGGCCTGAGAGGAGAAGCTGCTTGCGTCTCACAAATCGCCATGTCGAAGATTTATCTCTATGGGGCCATTGATAAAATTGAGGCGGCTGCCAAGGAGGCCATTTTGGCCTTTGCCCAAGGAGACGAACAAAAAGTCCTCTTGATGGGACTGAAACGCTATACCAAACAAGACTTCATCAATACCAAAGTGCTCAGAAGGCAGGTGGCTGATTTTATGATTTCGGAAGGGAAATATCCATTCTAAGTACAATGTACCAGGTACCAAGTACAATGTAGGGATTCGCATTAGTAACTGAATTTTCGTTCTAAAGAATCTTGGTACATTGTACTTGGTACTTCGTACAAATCATCTTGTATCTATAGCCCTTCCAGCTTCACTAGGAAGTCCCAGACCGCAATGCCTAGGCTAACGGAGATGTTCAGGGAGTGCTTGGTACCAAACTGTGGGATTTCAATAACCTGGTCGCAAGCCTGGAGTACCTCCTGCTCCACGCCGAATACCTCGTTGCCAAAAATCAAGGCGTAGTGTCTGTTTTGCTCGGGGCGAAAATCCTGCAAGGGACTAGCCCCTTCCGCTTGTTCTAAGGCACAACACACTACCCCTTCTTTTTTTAATGCATGAATGAGATCTAAGGTCTTGGGTCTATATTCCCAGTCCACCGATTCGGTAGCGCCGAGCGCGGTTTTTTGAATGTCTCGATGTGGAGGGGTACCTGTAATCCCACAGAGGTAAATTTTTTCCACACGGAAGGCATCTCCTGTTCGGAAGGCAGAACCTACATTGTTGAGGCTGCGAATGTTGTCCAGCACCAAGGTTATGGGGGATTTTTGGGTCAATTTAAATTCGCCCACGCTTAGTCGCTGGAGTTCTTCCATGCTTAATTTCTTCATCACTTTTATTTCCTTTACGAAAGGGCTATTTTCAAGTCAATTTTCCAACCCAAAAGTACAACAATTCTAATTTCTCATGAGCACGTCAAAAGCAGGTCAGGAAACCCCCTTGATGAAGCAATACAATGCCATCAAAGCGAAGCATCCTGGGGCTTTGCTACTATTTCGGGTGGGAGATTTTTACGAAACCTTTGGGGAAGATGCCGTCATTGCTAGCAAGGTCTTGGACATCGTACTCACCAAGCGAGCCAATGGGGCAGCAGCGCACATCGAGTTGGCAGGATTTCCCCACCACTCCTTGGACAACTACCTCCCCAAGCTCGTTAGGGCGGGCAATAGGGTGGCGGTATGTGATCAACTGGAAGACCCCAAGTCGGTAAAGGGAATAGTAAAGAGAGGAGTAACCGAGCTGGTGACCCCAGGGCTATCCTTCAACGATCAGGTGCTTGACACCCGTAAAAACAACTATCTCGCCTCACTTTATTTTGGTAAGGAAATCCATGGAATCGCCTTTTTGGATGTTTCTACGGGAGAATTTATGTGTGCGGAAGGGAATGCCGCCTACTTGGAAAAATTACTTCAAAGTTTTCTCCCCTCCGAAATTATATATTCCAAAGCAGCAAAAAAGATAGCTGGAGAGCTGTTGAAATCAGAGGCCATTACGTTTTTCTGTGAAGATTGGGTGTACCAATACGAGTTTGCCTACACCAAGCTCACCCAGCATTTTGGAACCCAAACCATGAAAGGCTTTGGCATTGAAGAGATGCAGGCCGCCTGCGTAGCGGCGGGAGGGATTCTGCACTACTTAGAAGAAACGGAACACAAAGAAGTACAACACATTTCTTCCATTTCTAGAATACCCGAAGAGAAACATGTATGGTTGGATAAGTTTACCATCCGAAACCTGGAGCTCGTACACCCCCAGCACGAGGGCGGGGTGCCCTTAATTCAAATTTTAGATCAGACCCTGACCCCCATGGGGTCGAGGATGATGAAAAAATGGATGGTTTTGCCCTTAAAAGAAAAACAAGCTATAGAAGAACGGCTTAATGTGGTGGAATTTTTTTATCAGCACCCCGAGCTTTCTGAGGAAATTGAAAGCAGCCTTCGGCACATGGGAGATCTGGAACGTCTGATCTCTAAAGTAGTAGTAGAAAGGGCCAATCCTCGGGAACTCAATCAAATCAAGCGAGCGCTTGTGGCGCTTCTACCCATAAAAGAAGTGTTGGCCAAACAGGCAAATGCTACCTTAAAGCGCCTGGCAGCGCAGCTTCATCCCTGCGAACTTTTGGTAAGCAAAATCGAAAAGGAATTGAAGGAGGATGCCCCGCTCTTGCTACATCTGGGCGGAGTGATCAAGGAAGGAGTAGATCAGGAATTGGACGAATATCGGGGACTGGCCAATAAAGGAAAGGACTACCTCATCCAAATTCAGCAAAGAGAGGTGCAAAACACGGGAATTTCTTCCCTGAAAATTTCATTTAATAAGG
>Ga0194111_10008993_pt1 | contig 10924 bp, 7 predicted proteins | sample TA2KigC300mmetaG_FD_146194 | JGI IMG/M metagenome (GOLD analysis project Ga0194111, IMG submission 146194) | Freshwater microbial communities from Lake Tanganyika, Tanzania - TA2015033 Kigoma Deep Cast 300m | ecosystem: Environmental > Aquatic > Freshwater > Lake | place: Tanzania: Lake... | reverse complement strand
CCGGGCGCTTCGCGCGGCCGGCCTTGCCGTGACGGCCCTGGACATCGGCGGCGGGTTCGCCGCCGATTACGAGACCGGCGACGCCCTCGACGCCGATGCGTTCGCGGCGGCCCTCGTGCCGCTCCTTGCGGACGCCGGCCTGGAGATCATCATGGAGCCGGGCCGCTTCATCGCCGGCAACTCGGGCGTCCTTGTGACGCAGGTCCAGTACCTGAAGGCGGGCGGCGACCGGCAGTTCGTCATCGTCGATACCGGCATGCACCACCTGGTGCGCCCGGCCCTGTACGGGTCGTACCACCACATCTGGCCCGTGCGTCCGGGGCCGCAGTACGAGCCGCACGGGCGCTTGCGCGGCGAAGTCTTTCCGGGGACGGTGCTTGTTGACGTGGTTGGCCCGGTGTGCGAATCGGCGGACTTTCTTGGCTGCGACCGTCGCCTGCCGCCGGTGCGGCGGGGCGACCTGCTGGCCGTCTTCAGCGCCGGGGCCTACGGCATGGCGATGGCGTCGGAGTACAACTCCTTCCCGCGTCCGGCCGAGGTGCTGGTCGAGGGCGCCGATGCCCGCCTCATCCGCCGCAGGGGGACGTATGAAGACCTGGTTGCGCCGGAAATGAACGTGGGGGAGGAACCGCCGCTCGCCCGAGGTGGCACCATTCAGTAGCCGACTAACGTAAGACTGTACGGCATCTTCACCCGTGTATGGCCGAAAAGGGCGTCGGCCACAGCCTTCGCATACTCATAGTCGGGAGACTCGCTGGGTTTGCCCTGACTCTTGAACTTGTATGAGTTTGGCACGATCAGTACAAGATGGTGCACGCCTACCATGACCATTGCCTGGATAAGGTCCCTGTACACGGCGTTGCCCCTCCAGGCTCTGCCGGCCTCGACCTCCAGAGCGCAACGCCACTGGTCATGATAAGCGTCAATTTGGTATTGAAGCGTCGGTACTCCATCATCTCCGAAAAAGACGGGGCGGGCGATCTTCTGTTTGCGCATCTTGCTCGCCTCTACGGCAAATCCGATTTCTTGCAGTCCTGGGGCGAGTATCTCCAGGACTCTGTCGCTTGTCAGGCCCTTCTGCAATGCCCTGGTGGAAATGGCCGCCTCGTGGCGACGGATAACTGCAAGAACCTCCGGCAAGAACCCTGGCGGAGGCTCGGTCCTGGGGAAAGTTGCGAACCGGATTGCCGTCTTCAGCGTACCCTTGTGCATTATTGTAAACCTTTCAGGGGTCCCAGCCGCCAACGCCGTAACTCGGATCGGCTGTCCTGCGCGGAAACTGACGCCGCCTGGGCTTCTCCGTCGCTTGCAACTTCAGTATTGTAGCTCGGGCGGGTTCAACAAGCTATCGCTGTCCCAGAGAGTTGGGTAGGCGCGGCGCGAGCAAGGACGGCAGGGGCTTTTGATTTCATGGCCGCGCAGCGGTTCGCACTGGGGCTAGGCTGCGGTGTTCTTGTTCTTCCTGGCCTGTAGAGCGGCAGCGTTGTCTTGCGCAATCGGCACAGGCTGGATTCACTTCGCCGCCGCCGGCGGCAGGACGACCTCGAACTCGGCCGGGCCGTCGCGCGAAAGGCGCACGTCGGCGGCGGCCTTGCGGCGGCCGTCGCGCACCGTCAATCTGTACGTGCCGAAGAAGCCCCGCACGGCGATGCGGCCGTCCGGGCCCGTGCGCCCCGCGGCCTCCGTCCGCCACGCGCGGTTCAGCAGGCGGTCCAGCGTCCGGTAGGCCGGCTTCGGCGAGAGGTCGGCCCGCACGAGGCCCGCCGGCAGGTTCCGCCACGCGAAGCGGTCCGACAGGTCCCACCAGGTGACCGAGGCCACCTTCGGATGGGCGAATGCGGCCGTGTAGAAGCGCCGGACGGCCTCGGCCTGGGCGGCCTCCTCGTGCGGCCCGCCCGGGATGGCCACGGCCGACACGTGGACGGGCAGGTCCGACGCCGCCGCCGCGTCCAGCGAGCGGCGCAGCAGGTCCCCGGGCCACACTCCGTCGTACTGCGCGGCCGCCAGGCCGACGCCGTCCAGGGGCGCCCCGGCGTCCGCGGCTGCCCTTGCGGCCCGCGCGAGGGGTTCGGCGTCGCCGCCGCCGATGAGCAGTGCGCCTCGCGGCCCGCCTTGTGCGGGCGGCGCCCCGGCAAGCCGGGCCGCGGCCGCCCAGCGAAGCGCGTCGGCCGGATCGACGGCCACCGTGGCCACGCGCGGGGCGGGCGATGGCCGCTCCACGACGTCCCAGAAGTCGGCCGCATCGCGGAACCGGTCCACCGTCTGCCGCACGTGCGCCTCGGCGGCGCCGCGGACGTCGGCTGCGGGCAGTTCCTCCACCCATCGCGGCACGGTCTCGCCCCAGAGGAGGGGATGCAGCCGCACCTGGATGGCGCGCTGGCGGCACCAGCGGACGGCGGCCTCGGCCTCGCCGTAGTCGGGCCGGCCGCGGTGCTTCTCCAGGACCGACCAGTAGACGGGCACGACGGCCAGGTTGAAGAGGTCGCGGAACCTGCGCTCGTAGAGGGCGTTCTTTTTTTCGTCGTCCCAGCGGCGGAGTGCGAACAGGTTGCAGCCGAAGAGGAAATCGTGCCCCGCCTGCACGACCTCGACGTCGGCGCCCTCGACGGGCGCGCCCTCGGCGTCGACAACACGTATCGTCATATCTCTCTGACGGAAGTTGCGGATGTCGTTCTCGAACCGGGACGCCAGCAGGCGCTCGTTCTCCAGGCGGGCGGCAAGACGCCGCGTCTCGGCCAGCAGTGCGGCCACCTGGACGGCGGCGGCGGCCGCCTCGCGCCTGCGGGGCGCGTCGCCGCCCAGGACCTCCCACACGCGGTGACCGCGGGCCGCCGCCGCGGCAAGGCGGTCGGCCTCCTGGGCCAGCACCTCCGAGAGGCCCCTGGCCGCCTCGGCCGCCGCACGCTGCGCGTCGCGGGCGCCCTCGGGGTCCCATTCATCGCGGCCGGTTTCCTGCCAGAGCGCCGCCATCGCCTCGAAGAACCGCAGGCCCAGCGCCCGGGCGCCCTCGTACTCGGCGAAGGCCACGTAACCCTCGGGGGCCTGCGCGATGCGCGACTGCGCCGCATCCAGTTCCTTGCTGAGGGCGGCTATCTGGGCCGACAGGTGCGAGGCGATCTCGGTCCGCTCGCCCACAGTGAGCGGCTCATCCAGGCGGCAGAGGCGCGCGAGCGACTCCGGCGCGGCCGCCTGCTGCCGCACGTCGAGCGGCTGGTCCTTTTCGTCGGCCACGCGCACGCTTGCCGCCCACGCCCCCCCGTAATCAACCACCCGCACCAGCATCCGGTGCCAGCCCCTGGCCAGGGGCACGCGCACGCGGTCCTGGTCCACGGTCCACCCGCGGCGGATGGCGTTGGCGTGGACCGCGCGGCCGTCGATCTCCACGCGCACGGCGTCGTCGCTTCCGATGCGCAGCGTGTACGTGCCCTCGGCGGGCGCCTCGAAGAACGTATGCAAGAGCACCGTGCCGGCGGGCGGCTTCGGATACAGCGCCCGGATGTCCAGCCGCCCCTCCGCTTCGGCCTGGACGGGCACCCACAGGCAGCCGGCGCCGTAGAATCCGGGATAGGCGGCGAAGTCGGCCGGCAGGAGGGGCGCCTCAAGGCTCGTTCCTTCCAGGGGCGCGGAGACGACCCAGTCGCGCAGGAACCCGCCCGTGCCGCGCGCGCAGCACGGCGCGGCCGCGCCCAGAAGGGCTGCGGCGGCCACGGCGACGGAAGTGATGCGGTTGAAGGAACGCGCCATCGAAGCGCCCTGTTGCCGGCGAAGGGCCATAAGTGGTGCGTCAACATTGTTCCTGGGGGTGCCATGCTTTCGCCTCGTTGCGAAAGCACGGTCATCGCAAGCGCAAGAAGCATGCTTTCGCCCGCCGGGGGCGGGGCACCCGCACGCACAGTTTCAGTGTTGACGCACCGCTACACGTTTAACCCTGCGGCTGGCGCGAAGTCGCGGTACAGGACCGTCACCGCATCGCGTAAAGCGCCAGGGCGGCGATCTTGGCAGCCAGGCGCGCTGCGGCGAAGTCGCTGGCGGGGTCGCCGGCGGCGGCGTGCTCGACCACGTCGGCCCCGACCACGCGGCGCCGGCGGAACAACTCCTCCAGCAGACGCATCGCAGGCCACCACGCCAGGCCGCCCGGCTCGGGCGTGCCCGTCGTGCGGATAATGCCGGGGTCGAGGCCGTCTACGTCGAACGACAAGTACACCGGGCCGCGCAGGGCCGACACGGCGCGGGGTATCCACTTCTCGTTATCGGCGCACCGGCGTGCCCAGAAGACGGGGAGTTTCTTGCGCGCGGCGAACAGGACTTCCTCGCGGCAGGCGTTGCGGATGCCCACGTGCACCGTGCGGTGTCCGTCCTCGACGCACCGCCGCATGACGCAGGCGTGGCTGTACGGTGTGCCGTCGTACTTGTCGCGCAGGTCCAGGTGTGCGTCGACGTGGAGGATGGAGAGGCGTCCGTGTTTCTCGGCGGCCGCGCGGACGAGGCCCAGGCTGATGCTGTGCTCGCCGCCCAGGGCGAGGACCCACTTGCCGTCGGCCGTCGGGCGTGCGGCAGCGCGCCGGATGCGTTCCGTCATGGCCTCCGGCGACGCGAGTTCCGGCGCGAGGGGCGGCATCGTGTGGATGGGGGCGTCCGCGAGGTCCGCGCCCGTCTGCGGGTCGTATGTTTCCACCTGTCGGCTGGCGGCGATGATGGCCTCCGGCCCGCCGCGAGTGCCGCCGCCGTAACTGGTGGTGGCCTCGAAGCCGGCCGGCAGGACGACCAGGCGTGCGGCCTTGTAGCCGGAAGTCTCCGCCGGAAGGCCGAGGAAGTTGAAGGGTATGACGTCGGAATCGCTCATTGCAATCTCCCGTTGCCGCGCGGGCGTCAGGTGTGGCACGGTCGGTTAGCCACGGCGAATCTCGCCCCTGGCGGACTTGTCCGGCCGTGAGGAAGCCCGGCGTGTCATGCCACGGCCGGACAAGCCGGCCGTGCCACACTGTGCTGGGAGGCGCCGGCCTCGCGCGGCCGGCTCCGGGCGTCAGGCGATCTGGACGGGCGTGTGGCCGACGAAGACGGCCGCGGCCAGGCACGTGGTCCAGCGGCCGTGCTTGTCGCAGCGGGCGCTCTGTGTGATGTTCTGGCTGCGGACGATCTTGCGGCTCATGCGATAGATTTCCTTGCGTTCGTCGTAGGCCGACTCCGGGTCGAACTCCAGGCCCAGGGTGGTGGCGAGCATGGTGGCGGCGAGGTCCTCGGCCAGTTCGCCCGCCTTCTCGTCGGTCTCGCCGAAACTGTGGTGCTCGGAGAGGTAGCCGTACTGCTCGCCGTCGCCGGGTGCGGCCAGGCCGATGGATGCGGCCGTCAGGCGTCCGGGCTCGTTCGTGGCGGCTTCCGCCAGGACGCAGAAGACGATCTGCCCCGGCCGCAGCAGTTCCTTGCCGCGCTGCCGGGTGATGATGCGGCAGCCGGGCGGGAAGATGCTGGAGACGCGCACGAGGTTGTACCGCTCGATGGCGGCGTCGCGGAGCGCGAGTTCGAAACTCGCGAGTTTCTCGCGGTGGATGCCGACGCCCTTCGTGAAAAAGACATATCTTGGAACCATAGCCTCGATCTCCTGCTCGCACCAGGGCAGCCACGGCTGGTAAAACGCGGGATGGCGGCGTCTTCGGGCGGCCATGAGTCTCTCGCTGCCTTCGCCACGTGGCACGGTTATCAAACGGCCTCTTATTGTGCGCCGCGCGAAGGAGAATCTACAAGATTTTTTCCAGTTCTTTCCGCATGGCGGCCAGCGCCCGCGCCCGGTGGCTGATGCGGTTCTTCACCTCGGGCGGCAGTTGCGCCATCGTGCACCCGCGCCCCGGCACCAGGAAGTGCGGGTCGTAGCCGAAGCCGTTCGAGCCGGCGGGCTGGTCGGTGATGAGGCCATCGCACGAGCCCTCGGTGACCGCGATGACCCGCGCGCCGCCCGGGGCCGATGCCTCCGGCGCCGCCAGCGCCGCCACGCAGCGGTACCTGGCGGTCCACGCGTCGCGCGGATGCCCGGCCAGGGCGCGCAAGAGGGTACGGTTATTGAGGTCGTCGTCGCCCTCGCGGCCGCCCCAGCGGCTGGAACGGACGCCCGGCCGGCCGCCGAGGGCGTCGACCTCCAGGCCCGAGTCGTCGGCCAGCGCCCACTGCCCCGTGATGCGCGCATAGGCGGCGGCCTTGGCCCGCGCGTTCTCCTCGAACGTCTCGCCGGTCTCCTCGACGGGCGGCAGGGGGCCGAAATCGTCCGGCGATTTGAGGTCCGCCCGCACGCCGCGCAGGATGGCCGCCATCTCCTGGAACTTCCTGCGGTTGCGCGTGGCGATGACGATGGTTCGTGGCATGCTCAACGTTCAGCCGCGGCCGGCACGGCCGCGGGCGTGCCGCCGAGTCAGAGCCGCGACCGTAAGGGAGCGGTGACTTTGTGCCGAGCGACGGCTCCGCTCCCTTGTGGTCGCGGCTCGGATACCAGCGACGGCCACGGGGCTACCTCGGGAACGACGTTACCGACCCCGTGATGGCGTAGTCGAAGCCCTGGGCGCTTCGGAGCAGCCGCGGGTCGGCCAGGACGGCGGCGGGGGCGAGGCCCGCGGCATCCAGCATCTGGGCCGTGGCCTCCGGGCCGACGGCCACGACGCGCGGGCCGGCCGCCGCCAGCGCCGCCGTCACGGCCTCCAGGACCAGGGCGTCGGCCTTCAGGCGAGCCGCGTCGGCGTCGGTGGCGGCGACGCCTGCGGCGCCCACGCGGACCGGCCGACCGGCCGGCGCGGCATCGAGCAACTGCTTGACGAGTTTCGCCACCAGCGCGGGCATCTCCTCTCGCGACTGGGCCACGCCGGCCGCGCGGAAGCGGCCCTCGGCCTGGCCCGTCCTGGCGTCCACGAGGGCCAGCGACACGCGGAAGAGGACCTGCGGCAGCGGCCGCCCGGCGGCCACGGGCGTCTCGCGGCCGGGGATCTTGACCAGTTGCGTCGGGATGTGGGCCTCGGGCGGCGTGACCTCGCCTTCCAGGCGCATCCGCGGGAACTTCTGAATCAGGTCCAGCACCTGCGGGGCGGTGATCTTCGGCCGCGAGCCGGGCTGCCCCGCGAGGGCCGGGTTGTCGAAAATCTCCGGTCCGAACCCGCCGATGGTCACCATGCTCAACCGCGGCCCGTGATAGACGTACGCTTCGTGCCCTTGGGCCCGCAGTTCAGCCGCGTAGGCCTGGGCCCTGGCCATGCGTCCGGGGGCCTCCCAACTGGCCAGGTGGAAGGTAAAGATGCCCTTGGCCCGCTCCAGCGGCCAGGGGGTCGGCGGGGCGGGTTCAGGGACGGGCACCAGCATGACGCCCGCGAAGGGGAACTGGCCCTGGGCGTCGCGTATGCGGCGGACGCGTTTGAGCATGGCGTCGGCGTCATTGTCGCGCCAGGAGTCGTAGCGGCCGGCGCAGAGGCTGGCCATGCCGGGGCTTTCGACGATGAAGACGTCCGGCAGGCCCTGCTGCATGAGTTCGCGGCCGACGCGCTGCGCGGTGGGCATGGCGTCGGGGCCGTGGTACTCGGCCATGAGGACCGTCAGTTGCCGCTGCTGGAGGGGGAACTCGCAGCCGGCGGCGGCCAGGGCGAGCGCAGCGAGCGCAAACGGAATAGGCGATAACTTGATGTTACATGCGCGCATATATCACCTGAGTCTTTGCGCGGCGGCTCTCCTGAACCGCCGCGCGGATGCCCGCGGCGGCGCCGAACCGCGCGGCGGGTCGCGAGGCCCGCCGCGCAAAACCCCGCCGTGGCCCGAAAATGCGGCGCTCGGGCGGCGCCTCTACTTCCCGGCCGGGCGCATGGCGCGGACGCCCTCCGCCAGGATCGCCAGCGCCTCGTCCAGGACGTCCCTGGTAATGTTCAGCGGCGGCATCAGCCTGAGCACCGTGTCGTGCGTGCAGTTGACGTACAGGCCCCGCTCGAGGCACCAGTTGACGAGGTCGGCGCCGTTCTGGGCCAGTTCCACGCCCACCATCAGGCCGGCGCCGCGGACCTCGCTGATGACGGGCGTCTCCTGCTTCAGTTCGAGCATGCGCCGGCGCAGGTAGTCGCCCATCTGCCGGGCGTTCTCAAGGAGGTTCTCGTCGCGGATGATCTCGAAGACTGCGCAGCCGGCCGCCGCCGCCAGCGGGTTGCCGCCGAACGTCGATGCGTGCGTGCCGGGGACGAGGCGGTCGGCCACGGCGGGCCCCGCGCACATCGCCCCGATGGCCGTCCCGCCGCCGAGTTGCTTGGCCGCCGTCATGATGTCCGGCACGACGCCCGACACCTGGTATCCCCACCACGTGCCGCAGCGTCCGACGCCCGTCTGCACTTCGTCGAAAACAAGGAGCATGCCCCTGTGGTCGCACAGGTCGCGCAGGCCCTTGAGGAACTCCGGCTGGGCCACGTTCACGCCGCCTTCGCCCTGGATGGGCTCGACCATGATGGCGCAGGTCTCTTCGTCAACCAGGCGCTCGACTTCGGCAAGGTCGTTCAGCGGGGCGTACATGAAGCCCGGGACGAGCGGCCGGAAACCTTCCTGGTACTTCGGCTGGGCGGTGGCGGTGATGGCGGCAAAGGTGCGGCCGTGGAACCCGTTCTCGAAGGTGATGAGTTTGTAGCGGCCCTTGCCTGCGGCGGATGCGTGGATGCGGGCCAGTTTGATGGCCGCCTCGCTGGCCTCGGCCCCGGAGTTGCAGAAGAACGTCTTCCCGCCGAAGCCGGTCGCGGCGATCCACTCCGCCAGGCGAGCCTGCGGCTCGGTGTGCCACGTGTTGGGCATGTACATGAGCGTTGCGGCCTGCCTGGCGATGGCCTCGACCAGGCGCGGGTGGCAGTGACCCACGCCCGTCACGGCCCACCCGGCAAACAGGTCGATGTAGCGTTTGCCGTCGGCGTCCCATATGTGCGCCCCCTGGCCGCGCACGGCCACCAGCGGCAGCCGGCGGTAGTTGCCGATGACGTACTTGGAGTACAGGTCGAGGACTTCCTGAGTTGTTGCCATTTACATTTACCTTTAGTTGTTCGCACGCCGCGCGCCCGGCGGGCCGGGCGGACGCGCGCCCGGCGGGCCGGGCGGACGCGCGCCCGTCAAGATGGGCGGCTAACCGGGCTGTTTTGCGCCGGCGACGACCGCGCGGCACCTTTCGCACAGGTCGGGCGGGTCGCCCCGGCCGACGCTTGGCCGCCAGGTCCAGCACCGCTCGCAGCGTTTGTGCGTCTGCTGAAGGAGCGTGGCGGAGGCGAAGCGCTGGACCCCGGCCTCCTGGCCCGCGACGGTCTCGCCCGCCAGGCCCGCGGCCTCCGGCGGCGAGATGAGCAGAAGTTCGCTGAGCATGAAGAGGTCCGCCAGTCGCCCCGCGCCGAGTTCCTTCATCCGCGCCAGTTCCTGCCCGTCCGCCACGGCCAGGGCCGCGCGGGCCTCGGTGTATTTATCAAACCGGCCGCGACGGCGGAAGACCTCAAGCAGCGCGTAGGCGTCGCGCCGGGCGTCTTCCAGCCACTCCCACCTGGCCAGGAGTTCCTCGTCGAGCGCCGCCGGGTCGACCTCGGGCCACGGCGCCAGGTGGACGCTGAGTTCCCGCCCGCCCCGGGCGGGCGCGGGCAGGTGGCCCCACGCCTCCTCGGCCGTGTGCACCAGCACCGGCGCCAGGAGGCGCACCAGCGTATCGGCCACCTGGGCCATCGCCGTCCGGGCGCTGCGGCGGCGGGGCGAGTCCGATGCATCGCAATACATCGCGTCTTTCTGAACGTCCAGGTAGAAGGCGCTCAGGTCGTTCACGCAGAACAGGTGCACCAACTGGTACACGCGGTGGAACTGGAAGGCGTCCATGGCCGCCGTCACGTCGGCGGTGAGGCGCTGCGTGCGCGCCAGGACCCAGCGGTCGATCTCCTCCATGTCGGCGCGGCGCACCGCGTGCCTGCCGGCGTCGAAGCCGCCCAGGCTGCCCAGCAGGTAGCGGATGGTGTTGCGGATCTTGCGGTACGCGTCCTGGAGGCCGGAGATGAGCGCATCGGACGCCCGGATGTCCATCGTGTAATCCGTGCTGGACACCCACAGGCGGACGACGTCGGCCCCCAGGCGCCCCACCTCGTCCAGGACGCTCACCACGTTGCCGAGGCTCTTTGACATCTTGCGGCCTTCTTCGTCCACCACGAAGCCGTGGGTGACGCAGGTGCGGAAAGGCGGCTGGCCCCTGGCCACCACGCCCAGGATGAGGCTCGACTGGAACCACCCGCGGTGCTGGTCCGAGCCTTCCAGGTAGAGTTCAACGGGCATGCCGAGGCCCTCGGCCTCGCACACGCTGCGCCAGGATACGCCGGAATCGAGCCACACGTCGAAGACGTCGCGTTCGCGGCGCCAGCGCGAGCCGCCGCACTCCGGGCACGCGGGAACCTGGCCGAAAATATCTTCAAGCGAGTATTTGTCTTCGTCCGTGCCTTCCTTCTTCTCGTACCACGCGCCGGAGCCGTGCTTGCCGTAGAATCTCGCGGCGGCCCGCATCATGTCGCCCGTCAGGACGGCCTCGCCGCAGCCCTCGCAGTACAGGGCCGGGATGGGCACGTCCCACACTTTCTGGCGGCTGATGCACCAGTCGGGGCGGGTCTCTATCATTGCCCGGATGCGCGACTCGCTCCACGCGGGCACCCACTGCACGCCCCCCACGGCCTCAAGGGCCCGCTGGCGCAGGCTCTTTCCGGTCTCGCCGCGGTCCAGTTCAACGAACCACTGCTCCGTGGCCCGGAAGATGACCGGCCGCCGGCACCGCCAGCAGTGCGGGTAGCGGTGCGTGGTCACGCCTTCGGCCACGAGGTGGCCGGAGTCCTTGAGATGTTGAGTGATAATCGGGTCGGCTTCCCACACGGTCTTGCCGCGTATCCAGTCGGGGACGCTTGAGTCCATGCGGCCCTGG
>Ga0194111_10008991_pt1 | contig 10925 bp, 9 predicted proteins | sample TA2KigC300mmetaG_FD_146194 | JGI IMG/M metagenome (GOLD analysis project Ga0194111, IMG submission 146194) | Freshwater microbial communities from Lake Tanganyika, Tanzania - TA2015033 Kigoma Deep Cast 300m | ecosystem: Environmental > Aquatic > Freshwater > Lake | place: Tanzania: Lake... | reverse complement strand
GGTCCCGAACCCGGTTTTGCGGAACTGGGAGTTGGTGCCCGAAACCATGAAGTCGGGGTCGAGCCAGTTCCAGGCCGACGTGTTCCGGTCGAAGAAGTTGTACTGCATGGTGCGGTCGGACCAGGGCGTGGCCGAGTTCGCGTACATCCAGGTAACGTGGATGCCGTAGGCCGGGTCGTTGATTACCCATTGCAGGGCCGGTCCGGAGTTCTGGTCGTCGTAGGTGGTCCCGCCGACCGTGTCGATTACTCCCACCGGCATCGGCCCGGCCGCGAGCACAGCGGCGCAAAGCAACAGCGGTACGACAACTGACTTCATCAAGCCTCCTCGATAGTTGGGAATCCATGCCTGCGTCTCGAACCTGGAGAGAATCTAGCGAAACCGCCTCAGTTCGGCAAGTGCGGGGTTGGATTGACACGGCTGGCTGCAGCGGCTATACTCCTCCGCCTTCGACCCGGACCTGCCCGTCGAGGCGGATTGATTTTAGGAGCAACATTGCGCGCGGTTATTGTTTCCTGGGTCCTCCTCGCCGGCATCCTGGCCGGCGCTACGCTCAGTGACGCGACAGCCAGGCGAAAGCTCAGGCCGACGCTCACGGTCGGGGTCAACGGGTCCGACTTCTACTGGGACAACATCGGACGGTTCGTCCTGCCGGGAGAGACGCTCCGCCTCGCGACCTCGGACGACGCGGGCAGCAGCGGCTGGGTCGCGTCGGCCGGGGAACTCGTAGATATGGGGAATGCCACCTGCTGGGTAGCGCCGCAGGAGCCGGGGCTCTACCCGCTGATGGTCACCGGGGGGAACACGGTCCGGCGCATCAACGCTTTCGTGATGATTCCGTACGACAGCCTCGACCAGCGGGGCTATCTCAAGGGAGTGAAGATCGGCAGGTACCCCAGGCCCATCGACGATTTCCCGAACTTCAGGAAGCCGAAGGGATTCATCGTCACCACGCCCGACAATATCGACACGCCGGTGTCGCCGCGCTACAAGCTGCGGGATTTCGTGTCGCGGACCATGGACGGCTACCCCAAGTACACGGTCCTGCGCGAGGATTTGCTCGTCAAGCTGGAGCTGCTCACCGACCTGGTGCAGAGCCGGGGCTTCAATTTCGACCGGTTCTCGGTATTCAGCGGCTACCGCCCGCCGGCGCTCAACCGGCGCGTACGTTACGGGCGAAACAGCGCCCACATATACGGCGGCGCGGCCGACATCATCGTTGACGGCAACGGTGACGGCTGCCTCGACGACCTGAACCATGACGGCCAGTCGAACCGGAAGGACTCGAAGCTGCTGGCGGGCCTTGCCGAGGAGCTGGAGCGGAAGCATCCGGAACTGGTCGGCGGCGTGGGCTGGTACAGCCGTACGCGCTCGCGCGGGGCGTTCATCCACGTTGATGTCCGCGGCAAGCATGCCCGCTGGCATCAGTGAAACCGCGAACGCCGACCGCCAACCGACGAATCCCCAACCCGGAGCGGACGCGAACCGAACGCCCTAGGTTTTACGCTCGGCGTTCGGCATCTGTCGTTTCCTTGTGAGTCCGGTCAAGTCAATCGGCATCATCCTCCTTTCGGCGCTGGTGATGCTCTGGTCTGAGGTCTATTTCCCGGTCAAGGATAGCATCGGACTGGACATTTTCCGGCTGGCCTACCGGATGTACAAGACCCGGGCTGAGACAGTCGTGATGCGGCTGGAACTGCCCAAGCTGGGGCCGGAGATAGAGGCTCTCAACAGCTCAGTGAAGCAACTGGCCGAGCAATTCGCGACCGCCTTCACCAGCGAGTTGTACGTCGTCGTCAATCCCAACGGCAACCGGCTGTCACTGCTGCGGGGGCAGAAAGTCGTGCTCGAGGCAGCCATCTCCACCGGCAAGAACACCACGCTGAGGCACGGAAGCCGGACGTGGGTGTTCCAGACTCCCCGCGGCATCATGAGCGTCATCCGCAAGAAGAAGGACCCGGTCTGGCTGAAGCCGGACTGGGCTTTCCTGGAGACGGGCGAGTCGATTCCGGCATGGAACTCGCCGTTGCGAAGAGAGAAGGGCGTGCTCGGCGCATTCCTGCTCGACCTGGGCGGCGGAGTGATGATCCACGGCACCCCGCAGGAGCATCTGCTGGGACGAAGCGTTACCCACGGCTGCATCCGGGTCGGGTATGAAGACCTCAAGGTTCTCTACGATTCGGTGGAGGTCGGCACCAAGGTGTTCATATTCTGATGGGCATGAGAAGCACCGGTTTTCTCGCCGTGGTTGCGACCATCGTCGGCAGCATCGCCCTGGTTCGCCTGGCGGACGCGGTGGGGAAGCGCGAGCTGATACGCGCGGCCGCTGAGGCGGACGCCGAGGCCAAGGCAGTCGCCGGTCGACATGACAGCCTGCAACTGGTCAAGGTGAAGCTCGAGCAGGATACCCAATTCCTGAACTACCGGATCGCCTCGCTCTCCAGACGCGAGCCCTACCTCGTCATCAACCGGTCGGAGCGAAAACTCACCCTCGCGGTCCAGGACAAGACGGTGCTGGAGACCAGATACCGGTTCCGCCAGACCCGGGAGGAACAAGATGAGTACGCGGCTCTGCCCAGGGCGACGCTGGAAGTGGTCAACAAGCAGGTGCGGTCAACCTGGTGCAGGCCGGACTGGCTGTACCGGCTGGAGGGAGTCACGCCGCCGGCAGATTCGGCCGCGCGCTGCGTCAAGGACGCCTTCGGGGCAGGCGCGATCTTCCTCGGCGGAGACATCGTGATTCACGGCAAGGTCAGCGAGGATGTGCCGGCAGAGGCGATCGACCACGGTTACATCGAGCTCGACTCGATGCCGCTGAAGACCATAGTTGACGCCGTGAAGCCGGGAACACTGGTACTGATCAAGTAGCCCCCGGACCCGGGATTGATGGCCACGAAGACACGAAAACGGAGTGAAACGGACAGGTGGCATCCCGCACCCATTCGTTTCGTGTCATTCGTGCCATCGGGGCCAAGCGACGGGTTTGGGCGTAGCCTCAGGGTTTGACAGTCGGGCAGCATCGGCTAAGCTGCAGAGAAAGGGGTTCAAGGGTCCTGGGGTCCAAGGGCCCTGGTGCTCGGCCTGAACCCCGGAACCCCTGACCCCGCGACCCCGCAGTTCCGTGGAGAGGTGCCGGAGTGGACGAACGGGCATGCCTGGAGAGCATGTGTACTCGTAAGGGTACCGTGGGTTCGAATCCCACCCTCTCCGATTGTTCTCAATCGGTAGGGATTCGTCGCGCCCGGCGCGCGTCAGCGCGCCACGACCCCAGAGGAGAGCATGGTGACGCGGGCGCATAGCGAATCCCACCCTCTCCGTTCTGCTGGCGGAGGCCAGCAGAACGGAAGTACGAATGACGAAGTCCGAATGACGAATCAAGCCCGAATTCCCAATTCCAGGGTCCAAGATCCAGAGTCTTCACTGCACGTGGATCCGACCGAGCCGCTTGATTTCCGCAACGCCGCGGAGTGGCGGCGGTGGCTTCGGCGCAACCACGCGAAGTCGCAGGGCGAGTGGGTCTACATGTACAAGAAGGCCGCAAAGTCCGGCCTGCGCTATCAGGAGGCGCTGGATGAGGCGCTCTGTTTCGGATGGATAGACGGCCAGATTCACGCGGTGGACGAGGAGAAGTACCGGCAGCGCTGGACGCCGCGACGGAAGGGCAGCATCTGGTCACTGGTCAATCGCCAGAAGGTCAAACGGCTGACGGCCGAAGGCAGGATGACGGATGCGGGGCTGGCCGCGGTGCGGGCGGCAAAGCGGAGCAGCAAGTGGCAGTCGGCCTACACGTCAAGAACCGCGCCGCAACTCCCCACAGACCTGCGGCGCGCGCTCAAGGTCTCGCCTGAGGCGTGGGGCAACTTCAACAAGTTCGCCCCCACCTATCGAAACATGTACATTGGCTGGGTGGCGGACGCGCGGCAGCCCGAGACCAGGAGGCGCCGGATCTCGGCGGTCGTCCGCCGGGCACGCGCAGGCCGCAAGCCGGGCATCTCGTCGCTGTACGAATGATGCACCGAAGTGCGCCTGCATCCGTCCAATAGAAGATGCGCGACAAGATGGCGGACGTACACACCGACCCGGTCTGTAGGATGGAGGTCATTGAGGGGCAGGAAGCGGCGCGGCGGGATTACGACGGCGTAATGTACTTCTTCTGCTCCAAGGTCTGCGCCCGCAAGTTTCAGCAGAACCCCGAGTCCTACGTCGGTACGGAGATGCCCGTCGTGCAACCGGCGGCGGAACCAGATGCCGCATCCGGCGGACTGGCGAGGTCTCACGTCGACCCGGTCTGCAAGATGCACGTCATCGCGGGCCGGGAAGCTGGCAAGTGGGACTACAAGGGAACGACCTACTATTTCTGCAACGTGGGCTGCCTGAAGCGGTTCCAGGCCGACCCGGAACAGTTTCTTGGCGGCAAACCGAAGTCAGAGGTCAAAAGCCAGAAGGCAGAAGTCACAACTGCCCGAGTTTCACCACAAAGACACGAAGACACCAAGAGTCCGAAGAATCGACAATCGACAATCGTCAATCGTCAATCTCATATTGACCCGGTATGCAAAATGGTCGTGCGCGAGGGGAGCGAGGCGGGCAAGTGGGACTACAAGGGAACGACCTACTACTTCTGCAACCCCAACTGCCTCAAGCGGTTCCAAGCTGAGCCGGAGCGGTTCCTTGCCCGACCGAAGTCAGAAGTCAGAAGTCAGAATGCAGAAGGTAGGACTACCGAAGCGAACGGCGAAGGGCCAATGGCGGAAGGCGACTCCGCATTGCCGGAGCCAACGATCCTTGAGAAGCCGGAACTGGGAAGGATCGAGACTATCACTCTCTCGGTCGGCGGCATGACCTGCGCAAGTTGCGTGGCCACCGTGGAGAAGGCGCTAACCCGGTTGCCGGGTGTGAAGACGGCCACAGTCAACTTCGCCATCGAGAAGGCGATCGTGGAGTTCGACCCCAAGGTGTCGCCGGTGCCGTCACTGGAGAAGGCCGTCGTTGATGTCGGGTACGAGATCATCCATCAGGCCGCGGATGCTGAAGAGCGCTCGGAAGTCGAACTCCGTCACGCCTCGAACCGGCTGGTCTGGGCATGGATTCTCGGCCTTTTCCCGATGCTGATGATGCTGCTGCACAGCCTGCACCTGTTTCACGTCTCATGGATGGTCTGGCTGGACGTTGCCTTCTGTGCCGCGGTGCTGTTCGGGCCGGGCTGGACCACGCTGCGGGGGGCGTGGGGCTCGGTGAGGGCTGGTTCGGCCTCGATGGACGTGCTCATCGTGCTCGGAGTGGCTGCGGCGCTGGGCTCGGGCGTCGCCGTGCTGGCCGGCCTGCCGATCAAGAGCTTTGCCGATGCCGGCGGGATGGTGATGGCCGTGTTCCTTACCGGCCGCTACATCGAGACCCGCGCCAAGGGCCGGGCTTCGCAGGCAATCAAGAAGCTCGTCGCACTCGGCGCGCGGACGGCGCGGCTGCAGCTGGCCGAAGGCGTCGAGAAGGAAGTGCCGGTAACGCAGCTCACGCCCGGCAGCCTGATGGTCATTCGGCCCGGAGAGAAGATCCCCACCGACGGTCGCATCGTAGAAGGGGAGAGCAGCGTCGACGAGTCAATGGCGACCGGAGAGTCGCTGCCGGTCGACAAGAAACCCGGCGACGAGGTGATCGGCGCGACCGTGAACGGCAACGGGCTCATCAAGGTCTCGGCGACCCGCGTCGGAAGCGACACGTTCCTCTCCCAGGTGATCAGGCTGGTCGAGGAGGCCCAGGGCACCAAGATCCCGATCCAGGCATTCGCCGACAAGGTGACGGCGAAGTTCGTGCCAGTAGTGCTGCTGGTTGCGGCGGCCACGTTCGCGGTATGGATGCTCCTCACGCCGACAATCAAGCCGATGCTCGAGTGGGCCTCCACTTTCCTGCCCTGGGTGAACCCGAATCTCTCGGTCGTGTCCCTGGCGTTCTTCGCCGGAGTCGCGGTGCTGGTGATTGCCTGCCCCTGCGCGCTGGGGCTGGCGACGCCAACCGCTCTGATGGTCGGTTCGGGCATGGGCGCGGAGCGCGGGATTCTCTTCCGCTCCGGAGAGGCGATCCAGACACTGAAGGACGTTCGGGCGGTCATCCTCGACAAGACCGGGACGATTACCCGGGGCAGGCCGTCAGTCACCGACGTGATACCGGCGCGGGACATGACTGAAACCAGCTCGGCGGTTTCGGATCGTGTCCCAAGCCGGGAAGACGAAGTGCTGCGGCTGGCGGCCTCCCTGGAGCAGGGCTCGGAACACCCGATTGCGGGAGCCGTTGTTGCCGCGGCGCAGTCGCGCGGTGTCAGGCTCACGCTGCCCACCGCTGTTCAGGCGGTGCCGGGCAAGGGAATCAGCGGCAAGGTCGATGGAATTGAGGTCCTTGCCGGCAAGGAACTTCTGCTCGCCGAGTGCGGAGTGGACTGCCAGACGCTCGAACAGGCCGCGGCCGAACTCAGGAAGCGGTCGCGGACTGCGCTCTACGTTGCTGCCGGCGGCAAGCCGCTCGGCGTCATCGGGGTGGCCGACACGGTGAAGCCTGACTCGGCGCAGGCGATCTCCGAACTCAAGGCGCTCGGCATCACCCCGATTATGCTGACCGGCGACAACCGTGAGACGGCAGCGCAGATCGGTGCCGAGGCGGGAATCGGTCGCATCGTGGCTGAAGTGCTACCGGCCGAGAAGCGACGGGTAGTGAAGGAGTTGCAGCAGGAATTCGGCAGCGTGGCGATGGTAGGCGACGGTATCAATGACGCGCCGGCGCTGAAGGCCGCCAATGTCGGCATCGCCATCGGCACCGGAACGGACGTGGCGATTGAGTCGTCGGACGTGACACTTGTGCGCGGCAGTCTCACGGGAGTGGTTGCGGCCATCAGGCTCTCGCGGGCGACATTCGTGAAGATAAGGCAGAACCTGTTCTGGGCGTTCTTCTACAACGTCGTGGCCATTCCAATCGCGATGCTTGGTCTGCTCCATCCCATCATGGCCGAAGTGGCAATGGCCCTGTCCTCAATCAACGTCGTCACCAACTCCCTCCGCCTGCGGCGGACCCGGCTGTAGTCAGGGTCATAAACCGACGGCCGGCCGCAATGGCCGGCCGTCCTGCTATGCTGCCCGACGGGCAGCGGCTAATTCTTCCCTCAGCCCTGGATGGTGCTCTGGGCTTCGTCCAGCACCACCGATCCCGCGTTTAGCCTGAGCATCTTCTCGGTGGCGGACGCGACGGCGGTCCAGGCGGCTCCGCCCTGGTACGTGACCGCGCCAGCCGAGTCCAGGAGGACGATAGTCGGCACCGACTGCACGTTCCAGCACTTCTGGGTGGTCTTGCTCGTGTCGTATACGACCGGGGCGTCCGGGACGTAGGCCTTCTTCACCGTTGCTTCAGACTCGCCGATGTTGACGAGGAGGCTGGTGACGTCCTTCTCCTTGAGTACGGCGGCGACCTTGGGGAACTCGCGGATGGCTACGCTCGAGAACGGACACTTGGTGTCGACAAACGCGAGCAGGATGCCGCCACGACCCTTGAGAGCGGCCAGCGGCTTGACGTCGCCGAACAGGTCGGGCAGTCTGGTCGTGGCCAGCAGCGGCGCAGCATCCAGCTGCGAGGAACCGAACAGCGACGCCTCCGGTCCGCGGTCAGCCGTCTCCGCAGCCAGGGCCCTGACCCAATCGCCGAGGTCCTTCTCTGCCGGCTGCGAGCCGCGGTATCGTACCCGTCCGTACTTGTCGAGGAGGGCGAACTGCGGGTAGATCGTCGTGCCGAGCGCCTCGGCGATCTTCATCTTCTTGTCACGGACGACCGGGAAGGGCGCCGGCCTAGCGCCGTAGTAGTCTTCGAAAACCTTGTCGTCGACGACCGGCTCCAGCCGGGCGAAGGCCAGGTTCGGGACGGCCTTGCGGCCGGCCAGGTCGATCATCATGTCCAACCCGCTGTTGCTCAGTTCGCAGCCGATGGTGCCGAACTCCACCAGGACAATCTGCCCTTCCAGCTTGTTGTCCTTGAGAAATGACGCGACCATCCCGTTAGCTGCCGGCTTCGTTGCCGGAGTCCTCGAGCCGCAGGCGACTGCCAGCAGAGCGACCGCGGCCGTTATGTACAGGTATCGGTGTATGCTCACTTAGGCTCCTCTGTCGTTTGGGAATCAAAAACATCTGCAGATGTTCTAGCGGACCGGGTGTCTCCTGTCAAGCCGAACCGGGTTGACCAACGGCCCGGCCGAACATATACTCCACAACAACTGCCCATGCAGGCTGCATTCACCTCCGGTTCCGACCAGCAGCTGCTCGTCGATCTTCATACCGATGCGCTGTATGAGCACATCTGTGGCCGGAAGGACATCACGCAGCGGTCGGACAAGGGGCACCTCGATTTGCCTCGGATGAAAGAAGGCGGCGTTAACGGCCAGGTCTTTGCCGTCTGGGTCAGCCCGACCCAATTGAAACCCGATGAGTACTGCGGCTTCGCCATCAAGGGCGCGGAGGCTTTCGATCGGGTCTGCGGACGGAGCGCGGACATGGTCGCGCCCGCAAGGAACCCGGATGAGTTCAGGCAAGCTGTCGTTTCGGGGAGGATTGCGGCGGTCCTGGCGGTCGAGGGCGGCCATGCGCTTGAGGGGAGATTGCAGAACCTTGACCGGCTCTTCGAGCACGGGGCGCGGGCGCTGACGGTTACATGGTGCAACTCCAATGAGCTGGGCGACTCGAGCAGCGATGAGAGCAAACCGCACAACGGGCTGTCTCCGCTCGGCCGTCAGGCAGTGCGCCGGATGAACGAACTCGGGATGATCATCGACGTCTCCCACAGCGCGGACAGGACCGTGTTCGACATCCTGGACGCGAGCCTCTCCCCGGTCATCGCCTCCCACTCCGGAATCAGGGCAAGGCGTGACTTCGATCGCAACCTGACCGATGAGCAGATCCGGGCAATCTCAGCGAATGGCGGCGTGATTGGGGTCGTGTTCCTGCCTTACTTCCTGCGCGAGCCGGAGGAGAGGGCCTCGATCGAAGACGTGCTTGACACCGTCGACCACATCTGCCAGCTTGTCGGCCCGGACCACGCCGCGCTGGGGTCAGACTTCGACGGGTTCAGCGGCGCACTTCCCGGGCTCGAGGATGTGACGAAGATGGGTGCGATTGGAGCGGGCCTGCGCAGACGCGGGTTTGCCGAGGCCGATATCGCGAAGATCGCGGGCCTCAATTTCGTGCGCGTCTGGGACGCAGTCGCGGCCAAGTCGGGTTGAGGTACGGGCCCGGCAGAGTTAGGCCCGATGCGCCGGAGCCAGCCGCCGACGCCCGGTCGAGACGCTAGCGCTCGGTGTACGCACCGAGTTGCTTGACATCCTTCGGCAGCTGATCCGCGAAAGCTCGGAGGTTCTCGACCAACTCTTCAACTGCAGAAGAGTCAACGGCGCAGATTGATACAGTGCTGTCCACGTTGACTACGTTGTTGGCTATCCGCCACAGACCGACTTCGCGCCATTTCCTGTTGGAGTACCATCCGGGGGGGACGACGGCCACGACGACGCCTTCTTCCCTCGCCAGGCTGTCCAGGTGTTGGGAGCCGTAGAGGTGCTGTCGCTTGAGCCTGGCGGGCGCCATGCTGCCCAAGCCGAAGAGGTCCAGGAGCCTGGCGTCAGCCAGAAAGGCAACAGCACCGATGTCATTCACAGCTACCGGCTTGTTTCGATAGTACGTATTGAGAAAGAGCCCCATCTGGTATTGCTGGTCAAACAGGTTCTTGGTCGCCTGAGGTGTAACCCGCAGCGACTTGATTGCCCTGAGAACAAGCGGGCCGGCCAAGTGGGTGACCAGCAGCGCGACCGCTGCATAGCGCGGGAGCGCTTTCCAGCTGATTCTCCACGCGGCTTTGCCGGGGCAGGGATGTCCCGCAGCGGCAGCAATGACAACTGTCCCGAGAAGCACAAGATACGCTTCATACCGGTAGAACCACACGACGTTTTCAATGGACTCCAGGTGCAGGACGGCGGCACCCACGAAAATCGCCAGCGCGTACTTGGTTGCGTCCCAACCCGCTTTCCGCCTGGGGTAGCATAAGAGCAGAAGCAGTGCCGCAATCAGCAGGCAGACGACATCCGGGAAGGTCGAGGCATGGGTCCAGAGTCTGGATCCGAGGATGGCGTTGAAGATTCCCCGGATGGTAAGATCCGGGGCCGGCGTTTTGAGGAGCAGACTGTTCGGCAGAAAGTACCAGCCCTGTGATAGGGACCAGATGCCGTACGCCACCACAGGCAGAAGAGCCGCCGTCCCGATAGCCCCGGCGAGAAGGCCGCGTTTCTTTAGAATCAGCAGGATGCAGACGACAAAGACCACGAATGCCCCTTCGTATCTGGTGGCCACCAACAGCGGGGCGAGGAAGGCCAGCAAGGGCAAGCTGTTGCGAGGCACGCCTGGGTCGGAGGAGAGGACCCTGGCGGAAAGATAGACGAAACTCAGGGTGAGTACCGCATGCAGAACGTGCTCCATTCCCACGAACGTCAGTGTCGGCAGCGGCGTCAGGAACAGGACAAGGAGACAGGCGGCAAAGACCCCCAGGCGACTGGCCATTTGCTTGCTGATGACGAGGTATGAGACCACCACCGCGGCGGTGCTGAACAGCACGTTAAGGACGAATGGGGACACTTCGCTCACGCCGAACACGACATACGTGATGAGCAACAGAAGAGTCCAGAGCGGTGAAGAGGTGGAGCTGGTAAACCCGTGACGCGTGACTCCCCAGATGCCGTGCAGAGCGCCGTTCTTCGCCATGGCCATATGGATGTAGGCATCATCAAGCGCATACACCAGATGGCCCTGCGTCTTGTGGAGCATGTCCCTCGGTTAGTTGAAATTCCTAGCGGCTCCCACATCACTTTAGGCAACTCTCTCTGTTGCGTCAATTTCTTTCGGTGACGCGGACCG
>Ga0194111_10008980_pt1 | contig 10933 bp, 4 predicted proteins | sample TA2KigC300mmetaG_FD_146194 | JGI IMG/M metagenome (GOLD analysis project Ga0194111, IMG submission 146194) | Freshwater microbial communities from Lake Tanganyika, Tanzania - TA2015033 Kigoma Deep Cast 300m | ecosystem: Environmental > Aquatic > Freshwater > Lake | place: Tanzania: Lake... | reverse complement strand
CCGGCTCGGGACGGCCGCGATCCTTCTCTATTTGATGGAAGGAGCGGCGGGACTCCCCTTCTTCGCGCAAGGCGCGGGAGGCGTCGCCTTTCTCGCCGGTCCGACCGGCGGTTACCTCTTCGCGTTCGTGCCCGCGGCGTTCCTGGTCGGTGCGCTCGCCGAGCGGGGTTGGGACCGGCGGCCCCTCGCCGCCGCGGCTGCGATGGCGCTCGGGAGCGCCGTGATCCTCCTCGCAGGGGCGTCGTTCCTCGCGCGCCTCATCGGACCTGAGAGAGCGATCGACGCGGGGATCCTCCCGTTCCTTCCGGGAGATCTCTTGAAGACCGCCCTCGCGGCTCTCGCGGTTTCCGCCGCCCGGCGCGGGTCCGCGCGCGCGAGGAAGTAGTCCGCCCGCACGCGCGGTGCGCGAAGAGAACGAAGGGAACACGGACGGGAGATCCCTCCCTCCCGCCGAATCGGATGGGACCTGTCGGCCCGCGCGGCCGGGGAGGATTCATTCATGGTCTTCTTGTTCATGGCTCAAGCGAGAGGCCCTCTTCTCGCGGCGCTCGCTCTTCTCGCCCTCTTCGCACCCGCCCTCGCCGCGATCGACCCGGCGGGAGGCTTCGGAGGGGGGCCGATCGCGGGAACCGTGACGATCACCGTGATCGACGAGATGACCGGAAACCCGGTTCCCGGCGCCTACTGCCAGGTTGGGCCGAGCCCGGGCCTCCCCTTCGCGGGGAACGGAGCCCGCACGAACGCCTCGGGGGTCGCCGTCTTCTCCCATCCCGCCCTCGCCGGAGCGCAGACGGTCACCGCCGGCAAGGAAGGCTACGCCTGCTTCACGGTCTTCGGGATCGACGCCCGGGAGATGGTCCTCCCGATCCGCGAACAGGGGGCCGCGATCGAGCGCCCGATCTACCAGGGAGACATTTCAGGGTTCAACATCGTCTGGAACGACGGGATCGTCGATCTCGCCCTCGTTTGGAGGACCTTCTTCGTTCGCGAGCTCGTCTCGTTCGCCTCCGACCTTCTCGGAGGGGACTTCGAGCGCTTCGCGCCGACGGTCGGCGAGAACTTCCCGCTCGTCGGGCTGCAGCCGGTCCCAGGCTCCGTCTACATGCCCTGGCAAATCGAGCTCGGCCTCATCCCCTTGAGCCGTAAACCTTACTTCATCTATGTAGAGGACCAGACGGTCACGGACATCGGCGCGGTCTACGCGAAGATGCCGCTCATGACCCTCCTCGACGAGCTCGGGTCGGACCGGCCGGACCTTCTCGCGCTCCTCGCCGCGTTCGATGTCCAGAAGTACGCAATCGAGCAGGGGATATTCGTAAACGGTTCGGGAACGAAGAACCTCAGCCTCACGATCGGCGAGGGGGCGCCGCTCCGGATCCGCGTGGAGAACACCGCCCCGGACATGGACGTTCTCTGCGTGGCGATCGCCGACCTCGACCGGCTCTCGGGATATGGACGCCTCATGCCGTGCGGGTTCGCGGGAACGCCGGGCGGGACGCCCGCGGTGCTCGGTCTCTCGACCCTCGGATCGGGCGCGCCGGGGAACCCGAACTACCTCGCCGGGGCGCTTCAGACCGATACGCTCGAGGGGCTCGCGAGCACGGCGGTCTTCGATCGTCGGGGGCTCGTCGCGGGGGACACTGCCCAGGCGACCGGATATCTCGAGGTCCCGACGCCGCTCCTCGCCGGGGATCGGTTCACGTGGACCTCCGTCGCGAACGCGCCGGCCGGGCTCTTCCCGACCGTGCACCGCGCCGCCCTCACGCTCGTCACGACCGTTCCGGACACGGCGGAGTGGGCCGAAGAGGGGGACACGCTCGACATCCCGACCCCGCTCTGGACGTTCCTCCTCGGCGCGGAGGACACGTCGTTCGCGCTCCCCTGCCTCGGGACCGAGCTTCCCTCCCCCATCATCGATCCGGCCGCGACCCCGGATCTGGACCGCTTGGATTGGAGCGTGACCGGGATCCGCCTCGGCCTCGCCCCCGGCTTCGATTACGACGAATGGAACCTCGTCGATCTCGGGCTCTCCGGCACGCACCTCGCCTCGAACACGGAGAAGTTCGTCGCCCCTCCGGAATCGCCGCTCGTCTCGGTCGCCGAGGAGGGGGGACGGCGGGGCGCGAACGCGCTCGGGTTTCCGAACCCGAACCCCTTCCGATCGCGGACGACGATCCGCTTCGATCACGCCTCCGCGGGGGAGCGCGCGCGCCTCGATGTCTTCGATCTCGCGGGGAGAAGAGTGCGCACGCTCTTCGATGGAACCGGCGGCGGCGAGCAACAGGCGATGTGGGACGGAACCGATGACCGCGGACGCGACCTCCCGCCGGGCCTCTACCTCCTCAGGCTCCGGACGGAGGAGGGAGCCCACACGAGGAAGGTGCTGAAGACGCGTTAGGTTCGCTTGAAGAGCAAAGAGAAGCCGTCCCGGGGGACGATCAGGCGGGCGGGGTCTTCGCGCGGATCTCCGGCGGCGCGACGGCGCCGGCGGAGAAGAGCGCGCGGATGGCCGCGTCGACGCCGAGATCGAGGTAGATGAGGTCCCTCACCGGAACGATCAGGATCCACCCGGTCGTCGGGATCGGCGTGGAGGGGACCATCACGTGCGCGACCCTCTCCTCCCCTCCCGCCGTGCGGAGCGTCGTGTAGGCGGTGACGAACGCGTACGCGTACGCGCCCCTCCGCGGGTACTCGACGAGCACGACCTCCTTGAACGGCTGCTTCTCCCGCGGCGTCGCGAGCGCGTGGACGATCTCCCGCGCCGCGCTATAGATGCTCCGGACGAGCGGAACGCTCCCGAAGACCCTCTCGCCCACCGCGATTAGCCATCGCCCGAGGAAGTTCGTCGCGAGAAGCCCCACTAGGAAGATGAGAAGGATCGTCGCGGCGAGACCGAGCCCGGGGATCTGCCTGTGGAGGACGCGGCCGATCCACGGCCCGAGCACGTTGTCCACCGAATGAAAGAGGAGACGGAGCGCGAGAACCGTGGCGATGACCGGGACGATGACGAGGATCCCGGCCAGGAAGAGCGAGCGAAGCTTACGAAGAAAAGAACCCATCACCCCTCGCGGGTTCTCCGGGGAAGCGCGCCGGAGCCCGGGGCGATCTTAGCACTGATGAGCGAGGGCACGTACCGGTTTCCGGACCCACGCGGGATCGGCATTTCTCCTTCCAGATTCCGACCGTGAAGAAACGGCCGCCCTTGACAACGGTCGTTCCCTGTCAGCGGATCCTCTTGATGGTGCGGGCGACGACATCCCCGCCGATCGTGAGCCGCGCGAAGTAGACCCCGGAGGGAGCGCTCTCCCCCGAGTCTTCGACCCCATCCCACGAGACCGAGTGCTCGCCGGCGCGAACCCTCTCGTCGAGGAGCACGGCGACGAGCCGCCCGCAGACGTCGTGGATCGTGAGCCGCACCTCTGCGGGCGCGGGCGCCAGGAACGCCAGCTCCGTTTCCCGGAGGAAGGGATCGGGACCGCACCTCCAGAACCGCGGACCTCCCTGAAACGCGGCCTCCCCCGCCGAAATCCCGACCGGCGCCTCGCAGCCGAGCGGCAGGGCCCCCACCCGCCCGCAGCCGTCGTTGTTCTCCGGGAGGCAAGGAGAGTCGGAGCGGAGCGAGAAGTCGTTCTCGCCCATCGCGCAGAAGAGAGGATCTTCGGAAAAATTGCAGTCGACGCCGAGGAGGCCCGCGATCGGCCCCACCCAGTCGCCCCCCGCGTTGCCGAAGATGTCGCACCGCGTGATCGCGACATCCGCGCCGAAGACCGCGAGCCCGTTCCCGCGCGCGCCGAACGCCAGGAGCGACGCCTCGACCTCGATGTCCGCCTCGTCGGAAGCCAGGATCCCAGCCCCGTACCATGCGCGGTTCTGCGCGAAGGTGCAGCTCTCGACCCGTCCGACCGAGCGGCTGAAGAACACCCCTGCCCCGTAGCCCCCCACCGCCTCCAACGGGTAGTCGTTTCCGTAGAAGACGCACTCCTCGAAGCGCGCGCCGCTTCCCGCGTCACACAGGAAGCAGTAGGCCCCTCCCCCATCGGTCGCGAGGTTGTTCCGGAACGTGCAGCCTCGAAAGACCCCCTCGCCCCCCCAGAGGAAAGCCCCTCCTCCCGCCTCGGCCTCGTTCCCTTCCAGCACGCACCTCTCCACGGAGAAGAGGCCGCCGGGCGCGAGGCGCTTCACCGCGAGCGCCCCGCCGTAGCCCGGGAGGAGATCCTCCGGCAGGTCGCCGGGATCGCCGCCGCGCATCGTGATCCCCTCGATGCAGATCCTTGAACCAGGAAAGGTATAGATGAGAAAGGCGCGGCCGTTCCCCTCGACGTCGATCGCGCACCTCTCCGCATCGCCGCTCGCCGAGAAGAGGGTGATCTCGCCTCCGAGGATCAGGTTCCGGTTGCCGGCTCCCGCGAACACGCCGTCCGCGAGGCGGATGCTGTCGCCGGGCCCGGCCGCGGCGAGCGCGTGCTCGAGATCCGGGTACGAGCCCGAGCCGTCCGGAGCGACATCGAGAACGAAAGCGCCCCCCCGAGGAACCCCTGCGAAGAGGAGAAGAAAGAGGACGACGAAGACGACCATACGGAACCCTCCTGGGCGCGGCGCCCGCGATCGGCCGGGCCATGCATCCACGCGCACGAGCAGGCCTCCTCGTGATTCTACCCGATGCGCTTCCTCTTCTAACGAACGAGCGTCAGGCGCCTCGTCTCGACCTCGCTCCCCGAGAGAAGCCGAAGGAAGTAGACTCCGGGGGCGACGCGCGCCCCCGCGTCGTTCGTTCCGTCCCACTCGACCGCGCCCGACGGCGCGCCGATCGGGAACGAGCGGACGAGCCTCCCCGCGACGTCGTAGACCCGAAGCGCGCCCGGCGCGCCCGCGGGCCTCGCGTAGAGGATCGTCACGCTCCCGCGCGCCGGGTTCGGCAGGACGTCGAAGCGCCGCGCGAGGGGGGACGGATCGGCCGCTTCCTCCACGCCGGTCCGCACGAGCGCGTACGCCCTCGCCTCCTCCTCGCTCGTGAAGACGAGACGCCCGAGGCATCCCGGACCGAACGCTCCGATGCTCCCCTCCGGCAGCAAGGCGAAACACGGCGACCGGAGATCGATCCGGTGGTTCCCGGCGGACGCGGGCGCGTCGCCGCATGCGACCGGCGAGCAGAACATCGGGTCGACCGAGAGGCTCCCCGCCCCCCACATGTATGTTCCCAAACCATCGATCTCTGAAGTATCGATGTCCGAAAGAACGAACGTGGCCGAGGCGCCGTCGTCGAGGAAGATCTCCGCCCCGTCCGTGTCGCCGCAGTTCCCCCAAACGATCGTCCGTTCGACGTCGAGGCTCCCCCCGCCGAAGTAGATCCCGCCCCCGCGCGCCGCGCGATTCCCGGCGAACGTGCACTTCCGGAACGCCGGCGCGGAGGCCGCGTCGGACGAGAGGCCGCCCCCGGTCGTCCCCGCACGGTTCCCGGTGAAGGCGCAGTTCTCGAAGAGGGGCGTCGATCCGTTCACGCAGAGGACCGCGCCGCCGCTCGGGGCGAGCCCGTTCACGAAGCGAAGCCCGCGGACGACCGTTCCCGGCCCGGCGCCGCTCACGAGGAGCGCGCGTCCGAGAGCGCCCGCGTCGATCGTCGCGCACGGTTCTCCCCCGCTGTTCTCGCCTCGAAGGACCACGCCCGGCTTCATCGCGATCCCGTTTTCGTGATAGACGCCGCACGCGACGAGGACCGTGTCCCCCGGCGCCGCAAGGTCGAGACCGCTCTGGATCGTCGCCGCGTCCCCCGGAACGCGCCACGCGCGCGGAGGCGAGGCGACGCGCACCGTGACGAGCGCGCTGTCCGACCCGCCCCGGCAATCGCTCGCGACGTAACGGAACGACTCGACGCCGGAGAAGCCGGCCGGCGGAACGTACGTCACCGTCGTGTCCCCCGGATCGATCGCGACGAAGCCCGCGAGCCCGCCGACGGAAAGAGAAAGGATGCGAAGCGGATCGAGATCCGGATCCTCGTCGTTCGAGAGGACCGAAAGAACGATCGGCTGGTCTACCCCGGTGCTCTCCGCGTCATCCGCGGCGAGCGGCGGCAGGTTCACCCCCGCGTCCTCGATCGTGACGAGGGAGAGGGTCCCCCCCTCTTCGACCGGATCGAGATAGAGCCCCCCGGGGAGGTTCAGACCGCCCGCACAATCGAACGCGCGCCCCGCCCCGGGGCCGGACCCGGCGATCACCTGGAACGCATCGCCGAGCGCAGGCTCGAACCCGTTCGCGAGGGAGACGTGGAGCGCGCCCGCGAAGGCGACCTCTCCCGTCACAAGAAGCCGGCTGAACGCGCCCGGCTCGGTCCCGCCGATCACGACATCCACCTCGCTCTCCGCGCTGAGGGGAAGATCGCCGAGAAACGCGAGATCGCCTGCCGGAAGCCCCGGCTTCAAAATCCCCTCGGAGAGGAAGACCCCGCCGCGGCCGTTGTCGAACACGCCGATCCCGCCGAGCACGCCGTTCTCTCGGTTCTCGAACGCGCCGCCGTTCGCGACGAGCGCCCCCGCGCGAAGCTCGATCCGCCCGAAGTTCGCGAAGACCCCCGGCGTCCTCCGCCCTCCGAGGGTGAGAAGCGCGGCGTCTTCCCCAACGATCGTCCATCCCCGATTCGTCCACTCGGCCCCTTCGTTCACGCGCGCCGTCCCGAAGATCTCGGCGACGCCGAGAAACGTGTTCCACGCGGTCGCGCGGAGATCGAACCACGCGCCCGGCTCGATCCGCATCGTCCCCTTGTTCAGAAGGTGCGCGCCCCGTCCCGGCCGGAGGGGCGAGGGAGTCTCCACACGGATCTCCGTTCCCCCGTCCGCACGGACCGTTCCTTCATTCACGAAGGAATCCTGCACGGCCACGATCCCCTCCTCCACATGGAACGCCCCGTCCCCCGGATCCTCGAGGATGTTTTCGAAACGGCATCCGACCCGGCTCTCCGTGATCGAGAGGCCGGGCGCGTCGGTCCTCCGCACGAGGCCCCTGTTCGAGAAGAGCCCGTCCCCGAGAAGATCCCCTCCCTCGAGATGGAAGACCCCGCCGGGGGAGTTCGCGAAGCGGGTCGCGCTTCCCGCGATCGTGAGGGCCGCGCCCCCTCCGACCGTCACGATCCCCTGGTTCCGGAAGAGATCGCCGCGGAGAGGTCCCTCGCCCGGATCGAGGAGCGCCTCGGCGCCGCTCGAGACGGAGAACGCCCCCGCGTTGTCGAACGTCCCTTCGATCGCGAGAAGCCCCTCGTCCACGGTCACCGCGCCATCCCCCGGGTCGTCGCTCTGGTTCTCGAACGCACACGCGATCCGGCTTGTCGCGCGCGCGAGGCCTCTCCCGCCCCGCTTCCGCACGAGACCGAGGTTCGCGAAGAGCCCCTCGCCGAGGATGTCGCCGCCGAGAAGATCCACGAGCCCGTCGGACTGATTGAGAAAGACGGTCGATGGCCCCGTGATCGAGAGAACCGCGTCCTCCTCGAGCTCGACGACCCCGGTGTTCACGAAATCCTCTCCCTGTCGGAGAGACCCTTCGCCCGGATCGAGATGCGCCTCCGCGCCGCTCGACACGGAGAACTCTCCCGCGTTGTCGAACGGCGCTTCGATGGCGAGAACTCCCTCATCCACGCGGACCGCGCCGTCCCCCGGATCCTCGCTCGTGTTCTCGAACGCGCACGCGATCCGGCTCACCGCGCGAAGAAGCCTGGGATCGGACTTGATCACGTCCCCGCCGTTTCGGAAAGGACCGCTCCCCTCCAGATCGCCTCCCTCGAGAACGAGCGTCGCGCCGTCGCGGTTCTCGAAAAGCCCGTCGGTCCGCAGAGCCGCGCCCTCCGAGACGACGATCCGGCTCGCGTTCCATCCGCCTTCCGCGAGATGCAGCGTCCCCTCGCCGATATGGAGCGATTGCTCCCCGAACAAGGTCCCCATCGCAAGAGAGCGAATCGGATCGCCCCCCTCGAACTGGACCGTGTACGGACCGGGAAGATCGATGACGACCTCGTCTCCGGGCCCCGGGACGCCGATCGGATCCCAGTTCTCCGGATCGCTCCACGAGAACCCGTCCCCGCCTCCGCTCCAACGGACGGCGAAACCGCAGCCGACGAGACGCGCCCCGATCTGCTCGCACGCCCCCACCGACTCGGGGGAGCAAGGGGAGCCCGCGCGGAGCTCGTACGGATCCTCGGGGTCTCCTCCTTCGCCTCCGCAGAAGAGGGGATCCGCCGAGAGGTTCCCGTCGATTCCGGCGAACTCCTCAATGCACCCGAACCAGTCTCCTCCCTCGTTGCCGAAGATATCCGTGCAGGACACGCTGAGGTTTTCGAACGGAGTGATGCACGCGACAGCTTCTCCGGCGAAGTTGAAGGCGATGATCGTGTTCTCGATCTGCATCGCGGCCGCCCAGGACGCGAGAGCGGACCCGTTCGGGGCGGTGTTTCCGGCGAAGGTCGAGAAGCGGACCGTGGGCGCCGCGCCGTCCCGGCTCGCGAGGCCTCCCCCCTGCGATCCGGCGCCGTTCCCGTCGAAGACGCACGTTTCGACGGCGAGCACGGAGCCGAGGGCGTGGATCGCTCCGCCGGAAGTCTCCGCGTAGTTCCCTCGAAAGAGGCAGTCCCCCACGTAGGCGCCGCCCATCGCGGAGAGGCCCCCGCCGTTCCCCATCACCGTATTCCATTTGAAGAGACATCCCAGAACTTGCGGGTTCGATCCGTTCATCGCAACGATCGCCCCGCCGTCCGCCGAGGCGTGGTTCTCGATGAACGAACAGCCGTCGAAGGTCGCCGCGCCGTAGGCGTCGATGAAGACAGCGCCCCCCATCTCCGCGGCATTGTGCGCGAAGCGGCAGTTCCGAACCGCCACGGTCGACGAGTAGTCGACGAACAGGGCCCCGCCGCTTCCATACGGAAGGGATCCGTTCGTGAACGTGAGCCCTTCGAGAACCGAGGCCGGAGCGTACGAGCAGGCGAGAACCCTCCCATGCATCTCGGCGTCGATCGTCGCGCACGTAGGATCCCCCGTCGCGCTCCGGAGAGTGACGCCCGACTTCATCATCAGGTTCGATTCGTAGTACGTCCCGCATTCCACGAGGACCGTGTCCCCCCACGCGGCCGAGTCGAGACCGGCGGCGATCGTGGGCGCATCGCCGGTTCCGTGCGGATCGACGACCCATGTCCTGGCCGCGGCGCGCGGCGCGAAGAGAACGATGAGACCTAGAAGAACGACGGAGAAAGAGAAGCTGGGGATCCGGCGACTCACGGCGCACCTCCTCCGCAGGCGATAGGAATCGGCAATGGGAAGGCGCCGGGGTTCGCGCTCCGGTTTCGATGTGAGGCGTGAAGGGGCCGGGCCTTCATTGCAAGCATTCTAACAGATTGAGGCGAGAATGACAAGCCGCCGGCGCGCTGGACGCGGCGGAGAGCGGGCTAGCCTGGATTATGCACGCGTTTTCGTCGCGAGGTCGCGGAGCGCGTGCCGAGAGGCCGACCTGGACGAGCCGCTCCCGGAATCGTAGTCTCGGCCCCCCCGGCGCGCTAGGACTTGTCGCTCGTAGCCGTCGCGACAAGGTCCAAGCGCGCCACGGGTCCCTGATGAGGAAGCGGCGACGGAAGAGAGGCTTCGTAGGCGTCTTCTCGCGCGACCGAGGCGGGCACCCGTCCCGGAGGGACGGGTCGCCGAGGAAGCTCCCGGAGCGCGGAAGCGCGAAGGGAGATCCGCGGCCGCAGTAGGAAACGTGTGCATGATCCAGGCTAGCTCGCTGGGGGACGGTTCACGATGCTCGCGAACCGCGGGCGCTCGCGAAGGGGACCCCAAAGAGGATCGAGGCGGAGAACAACCGGCGTAATCCGCGATGGGATCGAGACGAGCCGCTCGATCTCGTCGATCGCCTGATCGTAGGCGCCCACCTTCATGCAAACTTGCGCGTACTCCTCGACCCGGTAGGGTCCGCTCACCGCGTCCCTATCGACCGGAAGGAGATCGATGGCCGTCTTCCCCTCGCGAAGAGCCGCCTCCCGCTCCCCGAGCCCGGCGTAGGCGAGCGCGAGCAGACCGCGGAGGTACGAAGATCCGGGTTGTCTCCGAAGGCTTCGCTCGATGATCGTTCGCGCCGAGTCGGCCCGCGAACGCGACGTCACCGTCTCGTTCCTCAAGGCGCACATCTCGGCCTTATAGAGGAGGCAGTAGGCGGAGTCGGAGGCGGTGTCGACCCCCGGCGTGTCGAGGCGGAGCGATCCGCACACCCTCTCGAAAGGCCCCGGGATCACGCGGATGAGGAAGAGCGGTGTCGGGCCGAGGAACTCCGAGGCCGGGATGTGCGCGATCACGTCCTCGAGAACGCGCCCGGCCCGCTCCGTGCTCCCGTCCCATTCGAGATAGAGAAGCGCCTTGTCGATGTACGGGTAAACAATTTCCGGTTCAAGCGCGATCGCTCGATCGAGAGCGATCTCCGCGTCGGCGTGGCGGCCGATGCGGACCAAGCTCTGCCCGAGCGTGTGGTTCAGGGTCGGATCGCGCGGGGAGAGCTCGAGGGCCATCCGGAGATCGGCGACCGCCCCGTCCCAATCCCCCTGCCGGCGGCGGATCCATCCGATCGCGGAGATCGCCTCCACCTCGTTCGGCCGCCCTCTCTGGACCGTCTGAAAGTGCACGAGCGCCCGCGCGAAGTCGCGTCTTCCATAGTAATGAAGCTCGCCGAGAGCCATGTGCGTTTCCGGGAGGTCGGGCGCAAGCCGCTCGGCCTCTCCCGCGGCCTGCTCCGCTCCGGCGAGCTCCGCCTCGTGGCCGTAGTTCCACTTGATCCAGATCCGCGCGCGGGCGAGAGCCGCCCACGCGACCGCGAATCCGGAATCGATCGCCACCGCCTTTTCGAACAGCGCGATCGCGTTCCGGCTGTCCTCTTCCGTGAGCCGCCTGCGGTAGGCATCGCCCCCGCGGAGGTA
>Ga0194111_10008975_pt1 | contig 10937 bp, 10 predicted proteins | sample TA2KigC300mmetaG_FD_146194 | JGI IMG/M metagenome (GOLD analysis project Ga0194111, IMG submission 146194) | Freshwater microbial communities from Lake Tanganyika, Tanzania - TA2015033 Kigoma Deep Cast 300m | ecosystem: Environmental > Aquatic > Freshwater > Lake | place: Tanzania: Lake... | reverse complement strand
ACCTGCTGGCCACCGCGTTCACCTGCCCATCGATAGTCTTAGACTGCTCACAGCGTGCAAGATGCCGCTTACTCGCGAGAACTACCTCGGTCTGGCCTACCCCGAAGACCAGAACGGCTCTTCAACAGGGCCGAGCATCCCGCACGGCCTGGGCTCCTGTGGCGGGGGGCAGCGTGCGTCGAAGGGCGGCAACTCGGGTCGCTTCAAGGGCTTAATCCTCATCGCGGGGTCTGAGCGCCGACGGTCAGGCGCCGCATGTGGCGGCGATGGCCGTGGTAGTCGTTGACCGCGTTGTGCTGCGTGCAGCGGTTGTCCCAGACCGTGAGCGTGCCGGGCGCCCAGCGCACGCGGCAGGTGAACTCCGGCCGCACCTGGTGCGCCTGCAGGTAGTCGATCAGCGGCCGGCTCTCCTCCTCGGTCAGGCCCTTGAGGCGGATGGTGTGGCTGCGCGAGAGGTAGAGCGCCTTGCATCCGGTTTCCGGATGCGTGCGCGCGACAGGGTGCTCGGCTTCGTACTGCGCCGCGGTGTCGGTGTCGTGCACCTTCATGCCGGAGATGCCCTTGTGCAGGTCGCTGCGGCCGCCGCTGTGCTTGAGCCCCGCGCTGTTGATGCCCACCATGCCGTCGAGCAACTTGCGCATGCCTTCAGATAACGCTTCGTAGGCGGCGCGGGTATTGGCAAACAGCGTGTCGCCGCCGTACGCCGGAGTCTCCACGGCGTAGAGCAAGGTGGCGAGCGGCGGCTGCTGCAGGTAGGTGGTGTCCGAGTGCCAGTTGCCGCCGAAATTGACCTTCTCCGCCTCCTCCTTCACCACCTCGAAGATGAACGGAAAGCCGTCCATGCCGGTGACGAACGGGTAGTGGCACGGCGGGCCGAAGCGCGCACCGATCCTCATCTGGTCGGCAGGCTCGATGCCCTGGTCGCGGAACACCAGCACCGAGTACTCTGCGAAGGCGCGCCGGATCTCGGCCCATGCAGCCTCGTCCTCGAGCGACTTCAGCGTCACGCCGCCCACCAGGGCGCCGAGCGCGCCTGCGAGCGGCGAAACGGTCAGGGACCGGTAGGGGTTCTGGGGTGCGTTCACGGATCCTTCCATCTTATTATTACGCAATGGCTGGAATGACAAACAGGCGAATCGCGGTCGTGGGCGCGGGAGCGCTGGGCGGCTACGTCGGCGGCTGGCTGGCGCAGCTCGGGCAGGACGTCACCTTCATCGACCCCTGGCCGCAAAACGTCGAGACCATCCGCGCCAAGGGCCTGGAGCTGGACGGGATGACCCCGGCCGAGCGCTGCGTCGTGACCAAGGCGAAGATCCTGCACCTCTGCGAGCTGCAGGGGAACCGGCGGCCGTTCGACGTCGCGATGGTGGCGATGAAGTCCTACGACACGGCCTGGGCTACGCAGCTGGTCGCGCCGCACCTGGCCCCGGGGGGCTACGTGGTGTCGCTGCAGAACTGCCTGAACGAGGAGACCATCGCCGGCATCGTCGGCTGGGGCCGTACCGTGGGCGTGATCGCCTCGATGATCTCGGTGGACCTCTACGAGGCCGGCCGCATCCGCAGGACGGTGTCCAAGGGCGGCGACCAGCACACGGTGTTCCGCATCGGCGAGCCGCACGGGCGGGTCTCCAGGCGCGTAGAGGAAATGGTGGAGTGGTTCAGCGGCATCGACAGCGCGAAGGCCACCACCAACCTCTGGGGCGAGCGCTGGACGAAACTGGTGCAGAACGGCATGGGCAACGGGGTCGCTGCCGCGACCGGGCTGACCTCATCGGCCTGCTTGCGGGACGAAGGCATCCGCCACTTCCAGATCAAGCTCGCCGGCGAGGCGGTCCGCGTCGGCCAGGCGCTCGGCTACCAGCTGGAGAAGATGAAGGGCCTGGATCCCGAGCGCTACGCGCTGGCGAACGAAGGCGACGCCGCCGCGCTCGAGGAAGTCGAGAACGCGATCATCCCGAAGCAAGCCAATCCGCGCGAGAACATCCAGCGCCCGTCGATGGCGCAGGACATCCTCAAGGGCCGGCGCACCGAGATCGACGCCATGAACGGCGCCATCGCGCGCAAGGGCAGGGAAATCGGCGTCGCGGCGCCCAGCCACGCCAGGCTGACGGAGATCGTGACCAGGGTCGAGCGCGGCGAGCTGAAGCCGGCGCGCGAGAACGTTACTCGACTTTAGCGCCGGAGGCCTTGATAACCGGCGCCCAGCGCGCGGTATCTTCCCTGATGTAGCTGGCGAACTGCTCGGGGGTCATCGCCGTCGCCCTTGAGCCGCCGGTTGCGTACTTGTCCCGGATCTCGTCGCTTGCCATGGCGCGCTGGATCGCGCCCGAGAGCTTGTTGACGATGGACGGGTGCGTCCCGGCCGGGAACGCGACGCCGTGCCAGGACATGGCGACGAAGCCGGGCACGGTCTCGGCGACGGCGGGAATCTCCGGCGCGGTGAACCAGCGCTCGGCCGAGGTGACGGCGACCGCACGCACGCGCCCGGCTCGCGCGTGCGGCAGCACGGTGGGCATGTTGCCGAAGGTCATCTGCGTCACGCCCGAGATCACATCGGCGATGGCCGGTCCCCCGCCCTTGTAGGGCACGTGCAGCATTTCGGTGCCAGTCATCACCTTGAACATCTCGCCGGAAAGGTGCAGCGAGGTGCCCTGCCCCGAGGAGGCGAAGGCGGCCTTGGCCGGATTCGCCTTGAGATAGGCGATCAGCTCCGGCACCGACTTGACCGGAAAGCTGTTGTTGACCACGAGCAGGTTGGGGAAGGTGCCGGTCATCGACACCGGCGCGAAGTCCCGGATGTGGTCGAAGGGCAGCTTCGCGTACAGCGTCGGGTTGATCGCGTGCGAAGCCACCGTGATCCAGCCCAGCGTGTAGCCGTCGGGCGCGCTGCGCGCGAGCTCGGCGACGCCGATGTTCGAGCCGGCGCCGGGCTTGTGGTCGATGACGAACTGCTGCCCGAAGTGGCGGCCGAGCCACTCGCACAGGATGCGTCCCTGGAAATCCGTGCTGCCGCCCGGGGTGAAGGGGATGATGAGCCGCACGGTCTTGTTCGGCCAGGAAGCCGCCGGGTCCTGGGCGAAGGACGAAAATGCGGGTCCAAGGCTCAGCGCGGCGCCTGCCTTGATCAGCGATCTGCGATCCATGGTCGGAAACGATACCGCGAAAAAGGCTATTCGCAATAACGCCCCTTGCGCGAGCCCCCTCGGCGCCGTGGGCATGACCGCTTGCGGCTCCCAACCGCTGCCTACCCGCCCGGGATCTGGTTTACCGACCCGGGGGGCAGTACCTCAAACCGCCAGTCGCTTCACCCCAGACAATGCAGATCAGGGTTCCGCGCACTTTTGGGTATCGCGGCGGGAATCAGTCAAATTTTTGACTTATCCGCCCGTATCTCGTTTTCCAGCTACCTGAACCCCCGCCCCCGGGGCCCCCCGCTTTCAAGCTGGTTCCATCCGCGCCCCCCTTGCAATGGGGTTTGGACAAGGGGAGGGCATGAGCTACCTCTCCGAGCTTAGACCCGGATAACCCGCTCAGGCCCCTGCAGGAGGCCAGTTGCACCTACCCCATCGCGCTTTGGCCGCGCGCCTCACTCAAGGGGTGAATCCTCATCGAGAGCGGGGAGTCTTCGCCAAACAGCGCACGATCACCCGCGATCGACTTCCTCTCGGGATGGCGATACCGTCCTCCACCAGGGGAAAGGTGGTTTGAAATTCCTGTACTCGCCTGCGTCAGGCACGCGCGAGCACACGATCAAGAAAGCCATGCACCACCCGGTGGTATTCCTCGGGCCGCTCCCCCCAGCCGTAGTGCCCGACGCCCTTCATCTCGTGGAATTCGCCCTTCGGCATCATACCGGCCATCTTCTGCATCACGCGCGCCGGGCAGGTCTCGTCCAGTTCGCCGGCGATACACAACACGGGCATACCCAGGCGCGCCGGCACGTCTTCCTCCAGATACTGGGCGATGGCCCGCACCGCCTTCTGGAACGCCGGGCCCTTCATCAGGCGGATGTTGTAGAGCGCATGGTCGATTTCCGGGCCGGATGCGCCCGGGCCCATCATGGTCTTGAGCAGCGCCGGCGCGTAGTCGGCGATCGCCTTGCCCTGGGTGAGCGGCGCCACCCGGGTGCGCAGGAACTCGGCCTGCCAGTCCGGGCCGGAGTGGTTGAAGGTATGCACGGTGGCCGACAGCACCAGCGCGGCGAGGCGCCCGGGGTTCTGGTCGGCCACCTTTTGCGCGACCAGGCCGCCCATGCTGTGGCCCAGCAGCACGGTGCGGCTGGTGCAGGTGGCGTCGATGAGGCGGTTGACCATCTCGGCCATGGCCGGAATGCCGAGTGTCTCAGGCACTTCCGAGATGCAATAGCCGGGGGCGTCGCAGGCGACCACGCGGTAGCCCGCGGCGACGAAGCGTTCGATGGTGTAGCGAAAGTACTCCTTGGACCCGTAGGCCCCGTGCAGCATGTACAGGGTGGTGTCGGACTCGCCGTTCACCATGTAGTCGGGAAGCCGGTAGGGCCTCATGATCGAATCTCCTCGCGTCTTACGGCTGACTTCGGCAGATACTTGCCGCAGGCAATTGATAAGCATGGGGCCTCGACCACCGATTGTCAATTCCGCAGCGCAACAAGATTGACAAGTCGCCGCCTTTGACATTCAATGCCCCCTAACGCTTGCCTTAAGCAAGCATTGCCAGGAAAAGAGGGAGGGGGTCGCCATGCTGGAAGTCGTCAATGAAGTACGCCTCACCATCCGCCCGGACAACGACCATCCTTTCCTGCAAGGCCCGTTCCGCTCCAATGCGCGCGAGTACACCGCCGATACCGACAGCCTGAAAGTGATCGGCGAGATTCCTCGCGACCTGCACGGCATGTTCGTGCGCAACCACCACAACCAGGTCCACGAGCCGCTCGGCACCTATCACCCGTTCGATGGTGACGGCATGCTGCACGCGATGCGCTTCGAGAACGGCCGCGCTGAGTATCGCAACCGCTTCGTGCGCACCACAGGTTTCTATGCCGAACAGGCCGCCGGGCGCTCGTTGTGGCCGGGCTTGCTCGCGCCCGACCTCGGCGCGCATCGCGGCTGGGGCGCGATGGGTGCCATGAAGGACAACGCCGGCACGGACGTCAAGTGCCACGCCGGGCGCCTGCTGGCGAGCATGTCGCAAGGCAGCGAACCCTGGCGGCTCGATCCCTACACGCTGCAGACCCTGGGGCCGGACGCCAACTGGGCGCGCAAGGTGCCCGACGGGGTCGCCTCGCACTACAAGGTGGACAACTTCACCGGCGAGATGATGTTCTTCAACTACCCCGAGCATCCGCCGTACATGAACTACGGGGTTGTCGACCGCGACAACCAGTTGGTGCACTACGAGGCCATCGAACTGCCCGGCGCGCGCTGGCCGCATGATCTCGGCATCACCGAGCACTACACCGTGCTGCACGACCTGCCGCTGTATTTCGACGCCGAGGGTTTGAAGAAGGGCCAGCACAAACTGGTCTTCAACCGCGACCAGCCGGCGCGCTTCGGCATCCTGCCGCGGCGCGGCAAAAACGCCTCGGTGCGCTGGTTCGAAGCCAAGCCCTGCTACATCCTGCACACCACCAACTGCTTCGAGGCGGGCGACGAGGTCATCATGGACGGCTGCATCATGCCTGACTACAAGACCGTGCCGGTCGGCCAGATCACCAACGTCTACGAGCGCATCCGCGCCAACCTTGACAAGCACAACAACCCCACGCGCATGTACCGCTGGCGCTTCAATCTGGCCAGCGGGCGCACCTCTGAGCTGCAGATCGACGAGGAGATCACCGAATTCCCGGTGTGCAGCAACGACTACCTCGGCCGCCCCTACCGCTACAGCTACAACGTGCTCTACAAGAAGGGGGACTGGCTGTTCTCGGGCCTGAAGCGCTTCGACATGCGAAGCGGCGCCACCGCGCGCTTCGAGTATGGCGAGGGCCGCTATGGTAGCGAGCCTCAGGTGGCGCGCGCCTTGAACGCGCGCGCCGAGGATGACGGCTACGTGATCTCGATGATCGCCGACATAGAGACCGACACCTCCGAGATCATGATCCTGCGCGCCGACGATATCGCCGCAGGCCCGGTGGCGCGCATCATCCTGCCGGAGCGCATGGGCATCGGCACCCACGCCTGCTGGGTCGAAGGCGATCGCCTCGAAGGCGAGAAGCGCCGCCCTGTCCTCAATTGAAACCGCCTACACAGGAGCCGATCCACATGCACACCTTCCGCAGCATCACTGCCTTGCGCGCGCTGCTGGCCGCGTTTTCTCTCGTCGCCGCCAGTTCCGTGTTCGCCCAGGGCTTCCCTGCCCGCCACATCCTGCTCATCAATCCGTACCCGGCCGGCGGCTTCGCCGACAATGTCGCACGCGTGATGGCGCAGGAAGCAGCGAGGGTGCTGGGACAGAATATCGTGGTCGAGAACCGCCCCGGCGCGAGCGGCAAGATCGGCCTGGATGCGGTGCTCAACGCCCCGCGCGACGGTTACACCGTCGGGCTGGTCGTGCCCGGTTCGCTATCGCTTTTTCCGGTGACCGACCCGAAGTACGCGAACCTGCACAGCCGTGTGACCCCGATCACCATGGCCGTGCGTGGCTACCTCGCGCTCGCGATCAACCCAACTGTCGTCCCGGCGCGCAACATTCGCGATTTCGCCGACTGGCTCAAGGCCAACGAGGGCAAGACTTCCTACGGCTCGGCCGGCCAGGGCACCAGCTTTCACCTGTGGGCCGAGGCATTCAACATGGCCGCCGGCGTGTCGCCGGCGCACATCCCCTACAAGGGCGAGGCGCCGTCGATCACCGACTTGCTCGGCGGGCGGATCCATTTTGCGTTGGTGACCGGGGCCGCCAGGCCGCATGTCGAATCAGGCAAGCTCATGGTGCTCGCGGTCACCGGTGCGGAGCGCTGGACTCTGCTCTATCCGAACGCGCCGACCTTCAAGGAGTCCGGCTACCCGCAGGTCGAAAGCAGCGGCTGGCTGGGCATCGTCGGGCCGGCCGATGTGCCGGCGGACGTCGTCGCCCGCCTCAATGCGGCCTTCGTGCAGGCCCTCAAGTCACCGACGGTCGAGAAGTCGCTGACCGCGCAGGGATACAACGTTGTCGCCAGCACGCCGGAATTCCTGCTCAACACCGCCCGGCGCGAGGCGCAGGCCCTGGGCGAAGTGATCAGGGTGCGCGGCATCAAGCTCGACTGAGGTCGCGGTCCCGCCCGCACCTGCGCCTGCATCGTGTCATCCCGGCATCAGGTCTCGACTGTTTTCCTGCGCCTGGGCAAGGCCCACAACGCCGCCACCCAGGCTTTCGAGTCGCTCACCGGCGTCGGCGCGGCTCGCTGGCGCCTGCTCTACCTGATCCACCAACAGCCGCTGGTGAGCCAGAAGCATCTCATCGGCCAGGTGCGCGTCGATCCCGGATCGATCACCCGGCAGTTGAAGGCTCTCGAAGCGGACGGACTGATCGCCCGCAGCGACGACCCGCAGGACACGCGGCTTACCCGGGTGCGCCTGACCCAGAGCGGCCAGTCGCTGGTGCGCGGGGTGATGCGCCAGCGCGCCGGCTTCCTCGAGCGCATGGTGAGCGGCATGCCGCGCCGCAAAGTGCTCACCTGCCTGCAGGTCCTGGAAGGCATCAGCCGCAACCTCGGGGACGACGAACCCCTGCCGCCGCTGCGGCGCTCACCCGTGCGCTGCGCGACAACTTCCGCAAACAGCCGCGCCAATCGTGCCAGGAAACCGGCATGAATGCCGATCTTGTCCTCGTCCCCGGGCTCAACAACACGCGCGCCGTGTTCGACCGCCTGCTGCCCCACCTGCCCGCGGGCATACGCGCACTGCCGCTCGACAATCCGCCACTGGAGTCGGTCGACGCCGTTGCGCAGACGCTCCTGGCCGATTTGCCGCAACGCTTCTGGCTGGCTGGTTTCTCGTTTGGCGGCTATGTGGCGCTGGCGATGCTTGCCGCCGCGCCGCAGCGGGTGCAGGGTATGGCGATGATCTGCACCGCGCCAGGCGCCGACTCGCCGGCGGCCGCCGAGCGCCGCCGCGCCTCGCTGGAGCAGGTGGCGCAGGGCCGCTATTTCGAGATGATCGAATCGCAGGCTGCCCTCGCGTTCCACCCCGATAGTCTGGCCGACTCCGCCATGATGGCCGAGCGCGCGACCATGGTTCGCGCCTATGGCCCGGAGCGCTTCGTCGCCCACGTGCGCGCCACCATCGCGCGTCCGGATCGCACCGCGCTGCTGGACGGCAAGCGCCCGACGATCGTCATCGGCGGCTCGCACGACAAGGCATTTCCGCCTGCGGCGCTGGCCTATGGGACCGCGATTCCGGGCTGCCGCCAGGTCACCATCGAGGGTGCCGGGCACCTGGTGCCGATGGAGCAGCCGGTTGAGCTCGCGCGCTGCCTGGTGCAGTGGATCGAGCAGAAAGACAAGCCTGCGACCTGAAGACTGTACCACCGCGCGGGTATAGCGGAACCGGATCATCGACCAGCCGCGGCTGCTATCGGACTCTAGCTCATATCGCGACGCTATAGCCAATTCACCGTCGTGCGTGTTCTGGCCGGCAATTTGATCCCGAACGAAGGCCCAAAGCAGACAGTCGCTGAAAGGCGCAAAAGGCTTCGGGGCGAAGTGGCCAAGATCCTCACAGGGTGTGGTTGGGGCGAGATACGCGCAGATCAGTACAGCAAGACGTGAACTTAAAGTGCCGCTATCGACGCACGGTCAGGTGATCCGCGGTCAGCTTGAGCGGGCTTCGGAAAGCTTGGGGTAATGTCCGCAAAACCGGGTCGATGCCAAGGCAGTATCGCTGGAGCTTCTAGATGTCCACTATCGCTTCGGTGCCGTCAGGAAGCTTTACGGCCGGGTCGGCTTGGCCGCGCCCCTCACCCAAGGGGTGAATCCTCATCGAGAGCGGGGAGTCTTCGCCAAACAGCGCACGATCACCCGCGATCGACTTCCTCTCGGGATGGCGATACCGTCCTCCACCAGGGGAAAGGTGGTTTGAAATTCCTGTACGCTTGAAGTTCGCCCCGGTGGCGTGACATTTGAGACCGACATGGACCGCTGCCCCGAGACCCGTTTCGACCCCGAAGGCGCCGCCGCGATCACCTCGCCCGCGCTGGCGGCGCGCTGCAGCTGCGCGAACCCCGGCCGGCGGCTCTTCACCGGGCTGCTGCTGGCCGGAGCGGCCGCGCCGGCGCTGGCGGCCATCCCCGAGTGCAGGCGCTCGCGCGCTGCGCAGCTCGTGCCGGCCGACTGGGTGGAGCAGGCCGCCGGGCAGCAGTACCGGCAGATGCTGCAGCAGGCCAGCGGCAAGCGCGCGCTTGCCTCGCGCGAGCACCCGCAGGCGCAGCGCCTGCGCACCATTGCCGAGCGCATCATTCCCTTCACCCCTGAGTGCAACCCGCGCGCGCGGCAGTGGCAGTGGGAAGTGCACCTGCTGGGCAACCCCGAGCTCAACGCCTTCTGCATGCCCGGGGGCAAGATCGCGTTCTACTACGGCATCCTCGCGCGGCTGCAGCTCGACGACGACGAGGTCGCGGCCATCATGGGCCACGAGGTGGCGCACGCGCTGCTGGAGCACGCGCGCGAGCAGATGGGCAAGAACGCGCTCACGCAAGGCGGCCTGCGCATCGGCGCGGCGCTGCTGGGCCTGGGCGACATCGGCGACCTGGCCGCGCGCATGGGCGCGCAGCTGCTGAGCCTGAACTACAGCCGCGGCGACGAGACCGAGGCCGACCGCCTCGGGCTCATCATGTCCTCCCAGGCCGGATACGACCCGCGCGCGGGCGTTCGGCTATGGAACAAGATGCGCGAGGCCACGGCCGGCAAGGCCCCGCCCAAGTGGCTGTCCACGCACCCCTCGAGTGCAGAGCGCATCCGCGACATCGAGGCGCTCATTCCGCGTGTGCTGCCGCTGTACGATTCGGCCGGCAAGCCTGCCCAGCGTTTCGGCCCGCCCCCGCCCATGAAGGTGCCCGAAGGCGGCTGAGCGCCCCTCAGTTTCCCTCCCCGTAGGGGTTAGTGCGCCGCTCGCACCCGAAGGTGTTCTCAGGCCCTTGGCTTCAGGCGGTCTGATCCCCCCGAGGGCCAGAACGGCTCTGCAACTGGGCCGACCATCCCGCACGGCTTGGGCTCGTGTGACGGGGAGGGGGGCAGCGGGCGTCGAAAGGCGGCAACTCGGGTCGATTCCAGGGGTGAATCCTGATCGAGAGCGGGGAGTCTTCGCCAAACAGCGCACGCTTGACCGCGCTGGACTTCTGTTCGGGGTGGGAGTACCGTCGTCCATCAGGGAAAAGGCGGTTTGAATTTCCACTACTCTTATCAAACGGGTCAGCTTGGATAAATTTTCTGACAAACAGCCCAGTGAAAACCCCCACAAAACTGAATGAAGGTCCGCTGGCGCAGGCCACGCGCAGGCGTCATTGGCTGTGGTGCCTGCTTCTCGCCCTGGCCCCGGCCGCTGTTCAGGCCGCGCTGGTTGACAGGGCTGAGATCGATGACAGGACATTTAATGGGGTCGTGCGCTGCATGCAATGCGACCTGCAGGATGCTATCGATCTGGGCATGCGCATCACCGGCAGCACGCCTGTCTTTCCTGCTGGCTTCGAGTGCCGCGGCATCGATGATGGCTGGGCCATCGACTACAGTGCGAAGCGGGCCCGCGCCGCCCTGCATGGTGGCATTGACATCCCCGCGCCCCATGGCACACCGATTCTTGCCGTTGCCGATGGCACGGTGGTGGCGATGTTTGACAACCACGTGACCGCAGTGGGTGTGCGGATTTTCTTGCAGCATGCTCCCGGGCAGACCGGCAAGCCGTTCTGGACCTATTCTGAATACGCCCACCTGCGGGAACTTCCCGCGCTCCAGATCGGCAGCCAGGTCAAGCGCGGAGAAGTGGTGG
>Ga0194111_10008954_pt1 | contig 10953 bp, 8 predicted proteins | sample TA2KigC300mmetaG_FD_146194 | JGI IMG/M metagenome (GOLD analysis project Ga0194111, IMG submission 146194) | Freshwater microbial communities from Lake Tanganyika, Tanzania - TA2015033 Kigoma Deep Cast 300m | ecosystem: Environmental > Aquatic > Freshwater > Lake | place: Tanzania: Lake... | reverse complement strand
GTGGTGGACGAGTTCCTGGCGACCGTAAAGCGATAGCATTCACCGTTGCTAGCGCTCGTAGCTTAATGGATAGAGCATCTGACTACGGATCAGAAGGTTGGAAGTTCGAGTCTTCCCGAGCGCGCCAGATTACTTTCGCCAGGTGCGGCGACTAAAGCGCCACTGATCACTCACTTCGACAACGCGTCGACGTGTTGGGGTTGGCCAGAGAGACTGTAGCGCTGAGGTGATGGCGACGACTTCTTCCTCGTTAGCAGAAGGTCGCACCTGGGAGACGACGACGTGCGAATCTGGACCTCGCTCACTCACAATGGGATGTTTCCGTGCTTGCGCTGCGGTGACTCATCGTGCTTGGTGCGCAAGACACGGAGCCCTTCAACGAGCTTGATTCGCGTCTCGGCAGGGTCGATGACATCGTCAACGAAGCCTCGTTCTGCTGCGACATAGGGGTTCGCATACTTCTCGGTGTACTCTGCAACAAGTTGCGCGCGTCGAGCAGTCGGGTCAGCAGCCTGCTGGAGTTCACGCCGATAGACGATCTCCACTGCTCCTTGCGGACCCATCACCGCCAACTCGGCTGATGGCCACGCGTACGCGAGGTCGGCGCCAATTGACTTCGAATTCATCACCACGTAAGCGCCACCGTAGGCCTTCCGGGTAATCACCTGAATTCGTGGCACCGTCGCTTCGCAATACGCATACAGCAACTTCGCGCCGTGGCGGATGATTCCTCCGTACTCCTGGTCGACACCTGGCAAGAAACCTGGCACGTCGACGAACGTGACGATGGGGATGTTGAACGCATCGCAGGTGCGTACGAAACGCGCTGCTTTCTCGCTTGATTCAATGTCGAGCACGCCGGCAAGCACCATCGGTTGATTACCCACGATGCCCACCGAGTGGCCGTCGATCCGCGAAAATCCGCACACGATACTTTTTGCCCAATTGGGGAAGTATTCGAAGAATTCACCACCATCGACCACTTCGGTGATCACCTTCTTCATGTCGTATGGCATGTTTGCCGACGCTGGAAGTATCGACCGCAAAGCATCGCACGAGCGCGTGGGGTCATCCACCGACTCGCTTCGCGGAGGGGCCGACAGATTGTTCTGTGGCAAGAAACTCAGCAGGTATCGCACATCGGCGAGACATGCCTGTTCGTCTGCGGAGACGAATGTCGCGACACCGCTCTTTGACGCATGGCTCGCCGCACCACCTAGTTCTTCGAGCGTCACTTCTTCACCGGTCACGGTCTTCACCACATCGGGGCCAGTGATGAACATGTGGCTCGTCTCACGCACCATGAAGATGAAGTCGGTCATCGCCGGCGAGTAGACGGCACCGCCCGCACACGGGCCGAGAATCACCGAAATCTGCGGGATGACGCCCGACGATTGCACGTTGCGCCAGAAAATGCCGCCGTAACTCGCGAGCGACACCACACCTTCTTGAATCCGCGCGCCTGCGCCGTCATTGAGACCGATGACTGGTGCACCGGTCTTCAGTGCAAGATCCATCAACTTGTGGATCTTCTCGGCGAACACTTCGCCGAGCGCACCGCCGAACACCGTGAAATCTTGGCTGTAGACGAATACTTGGCGGCCGTCGATGGTGCCCCATCCTGTGACTACGCCGTCGGTGTAGGGGCGTTCGTCGAGCCCGGCTGCGTGAGCTCGGTGGCGAGCGAGAAGATCGAGTTCGTGAAAGCTGCCCGGGTCGAGCAAGGCATCGATGCGCTCGCGGGCGAGCATCTTGCCCTTCTCGTGTTGTCTTTCGACCGCGCGCGGCGAACCCGCATTGCGCGCCTCATGTTTGCGGGCTTCAAGGTCGGTAAGTTTGGCGGCAATTGGGTCGACGGCCACGAGATGACGCTAGTTGCGCCGGCAGCGCGGTTTCGTCTCAGACACTAAGAGTCAGCACTAAAGGAGACAGTCCCCAAGAGGCAAGGTTAGGGTTTATCACCAGTGAGAGTCGCCGTAATCGGAGGAGCTGGGCGCGTTGGGCTGCCACTAGCAGCAGTGTTGGCCGACGCAGGTCACTTTGTGCGAGCGATTGATTCAGATGTCGACCGTGTGCGACTCGTTCACGAGGGCAAGAGTCCATTCCTTGAGCCAGGATTGGACAGTCTTATCGCTACGGGACTCGCTACTAGACGGCTTTCACTCCATACGAACCTGTCGGCGACGGCCGAAATGGATGTCGTCTTTGTGGTGGTCGGTACTGACCTGAATGAGCGCAACGAGCCTCAGAATGAATCTGTCCTTCACGTAGTGATGCAACTGCTTGACCACATTCAAACGACAACCACGGTCGTGTTACGAAGCACGGTATTGCCTGGAACCACCGCCAGCGTCGCCCGACTCCTTCATGGTCGCGTTGCTGAGGTGGCATTCTGTCCTGAGAGAATCGCCGAGGGTCGCGCACTCGAAGAGTTGCGCGGCATGCCGCAACTCGTGGGCACGGAGACAGGGATGACCTCCGCGTGTCTCGCAGAATTGTTTAGCTCGCTTGGAGTCGAGAGTGTGCCGATGACATGGAAAGAAGCAGAACTCGGGAAACTAATCCTCAATTCCTGGCGGTACTCGCAGTTCGCGATAGCCAATGAATTCAGACGAATCTGTGAGTTGCACGAGGTGAGTTTCCGAAATGTGCGTCAGGCGATCCTGCACCAGTACCCCCGAGGTCAAGGGCTCATGGGGCCTGGATTTGCCGGCGGGCCCTGCCTGAAGAAAGACACGCTTCAATTGCTTGCTGGTGGCATCGTGGATTCAGGACTCTTCCAATCAGTTCTTGACTCGCAACGACAGATGATTTCCGAAGTCGTCGATGAGGTTATTAAGAACATGAAGTCGCCGAGCAGCACAGTGGTACAACTTGGACTCACGTTCAAACCTGGTTCTGACGACTTGCGAAACAGTGTTGCGGTTGAGCTTGCCTCAGAGCTCGTCAAAAGGTGTGTGAACTTCGTTGTGGTAGACCCCTATGTTTCGCAGCACAAAGAGTTCTCGATGGCATCACTTCAGGATGCAATTGCGAAAGCCGACGTCGTCGTTATCGGCACACGCCACCCCGAATTCGTCGGAGCCAAACTAACGGTTCCGTGCGTCGATATTGGTGGCTTCAGGCTTCTCAACGAGGGTGGACAGGTCGAGTAGTCGTTCGTGTGCGGCATCGTCGGAATCACTGGTTCGTGTGACGTGAGCCTGATTGACCGCATGCTCAGGGTCATCGCAAGCCGAGGCCCGGACGGATCGAAGAAGGTCGTGGAACCTGGAGTCGTATTCGGCTTTACTCGGCTCTCGATCAATGATCTGTCTTCGACGGGTGATCAACCGATGTCGTCGACGGACAGTCGTTACATGTCGATGATGAACGGAGAGATTTACAATGCTCCTCAGCTCCGCAAAGAACTCGAGGCGCGCGGTTATCGATTCATCGGTACTTCCGACGCCGAAGTGGTTCCGCACGGATTCTCCGAATGGGGAGTCGAACTCTTCCCCCGTTTGAGGGGTATGTTTGCCATCGCGGTCTTCGACCGATGGTCCCATCAGCTTGTTTTGGCCCGCGATCACTTCGGCATCAAACCCCTGTACTACGCAATGACCAACGATGGCACGTGCTTTGCTTCGTCGGCACGAGCCGTGAGCCTGCACCCTGGCGTGGGCCAGCAAATCAATCCGTCAGCAGTTACGGAGTTTTTGCGCTTTCGATACGTGAAGAGCGGTACACCCATGTATCTGAACGTCCGGACGGTACAGCCCGGAGAGTATGTAGTCAGCAATGGACGGGCCATCACTCGTCGACGATTCTGGTCTCGTCGACGATTTTCCGAGACTGCTCATGCATCACCAGACCAACTCAGCGAGCAGTTTGGTGAGCTGTTGAAATCAAGCGTCAGTCGTGAGCTGTTGTCCGATGTGCCGCTCGGGGTGCTTCTCTCAGGGGGCGTCGACAGTGCAGCGGTGCTCCAGTCAGCCATCGAGGCTGGAGCGAAAAACCTAATCGCTTACACATACGACATGACAGAAGACGCCTCCGAAGTGCAAGATGCTGCAGAGATCGCAAAGGCGCATGCCGTTGAACATCGGGTTGTCTCAGGTAACGAGACTGAATTCGCAGACACATATTTAAGAGCTGTTCAGTGCATGGATTTGCCCGTCGGCGACGCGATCATCGCACCTACCTACGAGCTACTGCGATCAGTTCGGCAAGATCGCAAGGTGGTCTTGACTGGCGAAGGGGCGGACGAACTCATGGCTGGGTACGCGCACATTGCACCTCTACGACTGCTCGGTCGGTTTGCTCACCTCAGTCTGTCTCGAAAGGTGATTGCATCTGCCGTTCGGCTCACTCCGTGGCAATTATTGGACGCATTCTTCCCATATGAGGCCGTATTGGGAAAGTCGGGCAAGGCCAAAGTGGTTGACATCATCCGGTCAAGCTACGATGCATCGCTCGCGCTGGATAACGCGACGTCGATCTTCTCGCCCGCAGAACTGGGACTTGACGACCATCTCGCCTTGTACGACTCGCCCACACCGGCTCCAGGCTTGGATCTGGCGAGCCTCATCGATTGGGGGTTCGATTCATGGCTTCCGAACCAGATTCTCAACAAGATTGACCAACTCTCGATGGCGCATGGCGTAGAAGCGAGGGTTCCATACGTCGACGTAGAGCTCTACGAGTTTGTGGCGGCTCTTCCGACACGTCTATTGATCTCACGTAAAGGCAACAAACGCATCCTGCGGGACACACTGGATCGATGGCGCAATCCAGTGGCCGAGCGACCGAAACGAGCCTTCTTCACCCCAGTAAACGACAGGCATCGGCGCGAGCTCACCTTTTTGGCCAAGGAGTGGTTGAGTCCGGCGGCCACGAAAAGGCATGGCATCATTGCCGATACCGTCGTGACGCGAACGATGTCAAAGCTCAATGGCGGTGACTTCTTGGCCGCCAAGCAAGTTGCGACGTTGGCAGCATTGCATATCTGGCTTGACCAGGACTTCCTACGATGAACGAGTCAAAGGTCCACATTCAGCGCGCCTGTGCTACGGCGCTCGACCGATTAGCGGCGCTGTTGTGCTCTGACAAATCGTCGAGCACCTTCGGGTGCGTTGACCGTGACTTTTGGGCATACAAGACAGTGCGCGGGTTTGCTTCGGCACCGTATCAACATGTGATGAGCGGCCTCGCATATCTGGCGGAAGTGCAGGGCGAGTTCCAACCACAGCGGCTCAGACTTGACGCATTGGGCGTGCTTGATTTCTGGATACATTGTCGCAATTCGAATGGTTCTGCAAATGAGTGGTATCGCAACGAACAGAGCTACTGCGCCACGGCAATGGGTTTGCACAGCGCCACCGAGACGCTGTGGGTGCTGAAGAGCACCCTTTCCGTAAGCGAACTGAATCTCAAGTGCGAGCAGTTACGGCGAAGCGACCTTTGGCTAAGGGAACGAAGCAACCCATATGCCGCCAACCAAAATATCGCCTCGTGCGCCGCGCGTTACGTTCTCGGAACACTGTTAGCCGATTCCGAGATGCAACAACATGCTGTTGCATCTCTACATGATGTTGTGAGTGACGTGGAGCGAAAAGGGTATCTCGCGGAGTATTCAGGAGTCGATCTTGGGTACTCACTGCTCAGCATTGACCTCCTAGTTGCAGCTCATCAGGCAGGTCTCACTCAATGCGAGCCCCTCGTGGCCGGTCTGTGTTGGCAGTTGAGCTCGCTCGCCGGTTCACGCGGAGACCTTCCTTTCGTACTTGGTTCACGCGGAACGACACACAAGTTTTTTGGAGGAGTGCATTATTTCGCAAATGTCCTGGGGTCAGCATCACTACTTAGGGAACGCGCATTGGAGACCCAACCAACAGCGCAGGCAGAGGCAATTGCGCGATATGACGACCGTTATCTTGCAACATTTGGTTTCTCGGCCCTCGCGAGGCGATTGATGTTTGAGTGCAAGCAGCGCACAGTGCCGTCTGCAACGTCGTCAAGCAAGCCAGACGTTCCTCGCCTGCCGATCAAGCGAGCGGACTTCGCGGGCGGATCATTCTTCACGCATGTGGAGTTCGGCCATGGCATACATTTCGTTGCGGCTAATGGCAATCAAGTCACACATCTTGGGTATGTATTCACCGACGATGATGGTCGCAGGTGGTCGTCACTCAATAGACCAGCCAAGAGTGATGAAAAGTATGCGTTTACCCTTGTCAGCGATGCCTTGCCGCTTGAACGATTCGAACTTGGGTACCGATTACTCTTTGCCTACTGTCGGGCGCCGTTCATAGCGCGACTTGTTTCGTGGTGGGCACGAACACGCCTGGGGCGGCCAAACAAAGCCTTGAAAATCTCGTTCCGTCGAGAGGTCATGAATTCGAGCGCTTCCATCGAAGTACGTGACCAAATTCGGATTCCAGCAAAAGTGAAAGGTGTAATCACCGCAATTGGGTCATTCCCTTACCATTCACCGTCATTCATTGACACGAAACGCGACAAGGTCAACCAACACCGATTCACGCGAGTCATAAGCCAAGTGTCCGGCGAGACCGATCTTGCGATCTGTTGGCGAGTCACGCCAGACGGTCAGGTAATTGACATAATGGACAGTTAGTGAAAGTTGCGGTCGTAATCCCGACAAGGAATGAAAGTGCGACTATTGGTGAGGTCATTGGACAGGTGAATTCAACTCTGCTGGCATTGGGTCATCAGTGTGAAATCTTCGTTGCCGACGACTCACACGATGACACTCGGCAAGTTGCCGCCGCGAACGGTGCGACAATAGTTCGAGGAAGTGGGGAAGGTCTGGGCATCGCAATGTTTCGAGGCCTCAAAGTTGCTGCAGATTGCAAACCTGACATCATCATGAGTGTCGATGGCGACGGACAAGCCGACATCGTCGCCGAGTTACCACGTTTTCTTGAACCCATTATCAGCGGCACTGCCGATATGGTGCTGGGCTCGCGGTTCAAAGAAACGGGTCTCGTTGATTACCGATATCGACTCAAGAATCGGTTTGGCACTCGAATTCTCGTTGGCATGTTGCATAGACGCACCGGTCTGCCATTGACCGATAGTCACGGCGGTATCCGAGCGATGCATCCTGAGGTTGTGAAGGAACTCGAGATGATCGGCACGCACACTTACGTGCAGGAAACAATCGTTGATGCTTATGAGAAAGGATTTCGAATCATCGAGATAGCAAGTCGATGGCTGCCACGGAAACACGGCAAATCTCGTGTTGTGCAGTCAATTCCACGCTACGTCTTATACACCTTGCCGGTGCTCTTGGTTCGCTCTGGCAAACACATTCGGTGGCTGTATTCCATGGGACTTCTTGCGATCACTCTTGCTTTCGTTATCTTCGCTGTCATCCTGGCGCAGGAAGGTTTCACCTATGCTCTTGCTGATCGCCTACCGGGCCTGACGCTCGTGGGTCTCTTGGTCACAACAGGGCTTCAGTTCTTTTTCTTCGGGTTTGTGCTGCAGTTGCTGAAGCAAATCAAGCAGCGCGTTGGTTAGTTAAACACCAATGACTGAGTTGCGTGGTGCAGTTGTCGGCTTTGGGAAGCTCGGGTTGCTTCATGCGGGACTCGCTAACGGTTTGCCGAATTCCAGACTCGCTGCTGTAGTAGAAAACTCAGGAGTCATCCAGCGAATTGTGCAGCAGTACTTCCCTGATGTCAACGTATTTTCGACAGTCGAGGAGTTGATTGAGGCGCGTGTATCCGACTATGTGATTGTCGCGACACCAACTGGCAGCCACGTCAGTATCGCAGAGAGACTCGTTGAGGCAAGCATTCCCGTCTTCATCGAAAAACCACTCTCGCTTAACGCGCAGGAAGCACAGCCCCTCGTTGCGGCCCTCAATAGGAATTGGGTACCGAACATGGTTGGCTACATGGGTCGATATATCGACACATTCCGGAGAGCCGCGCAACTTCTCCGTGTGAATATTCTCGGCCAGGTACAGATGATCCGTTCGTCAATGTATGTTGAGCAACTTCTTAAACCCGGTGAGGGTTGGCGCTATGACCCCGCAACATCTGGAGGAGGTGTACTCATCACACAGAATTCCCACGTGATCGACAAACTGCTCTGGATGTTCGGGGACATCACTGGAGTGTCCGGGAACACATCTCAATTGGTCTCGCGATTCGTGGAAGATCATGTTCATGCACATCTCGAGTTTGCTTCGGGCGCAGTGGGTTTCATTGATGCCTCATGGTCCGCTCGGCACTTTAGGACACCGGCCATCTCTATACATGCGCAGGGCACGAACGGCACACTCGATGTAAACGATGATGAAGTTCGATTATTCCTCGATAACTCGATTGGCGAGACCTCATCTGGTTGGACCACCTGGAGAAAACCAGACTTATATCGTCCTGTTCCACTCGACATAGGGGGCACTCAGTACACATTTCAGATGATTGACTTTCTTGAAGCAGTCACCAATCACAGTGATTTGGATTCAAACGTGGTCAGTGGCTTGAAGACACAACTTGTCATCGACGCGGTATACGAGTCGGCGCGACGAGATGGAGCTCGAGTTAACGTCGCCAACTTCCTACCATGAGCGGTGTCGCACTTCCACGGATCGTCTTGGGACATAATGCGTTCTTCGGTGTTGATCATCTCTCAAGTCAGCGTGGCGCTGAACGAGCTGCGTATTTCTCAGATGTTGAGAATGTAATGACTGTCATTGCATCTGCAGTCGATGCTGGCGCTGGCGGACTAATGCTGTCAACACACCCGCGAGCCGCGGCGATCTGTGAAGCACTGAGTATTGACGCACGTCTTGTCTCAAAACTTGAGTTGTTCCCACTACTTCCTTATGCACAGAAGTATGTAACCCGCGCAAACGAGCTTGGGCTGGTTCGGGTCGTTACCCAGACGCTCGCAGAGGCAAGCACGAGAGATAAGGTTGGACTAGGTCTCGATTTCTTGAGAACGATGTATCGACGAGACCCGCTGGACATGGTTCGTGCACTGATGCGTCTGGAATTACGGATGTTCCGGAAACTCAATGTGTCAACCGTCTTCTTGCACGACGCTTTCTCGGATCTGCTGATTGCACTCAACGTGCCGAAGGTCTTTTCGCTATACAAGTCCACGCTTCGAAAACGATTTGGAACTACTGCAGGTATTGCTACGAAGAATCTTCCGTTGCTAGTTCAACGTTTTCAGGAATGGGGAATGGAACTTCCTGTAGTTCTCACTCACGTCAATAAGGCAGGCTTCCATATGAATCCGAGTCGGAAGGAGTGCGAAAGAGCCTTGACTCAGCCAAATTTGAAGGTAATGGCGATGGGGACGCTTGCGTCTGGGTTTCTTGCCCCGAGTGAGGCATACCCATATGTAAACGCGTTTTCGGCAGTGAAGTCGATCGTGGTCGGAGCTAGTTCGAGTGCACATATTCGAGCCACATTTGGGTCAATCACTGCGAGCAAAACATGAGGCTGCTCCCGAAGTTGTCTCCAACTGACGACACCCTGTCGTTCATGAATTCCAGAGATCATCAGATTCGCAGCAAGCCTTATCTCGGAAAGCTCTACGTGGAGTGGGCTGAAACCATTCTGAAGAACCTCGCGCCTTCAGGTATAACCATTGAAATTGGTGCAACCAACCCTGTTACTCGACGAGTGTTCAGTCAGGGGAATGTGTTGGGGATGGACGTCATGCCATTTCCGACACTCGCCATTCAAGCAGATGCTACACAGATGCCGTTTGCAAGTTGCTCAATTGCAAATCTTGTTGCTACTGATACGTTTCATCATCTCCCAGATGCGGAGCCTTTTCTTGCTGAGGTTTTGCGAGTCTTAACCGTTGGGGGAAGGCTGATTTTGATCGAACCGTGGAGTAATCTCCTCGCCAACTTCATCTATAGACGCTTTCATCCAGAGCCATTCGATCCAAGTGCCGGGTGGACGACGTCGGGCGATGGTCCCATGACGCGTGCAAATGGCGCTCTCCCGTGGATTGTCTTTGAACGAGATCGGACATTGTTGGCAGAGCGGTTTCCAGCGCTGGCAATAACTACACTCTGCCAAATTATGCCATTCTCGTACTTGGTTTCGGGTGGAGTGCGATCTCGGCTTGGGATGCCTGGAGCGCTTTACAAACTCATTCGCAAAGTTGAACGGATCTTTGAACATCGTGGAATAGGACTGTCGGCATTAATCGTCGTACAGAAAAACGATGGCTGATGAGAGCAAGACCTCTTTAGCGCTGGGCAGATATCCATAAACTGCCGCTCATCTCACTCACTAGCGGAATTCGTTCGATAGCTAAGAGCAGCCGGAAGACGAAGGACTCCTGATCTGTTTGTCCGAATAGGGGATGCCAAAAGTCGAAACAGGTGACACTGACAGAATCAAAGTTTTGCTGTAACAACTTGCGGATTGATCTTCGTGTGAAGGCTTCCTCGTCAGGAGTGAGTCCATATCGACGCCGATTCTCTGAGTTCCGGTACATACGCCAAACCAGTGGATTTGTCCGGTTTGGCTCACCCGCAATGAGCCTTCCACCTGGCCGAAGTACGCGACGAATTTCAGGTAGGGCGACATGTAGGTCGAGGTGATGCAATGTGGAGTTGGCGAAACAGACGTCAAATGTTCCATCGGCATAGTTCAGCCGATGAGCATCGCCAACCTCCACTTCTGCCGCTGGATTGCGTAAGTGACGATTCGTATTGGCGACAATTTCCGGAGAAATGTCAATTCCAACTACGTCAGCAAATTCGGAGATGGTGTTCACCCACTCTCCATCGCCACATCCGATGACGAGAATGCGATGCCGTGAGGGTGCGGTGACTGTGGGTAGATGCTTCTTCAACAGTGAAATACGGCGGGAAAAACGGACTCGCCCGCCGGGTGTTTCCCACCACTCTTTGGTGGCGATGGACGCTTTGCCACTGAGGATCAGCGCGTCATGGAACCTACGCTCTCG
>Ga0194111_10008951_pt1 | contig 10955 bp, 8 predicted proteins | sample TA2KigC300mmetaG_FD_146194 | JGI IMG/M metagenome (GOLD analysis project Ga0194111, IMG submission 146194) | Freshwater microbial communities from Lake Tanganyika, Tanzania - TA2015033 Kigoma Deep Cast 300m | ecosystem: Environmental > Aquatic > Freshwater > Lake | place: Tanzania: Lake... | reverse complement strand
GGGGCCTCCCTCCGTCGCCCTTCGGGCTATGGCGGGCAAGCCGGCCCCGCCGCGGCGGGCCGGGACGGCCCGCCCTACCTCGGACGCGACATCGGGTTGACGGGACACCGCGCGGGCAAGAAAAGCGTCGATCCCGAACGCGAAGAGGACCACTGTGGATACTTCGAAGAGGTGGCTGAACTTGACCGGACAACGGATGCTGCTCGCCACGGGCAGCATGAAGAATAGCCTGTAGATCGGGCCGTAACGGCCCAGGGCGAGAAGAACAGTGACAAGCCAGGCGCCGGCCCAGAATAGGATTTCACGGCGGTGGGAGGGGGGGAAATACCCCTCACCCCAACCCTCTCCCCCAAGGGGAGAGGGAGGAGAGAGAGAGGCATTTCCCCCAAGGGGAGAGGGAGGAGAGGATGGGGGAGAGGCAGAAGAGAACGGTGCATTGCGCTGTACTCGGCGGTCGCGGCGCGACCGCCCTACCTGGTCTTCACTACGCAGACGGCGATTTCGTCTGCGCAGGGCGAGGGCTACGGCGTAGAGCGCGAACACGATCGGGATCACACCAAGATAGACGGTGTGCTGGCGGAGGTTCCGCAAGCCCTGCCGATGCTTCTCCCACCCCAGCGTGCGGCCGAGGCGGCCCCAGTAGGGCACGCGGGGATCGGCGGTCTCGACGCCGTAAATGCTCGGCGCCAGGAACTCGACCATTTCCTCCGGCGGCATGCTCCAGTTCGTCGCGAATTCCCACTTGTTTTCCGATGCCTGGCCCGTGAATCCCTCGCGCTGGGGCACGATCATGATGAAGATCGACATCAGATGCGGCAGGGCCACGGCAATGAAAACGACCGCCGCCAGCGCGATTCCTCCGGCCTGGCGAATGGCATAGAGACGCCAGTCGCCGCGCGGAAACCGCTCCCACAGCTTGAACACGCCGTATGCTCCCGCCAGCAGGCAGAACATGAACATCACGTCCATCTGCTGGGCAATGCCAAGCCCGGCCGCGGCGCCTGTCAGCGCGTAGAAGAACAGTGACCGGCGCACAACGGCCCGTTCGAGCCACGCGAAGGTCAGGATGGCAAACGCAACCATCGCGAACTTGCCCATGTGTCCGGCGGCGATGAGGGAGAACGTCTGCCCGATGAACGCCATGGCCAGGGCTGCGATGCCGGACGGCAACGGCCGTATCCCTTTGACGCGCAGCATGTACCAGGCGCCCAGGAAGATGAACGTGGTGTTGAGCATACAGGCGGCATAGCGGAACGTGCGGGGAGAGACGATGTAGGCCAGCAGCAGTTCGGGCCGCAGGCCCGACGGAGCGACGGGCGAACCCAGTTGCGATGGCTGCCAGCTCCCCTGGAGAGAAGTCCACAGATCACGAAGATGATATTGTATGAATGGGGTATCCGGCGCCCACAGGTCATCGCCGGAGAAGAGCGGGCCGCGGAAAACGGCAATCAGGGTGACGGCGAAGAGCAGGATGATGAGGGGCACCGCCAAGCCGCCGCGCGGGGATCGCTGTTCAGATGACCACATTGCTTCGCCTCGCCGCTACTCTGACTGGTCTTCGTCAACGGTCTGTCCCACGGCGACGGCAAAGATCCCGATATCCGAGAGATCTTTCTCAAGCGCGTCGAAGAGCATGGCGTAGTCAATGTCCGTGTAGCCGTGCACGAGACGGTTCCGCAGGCCGGTGGCTTCCGCCAGGCGGCGGGCCAGATCATTCTCAATAATCCCGTTCTCAGCCAGTACGAGCGGGATCTCGCGGAGCTGAAGCGGTTTGCGATAGCCCCTGGCCGCGATCAGGTGACTGCCGATGTCCAACATGGCCTCCAAGGCCAGGCGCAAGTAGTGCTCCGAGAGCGCGCGGTCAGTTTCGGAGGCCAGATATTCCTGGCGTGGTTTCGATCTGATTTCGACGAGATGGCGCAAGGCTTCGCGCAGCTTGCTCAGTCGCGTGGCAACGATCTCGCGGTCAATCAAGGAAACGGCCCTCCCGGATCTGACGAAACATTGCGTCGTCATAGGCCCGTGAGAACGGCCGGTAATCCATGGCCTCCTTCAGGGCGTGTGCCTCGAAGACGACGCGATCCCGCTCGCTTCGCGCGTGGACGAGACGGCCGTGACGCACCACGCGGTCCTTGATGATCGGCCCGGCGCGGTTCAGCACGACGAAGTCCACGTCATCCCTTTCACAGATTTCTTCGAGGCGGAAAAGCACGTCGTGTCCGGGAAGAGCCGCGCGATCGAGAAGCACGGCGAGGTCCAGATCGCTGAGCCGCGTCTGCGTCCCGTGCGCATGCGATCCGTGCAGATACAGAAGCACCACGGGCAGATCGCGGCAGGCTTCGGCCAGCCGCCGGCACAGGCGCTCCACCTCAGGGGCGCTCAGCACCTTGGGCTCTTGAAGCGTGGCGACGAGTCTCATGTCGCGGATGAGCATACGAGATGGGGCGCGTGCCGTCAATCCGGCGGAGACCTGGACTTTTCCCGGTTTTTGTCCGGTTTTGTCCAGCCCGGCGCGCTACGTCCCGAGATGGTCACACGTGCGCAATGACGAATGACGAAATACCCAATGTCCGAATGAAATCCGAAATACCTAATGACGAAAAGGTTGCGGGTGATACGGCCGCTACAGGCGCAGGGCCAGTCGCCACATGCGGAGCGGGGTGCTGTTCCTTTCGGGCTTCAGGCTTCGACATTGATTCGGGCTTGGGTATTTCGTCATTCGTCATTTTTGCCGCCGTGCATTTCCACTCACACCAATCAAGGGGATCCCGGGAGCGTATTGCGCCGAGAGCGGGTATAGATCCCCTCCTGGGAGGGGTGCCCCGGCGAATGCCGGGGCGGGGTGGGTTCTCCTGTGCGCGACCGCGGGTTTTCGCTTCCGCGGGGAGCAGTGTTCCCGTATCCTGCACTCCGTACCACCATGAGCGCGAACTTGAACACGCCCGTACTTCTTCTCGGCTTCAACCGACCGCATTTGATCGTCCATCCGTTTGAGGCGATCCGCGCCGCGCGGCCGCGTCAGCTCTTCTTCGCCGTGGACGGGCCGCGGGAGGGCGTTCCCGGAGAGAGGGAACGGGTGGATGCGGTGCGCGCCTTCGCGGCGCGCGTGGACTGGGACTGCGAGCTGCAGACCCGCTTCCGGGACCGGAACATGGGATGTGGAAGGGGCGTGGCCGACGCCCTGGCCTGGTTCTTCGGCAATGTCGAAGAGGGAATCGTGCTTGAGGACGACCTTATCCCGGATCCCTCCTTTTTCCCGTTCTGCCGGGAGTTGCTGGCGCGCTATCGCGCGGATGAGCGCGTAACAACAATCTCAGGCTATAACTTCCTGGGAGGGGGGGGTGGGGGTGCTGTCCCCTGGAGCTACCTGTTCACGCGATACATATCGCTTTGGGGATGGGCATCCTGGCGGCGCGTCTGGCGACACTACGACTTCGACGCGCGCGCATGGCCGAAGGCCAAGGCGGAAGGCATGCTGGACAGGCTCTTCGCGGGACGCGAAGAGCGCCGGCACTGGGGCGGCCAGTTCGACATGGCATCCGCGGGCGCCGTTGATACGTGGGATATTCAGTGGGGTCTGGCATGCTGGCTGCTGGGAGGGCTTACGGCGATGCCTGCCGGCAACCTGGTGCGCAACGTCGGTTTCGGCGCGGACGCCACGCACACGCCCCGCCGATTCCATTGCGGGAAGACTTCCGTGACGCCGATGCAATTTCCGATGCGACATCCGCCGGACGTGACCATTGACCCGCGCTGCGAGCGACGGTTGTTTCGAGTCCAGAAGAAGCCGTTGCCAGTCGTTCTTCTGCAAGGTCTCCGCGAGATGGGGCCGGCCTGGGTTCTGCGGCGGGCCGCGCAGCGTGTCATAAATGGTCATTGGTGACTGCAATAAAGCATGAAGAACCGGCATGTAGTCTACGACGGATTCCCTCTCCCCTTGGCGGAGAGGGGCAGGGTGAGGGGATCGTAATGAAACGTGTAGCCCTTCTGCTGCTTGCGACTCTCATCCTCCTCTGCCTCGGCGGCGGCTGCCGTCGCGCGGCCTCGCCGGTCGGCGGGGTTTCCCTAGGCAGCGGGTTGCGGGATCTGACCAACCTGGCGGTGTTCGCGCGGGCCCCCGCGGGAACGGCCGGGCTGACTACGAGCTTCGATCGGACCGGCGGCAACAGCGACTGGGCCAACCTGGCGGCCAGGCGGGAAGGCGACCGCTACGTTCTCGCGGACCTGAAAGGGCCGGGTTGCGTCAGGCGCATCTGGATGACCAACATCCCAGCGGAAGAATGGCTGTTCTTCTTCGACGGCGAAGCAGAGCCGCGCCTGCGGTTCAAGGAGTCGGACCTGTTCGGCAGAGCCGATCCGTTCACTCCGCCGCTGAGCGACAAGGTCAGCAACGGCAACTACTGCTACCTGCCGCTGCCGTACGCGAAGTCGCTGAAGATATGCGTCAGGGTGGCCGACCTGAAGCCGGATGCGATGCCGTTCTTCCACTTCAACTACGAGACATTTCCGCGCGGGACGCGGGTGACGTCGTTCCCGGCGCAGGTGAGCGAGGCGGAGAAGGTTCTCCTGGAAGAGACGCGCGCGGCCTGGCGCGGAGCGAGGCAGGCCGCGGCCGGGGATGCCGCGGACTGCGCCGAGCAGGCGCAGGCGACGGTCGCACCGGGGCAGACCTGGCGCTGGCTGGAGCAATCCGGCAGCGGCTCGCTGCGCCGGTTCCGGATTCGCCTGGAGTTCCCCGCCGCCCTTAACGAATTGCAGCGCGCCCAACTGTTGCGCGCGCTGGTCCTGCGCATGTACTGGGATGGCGCCGCCGCGCCGAGCGTCGCGGCGCCGCTGGGCGATTTCTTCTGCAACGGCCTGAACGCGAGGGAGTTCACGGCGCTACCCCTGGCGCGCGTCGACGGCGTCTACGTGTCGCGTTTCCCCATGCCGTTCCGGCGCGGGGCGCGGGCCGAGATCGAGAACCTGTCGCCCGTACCGGTTGAAGTCGAAACCGGATGGACCGTCGATCCGTCCGCGCCGGAACCGGCGGCGCGCTACTTCCACGCCTCCTGGAACCACGCCGTCTCGACGGGCATCCCGTTTCCGGTCTTGCGCGCCGACGGCGCCGGGCACGTTGTCGGCTGCTATCTCACTCACATCGGCATGGACGGCTCCTGGAACATTTTCGAGGGCGACGACTCCATGTCAATTGACGGCGCGCCCGCGACGCAGTTTCACGGCACGGGGCTGGAGGATTTCTTCAACGGCGCGTGGTACTACGGCGCGATGTTCGATCTGCCCCTGCACGGGCTCCTGCGCAAATCGCCGACCCGCGCGGCGCAGTACCGCTTTCTGGCGGCCGACCGCGTGCCCTTCAGCAAGAGCATGGATTTCCAGTTCGAGTTCGGACACGGCAACGCGGCCCGGGGCTATATGTCCAGCGTGGCGTACTGGTATCAGGACGGACCGGTTGCGGCCCGCGGCGCGCCCATGCAACTCAACGCGATGTATCCGCCGCCCGACCCGCTGGAGCCCGCGGCGGCCGTCAGCTACTGCAACGAGCTCGAGCGGCTGGGGGAGTTTGAAACGGCGGCGGACCACTGCCTGGAGCTCGGTCAGCGCTACGCCGGAGCGCCGTGGGGGGAGGTCCTGACATTGCGTGGCTGGGGATACCGCGAGCTGCTGAACGGATACGCGGCGGTGAGCGATGCCTACCGCGCGATCAGCGCGAAACGGGAAACCAATCCGGAGGCGGCGGAACAGGCGCGACTGCTGATGTGGTTTCACGAAGCGCCGACCAACGCGCTCCTGGGAGTCCATGCGATAGGCCGGCACAAGGTGTACCTGGACGGACGGCTGGTCGTTGACGTGGACGATCCCCTGACGTTGCGCGTCTTCCCGGTCACCCTCGCGCCGGGCGCGCACGAGCTCACGGCCGAGGTATCGCCCACGCAGCCGGAAGGCACCTCTCTGATCTATTTGCGCACGCACGCGGGGCCGGTCTGTTCAGATGCGCGGTGGGAGTACACGCGCGCCTGCCCGCCGGGCTGGCCGGCGGGGTGGGTGAGCGGCGCGGAGGACGCCGGCTGGCGTCCGGTCGAAGAGCCGCACTACGCGCCCCCGTGGATGATGTGCTGGCAAGCCGCGCCGAACGGCTTCGTGCAGATGCAGGCCATCATGACCCGCATCCGGCCGTGGAAAACGTGGCTGCAGGACAGACAGACGGCATACCTGCGGCGGCGGTTTGTCGTGCCTGACGCGCGGCTGTGACGGGGTCCGGGCGAGAGTGGATACAGTCCCGCCGCAGCCTTCACGCTTCACTGAGGCCGTAACATTCCGCTTGCGGATCGTGGAGACCGGCGTATGATTTCAAAAGAGACTGGGACAGGGAGGCGGCAGGCAGGAACCGTAAGGAGGTGCCGGATGAAGGCGTGGAAGCGTGTTGTGGGCGCGGTTGCGGTCGCGTGGTGCGGGGCTCTGGCGGGAGCCGAGCAAGCCGATCTCCCGGCGGGCGGAATCACCGTCGTCACCCACGTCGGGGCCAAGGACAACGAGACGGTGCTGGACGTCCTTGCGCCCGTATCGGGCGACAACGCCCGGCTCCTGATGCTGAATCCCCGCGGATCGCTGCTGAGCGGCCCGGAGGAGGAAGCGAACCTGGGCGTCGTCTATCGCCGCATGTTTGAAGATCCGTTCATGATTGTGGGAGGGAACCTGTTCTACGACTCGCGCTGGACCCGTTACGGCCACCACTTCAACCAGCTTGGCGCGGGCGTGGAAGCCCTCTCGCGCTGGATCGACTTCCGCTTCAACTACTACCTGCCGGAGAAGGGGCGCAAGATCATCCGCGAATGGGAAGAAACCAGCGTGGACACCACCACCACGCGGCGGCGCGGCCGCCGCTACCACAACAGCGACGGCGACCTGATCGAGCCGATCATCACGACCCGCACGACGACCATCACCACGACGCGCTACACCCTGTTTGAAGAGGCCATGCAGGGGTATGACGTCGAACTGGGTACCGCCCTGGAGTGGCTTCCGGAGTGGCTGGACACCAGTCTGTTTGCGGGGTACTACAACTTCTGGTCCGAGTACAGCGGCCGGCTGGACGGATTCCGGGGACGCCTCGAGGTCAGGCCGGTGAAGGCGGTCTTCATCGACGCCGAATACTATACCGATCCGGAACTGAACGATTCACGCTATATCGTCGGCGCGCGCCTGCGCGTGCCTTTCGATTTCTGGAACATGCGGCGTGGCGGGAGCGCGTTCGAGGGCACGCGCGAAGCCTTCCGGGCGGGGCGACGCAGCCTTGACGATCGCATGACCGATATGGTCATCCGCGATTTCCGCTGCCGCACCTCCGTCGGCACCAGTTCCACGGTCGTCAACCAGACGACGACGACCGGCACGAGCACGCAAAACCAGACGATAGCGAAGGGCGACGACGACGACGACGACGGCCCGCCGGAGTATCCCGAGGGGCAGGGTTACTAGACGTTGCGGCGTGACGGCGGAAGGGATCTGATGTGCGCGCGGACAGACGGTGCTTCACGCTGATCGAGTTGCTGGTGGTCATCGTGATCATCGGGATCCTGGCGGCTCTCATTCTCCCGTCCCTCGGCAACACCCGCGAGCAGGCCCGTCGCGCCCGCTGCCAGAATAACCTCAAGCAGCTCCACGTGGCGGCGTTCAATTACGCGATGGAGCGCGACGGGGCGCTGCCGGCCGCGCGAAGCGCCGAGTCCGCGACGAAGCCGCCGGGGCAGAACTACTACTACTGGAGCCAGAGCGTGGTCGGATGGGTAGATTGGACGGAGTACGCCCTGCATACCGAACCCAGCGACGCGGCGAACTACGGCAAGCCTGGTTACTGCCGGTGGTGGGGCGGTTCGTGCGTGACGAATATTCAACGGGGCACGCTCTGGCCTTACACGCCCCAGAACATGAAGGTCTATCTCTGTCCGACGTTCGCGCTGCCCGAATACAGCGGATCGGCGCCCCCGGAGGGCGGGGCGGCTTTCAGCAAGGCCAACCCGGTCCTGCGCAGCTACGCCATGAACTCGCAGATCGGCAGCGTTTTCGGGACCAACGAGGCCAGCCGCACGCTGCTCTTCGCGGACCAGGCGCACACCAAGATGATCGGCAATCTTCAGATTGCAGACCGGTGCCTGAGGGATTATCCCAACCCGAGCGACGACAAGCAGAAGCAGCGTGAGCGTTTTGACGCCTGGGCCGGCTCGCTGGAGGGCGTCACCAACACCTCGGTCGCTCCGCCCCGCCTCTTCGAGTCCATCGGCATCCATCACGGCGGCAAGGGATTCGGAGTGTTCCTGGACGGCCACGTGGAATTCCTGTCGTGGGAGGCCACAGCCGCCGTTTGCGCCGGCAGGTGGTAGGGCCGCCAAGGCTCACGCGCCCCGCGGCCTGGCAGCAGGTTCCGCCACGCGTCTTCTGCCGGACGTGCGCCTCCGCTTGTCTTCACGTCGCCCGGTAGGGTATGCATATGCGCATGTCGAGCCGCGTGCTTGTCGTTCTTGCGCCGGCGTTGTTGGTTGCCGGCGCGCTGTCCCTCTCCGGGGCCGCGCCTGAGGCGGCGGACGTCCAGCCGGCCCACTTTGCCCGCTGCGACAATTTCGGCCGCCGTTTTCTCTACAGCCAGCACATCCTGTGGCCGACGTCCGTGGGGAGCGACGTGCTGGTGATGCTGATCGAGGACGTGGACGTGAATATGATGTATTCGGCGGACCAGTGGAAACAAACGTTCAGCGAACCGCCCGTGTTCGACGGCGATCACTGGTCGTGGAACTACGGCGCGCACCCGGCGATGGGGGCCTTTTCCTATATGTCCTACCGCAATCGGGGCGGAAGCTGGGCCGAGAGCCTGCTGGGGGCGGCGCTCAATTCCGTGATCTACGAATACCTGATCGCGGGCGCGATCCAGCAGCCCAGCATCAACGACATGCTTGTCACGCCGCTGCTGGGCGGGCTGGCCGGGGAGGCGGCCTACCGGCTGAAGAAGCGCCTGGTGCGCGACCGCCGCCTGAACGGATGGGAAAAGATCGTGTTAAGCGTGACGGATCCGTTCGAGGTCCTGTACTACGGCTTCGACTACCGCCGGATGGCCCGCGCGGCGTATCGGTGAGATGGCGCGGCGCCTCTCGCCGTCAACTCGCTCCCACCCGCGCCAGGTCGGCTTCCATCATGATGCGCACCAGGCCTTCGAACGCCACGCGCGGCGCCCATCCCAGAACCCGCCGCGCCTTGGCCGGGTTCCCGAGCAGGGCGTCGACGTCGGCCGGCCGGAAGTACCGGGGGTTGACTTCCACGATGACGCGCCCCGTTGCGCGGTCGCGTCCCACCTCCCGCGCGCCTTCGCCTTCCCAGGCCACGTCGAAACCGGCGATGGCCGCGGCACCTTCCACGAACTCGCGCACGGTGTGGGCCTCACCGGTGGCCACCACGTAGTCGTCGGGCCGGTCCTGTTGCAGGATCATCCACATGGCCTCGACGTAGTCCGGCGCGTAGCCCCAGTCGCGCCTGGCGTCCAGGTTGCCGAGGCGCAGGGTCTTCTGGCGGCCGGCCTTGATCATGGCCAGCGAGTAGGTGATCTTGCGGGTGACGAAATTCTCGCCCCGCCGCGGCGATTCGTGGTTGAAAAGGATGCCGTTGCTGGCGTGCATGCCGTAGGCCTCGCGGTAGTTCCTGACGATCCAGTAGCCGTAGAGTTTGGACACGGCGTAGGGCGACCGCGGGTGGAAGGGCGTGGTCTCGCTCTGGGGACTCTCGGCCACCTTGCCGAAGAGCTCGGACGTCGACGCCTGGTAGAAGCGGCACTCCGCGCCTTCGCGGCGGATGGCCTCCAGCAGGCGCAGCACGCCGGCGCCGTTGATGTCGGCCGCGTATTCCGGCTCGTCGAACGAGACCCCCACGTGGCTCTGCGCCGCCAGGTTGTAGACCTCCGTGGGGCGGGTGAGGGATACGATACGGTGCAGGCTGCTGGAGTCGGCCAGATCTCCGTAATGCAGGTCAAACACCTTGCCGGCCGCGATCGCTTCGGCCCGGGTGGTTTCGATGAAAGCGCGGTTGAAATGGGAGGTGCGGCGCACGAGGCCGTGCACGTCGTAGCCTTTGCCGAGCAGGATCTCCGCCAGGTACGAGCCGTCCTGTCCGGTGACGCCGGTGATCAGGGCAACCTTGCGCATGGACGGTATTCAACACGCGCCGCCCCTTGAGAACAAGCTTGTTCTTCGGCGCGGCCTTCAGCCGGCCGCCGTCAACCCGGCCACGGCGGCGCCGATCAGGGGGGCGTTTTCGATGTGCACCAGGTCGTAGAACACGCCGCGCGGCTCGAGCAGACGGCGCAGGTGCTCTTCGACGCGCGACTTCAGCCCCGCGGTCTTGTAGTAGGTGGTCCCGTCGATGTTGGCGCAAACGGGGTGAAGCGGTCCGCCGCCCCCGGCCTTGATCATGGCCGCGGCGATGTTCACCGCGGCGAGCAGGGCGGCACGGGCCGGGAGCGCCGCCGCAAGGCGCACAATGAGCTCGCGGTCGGCGTCCGGCATTCCCGGATGGTCGAGCGGGCCGGCGGCGAAGGGATTGGCGACGAACAAGTCCATGTCGCGCGTGGAAAGCGTGGGCAGGGCGTTCAGCCGCGCCGCCGTAGCGGCGCCGAAAAGCCCCTCGCCGGCCGCCGTCCTGAGCAGGCAAAGGGCCAGTGGCCCCAGGTACGCGCCGGATATCATCTTTTCGAAAGGGTAGAAACCGGGATCGGCGGTGGTTGCGTCGAACGCCGCGTCAATGTCCGTGCGCGGACACCCCGTGAAGCCGCCGGATTCCACGTTGACCGGCTGGGCGCCTTCGGGGTCCAGATCGGCGCGCTTGGCGATCAGGCGGTTGCGCTCCACGTAGGCCGTGTTCGTGCCCGTGCCCAGGATGAACCCGACGTACGTGGCATAGCGCCGCAGGGGGCC
>Ga0194111_10008937_pt1 | contig 10965 bp, 7 predicted proteins | sample TA2KigC300mmetaG_FD_146194 | JGI IMG/M metagenome (GOLD analysis project Ga0194111, IMG submission 146194) | Freshwater microbial communities from Lake Tanganyika, Tanzania - TA2015033 Kigoma Deep Cast 300m | ecosystem: Environmental > Aquatic > Freshwater > Lake | place: Tanzania: Lake... | reverse complement strand
TAATTAATATCAACTACAACAGGCAGGTGGTCTGAAGCAGTGCTGTATGGAACAAATAAATTTAAAATCTTTATATCAGGAGTTGCCCAGATATAATCAATCCTTTCAAATGGTTCATAATGTATCCATGTTAACCTGTCTTCCTTTCCAAGTGCTGCCTGGGAATCAATAAGTCCTGCATCATGCATCATCAATATTTCAGGTTCATGGGATCGGGCATTAAAATCACCCATAATAGCTGTCCTTTCAAGACCACCCCAGGCATCCAGAATTGTTTTTACATGCTCCTCCCTTATGAAACCCTCACCCTTTACATGGTGTATGTGTGTACATAATATGTTTATATTCTTTTCGACACCGCTGTTATTTACCAGTTCAACTTCTGCAAGAAGAAAACTCCTTCTAAGCGGGGCATCAAGCCTCGGCAGAAAACCACTTTCTAAAAGCTTTAGCGGATATTTGCTCAAAATTGCATTTCCCCATACCTGGTCAGATGCAGGCATAAAAAGTCTGTATTTCATACCAAGTCTTTCAGCAAGCCATTCATAAGTATCTGCGGAACCATTAACTACCCATCCTCTTGAAACTTCCTGAAGAGCTGCAATATCTGCACCGCTGCCTTCAATTACCCTTGCAATACCTTCAAGGTCAAGATAACCATATATATTAAAACCCTGGTGGATATTATAATCCATTATCCTTATAGAATCTCTTCTGACACTAATTTCAGGATTATTCTTTACAGGCAGGTAAAATATAAGTGGAAAAATCAGGGTAAGAAGAAGAAAATAAAATGGCATCAGTTTTATTTTTTTTATACCTGTTAGTTCAACTTCATATACTTTCTTATATACTTTCAGGGATGGCTCTGTTTTTTCTCCTTTTTCTTCTTCTCCTCCTCCTTCTTCTTGTTGTCCTTTTTCTATTTCTACTTCTTCTTTTTCTTCTTCTTTTTCTTTTCCTTTTCGGAAAAACATGGATTCCAAAGATGCCGCGGTTTGGGCGCAGACACCGAGAAGTACTGCTGTAATAAGAGGTATCATCCAGTTCTCAAAAGGAAGTTTCATATCATAACTGCCATAATAAATGAAAGCAAAAATAAAAAATAGAATACCGCTTATACCAAAAGCAGAGATATTTTTCCATGACGCTGACCTGTTTGCCTCTCGTGTGCGACTGAATTCTGTGCTGTCAAATTTTGTACTGCTTAATTCCGTACTGTTAAACTCACCAGCCCTCACCCCATGTTTTAAAGCTGCGCTTTTAATTACTACAAAAAAAAGCCACCAGGAGGATATGTTTCCAATTACTACCTGGCTTATATAAAAACTGCCTTTCCCTCCTTTAGCTTCAGGCCAGAATGAAAGCACTGCCATCAGGAAGGCTGCTGCCGTCAGTAGATTTTGCAGCCAGGATGATACATTTTTACTCCCTTCAAGTTTCAATACAAACAGATATATTATACTGAATGTTAAAATGTTTGTTGCAGCAATTACTGCAAAACCGGTAAGGGTATTAAATCCAAGAACAGCACTTAATGCTGCAATATTCTGGAATCTGTAAAGCTGCAGGAAAACAAAAGGCATGAAAACAATAAGAGTGTAAAAAACATTCATGCCCCCATCAAAATACTGCCTGCTTTTTCCAAAATCAGGAGATATTTTAACTGTAAGCCACAAATAAGCAGCAGCAAAAGAAAAAACTAAAAAGTAAGAAGCTGCATTATCCTGCCAGATTAAATCCCATGTTCCAAACATTCCATAAATTCCAGTCGTTGCAGCAAACCCTAAAAACAGAGCAGGGAAAAATTCGTAAAATAAGCTTATCTTTTTTTCCTGGACCAGTGATATAAAAAAAACAATGCTTACCATCCATAAAACAGTTCCAAGCGCTGATGCTGCTAAACTCAAGGGTGCCCAGGAATTTACCTGGATGATTAATCTTACCGCACATAAACCTGCAGCAAATAACAAAATTAAAGCCTTTTTTGTAAAAATCATAAATAATATTCCAGCTAAAAACACAAGCATAAAAGTCACAATTGCATATATGCCAACCTGTATCAGGCTGATATTGGGACGCTCCCTTAAGAAATTATTAAGAAGAGAAACATAAGAATTCAGTATCTGAAGCCCGAAAATAGTATTTATTGTTATTGTTGCAGAATAAAAAAGAAAGTGGTTATTTTTTTGGTTATTTTTTATAGATGTATTATCCATGCATCAATTATAGATATTACAATTTTTTAATTCAATAAAACATTAAAAAATGTTAGCATCCCCATTTTCGTGATAAAAATAAAGTTATTGGGTTAAGGATGGTTATTGAGAAAACCTTTTGAAGACTTAAGCGGGCATGGTTCCTCCTTCAGGAGGGGAGCGAAGTCTGAAACAGAGCAAGCTTTTACTCGCTGGGGAAAAGCTTGCGTGTTTTTGAAATAACTCATCCTTAACCCTTAAATTTTTAATTTAATTGATATCACGAAAATGGGGATGCTTTCTTAAAAAACTTATTTATTTAGCAATATAATGAGTTAAAATTAATAATCCTGTAAACAATTAAAAATGTAATATGTGAATGATTTGGTGGAGGCGGCGGGAATTGAACCCGCGTCCGAAAATATTGCCACAAGGACTTCTACAAGCTTATTCCATCTTCAAGTTTTGCTTACCCCAACCAGATAGACAGGGTTGAATTAAGCTAGTCTGTATCATTTTCCCCAATAATGGCTGCAGACAAACCATTATAAGGTATCCTGCTAAACGACGCCCGCTAAAAAGTGCAGGAAACTTCTTAACAGACGTAGCAGCTTAGTTTATTAGGCTGCTAGGGCTAACTCTGAATTGTTAGCGTTTATGTTTAACCCAGTTTTTACAAGCTCTGGTACTTGGCCTGCAATCCAAGCTCAACCTATTCCCGTCGAAACCTATCGCCCCCATAATATGCAATAGGTTCTTAAAGCGTTTATATTATACTACTAATTAAAAAAAATAAAATATGCTCTCGGGTATTTTTTTCATAACACAACCGGACCAAACTGAAAAAATTTATTTAAAATAATGAAAGCATCACCATTTTCGTGATAAAAACAAAATTATTAGGTTAAGGATGGTTATTGAGAAAACCTTTTGAAGACTTAAGCTGGCATGGTTCCTCCTTCAGGAGGGGAGCGAAGTCTGAAACAGAGCAAGCTTTTACTCGCCGGGGAAAATATTGCGTGTTTTTGAAATAATCATCCTTAACCATTAAAGTTTTATTTTAATTGTTATCACGAAAATGGAGATGCTAAGTGAAACTCCCCCGACTGAAGTCGTGGGCTTATTCTCCTTTCTGTAAAACAGCATAAGCCTATTCATCACCAGACTGAAGTCTGGTGGTTTAACGGCAGACTAAAATAATCAATTGCTTGAAACTGAGTTATTTTAATCAATACAACTTCTTTTTGGATGTCTTATTATATTTAAATTTCAGAAGTAAATTATCTGAAGTAAAAAGAATTAAACTAAGATTACTAAAATGTTTTTATAATAAGATTGATACACTGTTTGGATAAATAATAGCAGAATCACAGATGTCAGAGGTTTAAACGTATCTGGAATAAAAATAATATTTTACTTAATATGCTTACCCTTACCTTTAAGTCTTGCCTTTAAAGCCCGCTTCACTTCAAGTTGTGATTCCCGCTCCTGTATATCCTTCCTCTTGTCACCTTTTAATTTACCTTTCGCCAGAGCAAGTTCAATCTTTACAAAACTTCCCATTATGTAAACACTCAAAGGAACAAGCGTTAAACTTTTATCACTTAACTTTCCTGACAGCCTATCAATTTCTTTTCTATGAAGAAGTAGCTTTCTTACTCTTGTAGGATTTATATCCTCGATCCTGCTCTTATTGTATGGTGATATATGCGTGTTATAAAGAAAAATTTCACTATTTTTTAATCTGGCATAACTATCTTTCAGGTTAACCCTGTGCTCACGAATGGATTTGACCTCACTTCCTGCAAGTACAATTCCTGCTTCATATCTGTCAAGAATAAAAAAATTCCTGAAAGCTTTTTTGTTCTGGGCGATTACAGTTTTGTTTTCTTCTTTTTTTATTTTAGATTAATCTCCCATCATTTTTTTTATTTCTTCAACTGCCCTGTTTAGCTGCAGATCTTCAGTATCTTCAGGTGTAAGCGTTACAGTAATATCTGGCTCTATGCCAACTCCATCTATTGTAACTCCTGAAGGCAAATAATACTTTGCTGTCGTATATTTTATTCCCGAACCATCTGATAAATTATTCAGTATCTGGACTGTTCCCTTTCCAAAACTTTTTTCACCAACAAGAATAGCCCTGCCGTCATCTTTTAAGGCTCCTGCTGCAAGTTCCGCTGCACTTGCAGAATAACCATTTATCAAAACAACTATTGGAATTTCAGTATAGCCACCAGGTTTTGCATCAAACTCCTCAAAACTCTCCTGGTTATCTGACCTGCCCCTTACCGTTACAATAACACCGCCATCTAAAAATAAATCACAGAAAGCAACTGCATCATTTAAAATGCCGCCCAGGTTATTTCTCAAATCAAGGATTATACCTTTTGATTCGATATTCACCACTTTTTTTAATTCTTCATTTAATTTTTCTGCACCCTTTTCCTGAAAATCAATATATTGAACATAAACAATTCCATCATCAATTATATCAACAAAATAATTTGGTATATAAAATCTCTGCCTTGTAATCTTAAAATCAATATTTTTATTTTCAGAAGGCCTGAATACTCTAATTTCTACAGCTGTCCCTTCCTTACCCTTTATCATCGCAACAACCTGGTCAAGAGCAAAACCTTTTATATCTGTACCATTTACAGCAACTATAATATCCCCTTCTTTAAGACCTTTTTTAAAAGCCGGGGTACCCTCTATTGTTTTAATGATAACTACCTGTCCTTTATCATCTGCAGTAATAACTATGCCAATTCCACTCATGGTTCCACTGAATGACTCTATTATTTTTTCGTATTCTTCCCTGGGAAAATAATCAGCATACTTATCCTGGAGGTCTGACAGGATACCCTCAATTGCTGCTTTAATGAGTTCCTGCCTGGTTTTCTTATTTATGGCATTTGCCAAAACAAAATCTATTGTTTCAGATAAAGCTAAAATACCTAAATCTTTTTCACTGCTGTTTTTAACAGCTGTTTCCCCGTTTTCTACTGCCGACTTATTGTTGCCTGGAATAATACTGGAAAAAAAACTTCCCACATCAGTAAAAATATAACCGGAAAGAAATCCGCCGGCAAATATAATTACAGCGATAAATAAAGAAACTGCAGCAATTACAATTTTTCTTTTCATCTGAAAATCATTTTCCTTTTTTTAATCAAGCCATCAGGTCCTGGTAAATCTTTTTTAAAAATTTCAATAATCAATACTGGCAATAAACTTACAGATAATTAATACTATTACCGATAACACCATTACTGATTACATTATACTTATTATATTATTTTCTGCCTGTATAATTTACTTTTTATTTTAACTTAAACTTACCTGCTTTTACTGTAACCACTCCAGTGGATTCTGGGCTGCCCCGTTAATCCTTACCTCAAAATGCAGATGTGATCCGGTTGCCCACCCTGTAGCTCCCACAAGCCCAATAACCTGGCCCCTGCCAACCACCTGGCCTGCTGATACCAGAATTCTTGACAGGTGCCCGTACCAGGTTGCAAAACCTCCTCCATGATAAATTACAACAGAATACCCATAACCATGGTCATAACCCGCCTGTATAACTTCGCCGCCATCGCCTGCCTTAACAAGTGTACCGTTGGGGGCAACAAGATCTATACCTGAATGAAATCTCCTGTATCCAAAAATCGGATGTATTCTGTATCCAAAGCCTGATTTTATACGGCCTGCAACAGGCCACATAAATTTATCACCTGGTGCATTGCCATACTTATAACTTTCAAGTATTCTTGTTATCTCAGCTTCCTTGATCTCAAAATCCTTTTCCATAGTCAGCAGGTCATTCTTATTGGCTCTGGTTTTTGAAAGGAGGCTTGACTTTTCATTATATATATCTTCTATCTCACGCTGCTTTTTCTCTGCCTGGGAAACAAGCCTTGCAATCTCTTCCTTTCTGTCCCTTTGCATCTCCCTTAAGTCAAGGATTCCTTTTTTAATATTCAAGTTTGCAGCTCTCTTATCCTTTATTTCCTTAATAATTTCTGCATCCTGGTGTGCAAGTAAATTCATAAGCTTAAGCCTTGATATAAACTCTATAAAATCTTCTGCTTTTAAAAGAATCTCGAGTATATTTTCATTTCCATTTTTATAGATTGATGCAACTCTTCTGTTTAAAATTTTAACTTTTTCTGAAAGTTCATCTTCAATCTTTTTAAGCTCCTGTTCCTTCAAAACAAGATCTATTGTGATTTTATCTATATAGCTTTTTGCCTCAGCAAGCTTGTCATTTAATTCATTAAGCTCTCCAAGAGAAGATACAAGCTGGGATTCAACTTCATTGACCTGCTTTATATAGCCCTGTTCTTCTTTCCTGACCTCTTCAATTTTTTTATTTATTTCCTCTCTTTCTTTTTTAACCTGCTCAAGCTCATCTTCAAGGGATTGTGCTACAAGGTTTATTCCTGGGATAAAAATTATAGAACCAGTGGAAATTATAAATATAAGAAAAAATGTAAATATTTTAAGAAATATTATTTTATTGTTTTTCATCAGTCTATAATAAATCCATCTAACTATAAAATAAAAAAATCTAAGATCTTTTTAAAATTTAAGAAATCTTAGATAAAAAAGCAAACATTAAAATCTATACTCTTATATAACGCTTTAATGCAAAACTGCTGCTAAAAATTCCAATAAGTCCTCCCAGGATTATTAATCCAGCATAAATATAGATTATGACATTGTTACTTCCTAAGATTGCAAGTTCTTTGATGTGCATTGTATCAACTATTGCCTTCTCACCTCTTATTAGTAAGTAATTTGCCATGAAATACAAAAGAATTACTGAGATTATACTGCCTATAAAACCCTCAAAAAAACCCTCAAAAATAAATGGGATTCTAACAAACCAGTTAGTTGCTCCTACAAGCTTCATAACTTCTATTTCTTTTCTTCTTGCATGGATTGAAAGCCTGATAGTGTTAAAAATTAATACAACAGTTGCAAGAAGGAGCATTATTATTATCAAAAAGGCTATTGAGCCCGTAATTGCTGTAATCTGAAATAATTTCTGAACATAGTTCTGACCATAAATTACCTCGTCAACACCTTCTATAAAATTCCCATCCTTATCTAAAAACCTTAATGCTATCTGTTCAACTTTCTCAGGACTTTTAAGCTCAAGCTCAAATGATGCAGGAAGCGGATTTCCCTGGATCTCTTTTAATATTTCACTGCCTTCATTTTCTTTCCTGAACTTCTCAAGTGCCTGCTCCTTGGAAACAAAGGTTATTTCTGCAACTTCATCCCAACCCTTAATTTCATTTTCAAGATAGGTTTTTAATTCATCAGTTATATTATCTTTTAAATAGACTGCGACCTCTACCTGACTTTTTATTGATGTTAATATACCCTGAATATCATATATAACTATAAGAAAAAATCCCACAATAAATAATGTAATTGCAACCGTTGTAATAGCAGTGAAAAACATCAAAAAATTCCGCCGCATACCCGTAAAGGTTTCTCCAAAAAAATATCTGGGCCTGAACATTAAATACCGTAAACTCCTCTCTTTTGATCCCTTATAAGCTCGCCCTCTTCAAGCTCCACTACCCTTCTCCGCATTGAATTAACAATGTTCTTATCATGTGTTGCCATGGCAACTGTGGTTCCTATTAAATTAATCCTGGAGAGCAGCTTCATAATTCCCTCTGATGTCACAGGATCAAGGTTACCCGTAGGCTCGTCTGCAAGCAGAATTGGCGGCCTGTTAACGAATGCTCTTGCTATTGAAACCCTCTGCTGCTCGCCTGCAGATATCTGGTGTGGATATGAATTCATTTTATGCTCAAGTCCCACAAGTTTTAAAACCTGGGGTACCTGCAATTTTATAACATAGGAAGGCCTGCCAATTACCTCGAGTGCAAAGGCAATATTTTCAAATACAGTCTTATTTGGCAGAAGTTTAAAGTCCTGAAATACTGAACCTATATTTCTTCTTAGCTGGGGAACTCTTGAAGTTTTAAGATTACATATATTTCTTCCGGCAACATAAATTGCCCCATTCGTTACAGGAATCTCTCTTGTAAGCAGCTTTATAAGGGTTGATTTACCCGAACCGCTTGGGCCTACAATAAATACAAACTCCCCTTTTTTTATTGTAAGATTTATATTCTTTAGAGCAGATGTCTTGTCCGCATAAATTTTTGTTACGTTTCTGAATTCAATCATATTCATATCAATTTAAAAGTTTAACCTCTGGGTAAATTTTTTTCAAGGAAACCTTTTATAAATAAATCTATATCTCCGTCAAGAACGGGCTGTACATTACCTACCTCAATGCCGGTTCTGTGATCCTTAATCAGCTGATACGGGGCAAGTACATAACTTCTTATCTGATTACCCCAGCTGATATCTTTTTTTTCTCCCCTTACTTTTTGCAGTTCCTCCTCTTTCTTTTTAAGCTCAAGTTCATATAATCTTGATTTTAAGACCTGAAGTGCAGTTTGCCTGTTTAAAATTTGGGATCTTTCATCCTGGCAGGATACGACAATGTTTGTAGGGATATGAGTTATCCTGACAGCAGAATCTGTTACATTTACATGCTGGCCTCCTGCGCTGCTTGACCTGAAAGTCTCTATTCTTAAATCCTCCCTGTTTATTTCTACATCAACCTCTTCTTCAAAAAGTGGAATTACATCCACAGAAGCAAATGAGGTGTGCCTTCTCTTTGAAGAATCAAACGGCGAAATTCTTACCAGCCTGTGAATACCCTTTTCGCTCTTAAGCAGTCCATATGCATGCTTGCCCCTTACAGTAAATGTTACATTTTTTATACCAGCTTCTTCGCCGGGTAGAAAGTCAATTATTCTTGACTTGAAGCGTTTATTTTCCATCCACCTCTTATACATCCTGAAAAGCATCTCTGCCCAATCATGGGATTCAGTTCCACCTGCACCTGGATGGATTGTAACAACTGCAGGATATGAATCATATTTCTCTGAAAGAACAACATCTTCTTCCAGTTCGTCCAAATCTTTTATAAGCTGGTTTATTTTTTCTACAAGCTCATCCTCAATGGATTTATCTTCTTGAAACTCTAAAATTTCTACTGCAAGCCTGCAGTTATCAATTCTTTCCGATAAAACCTGTACTAAAGCCAAAACTTCTTTTATTTCATCTATTCTCTTACTGGTTCTGTAAGCTTGTTTTTTATCATCCCAGAAACCGGCTTCCAGTGTCTTCTTTTGGAGCACGGCGAGTTCCTTTTGCTTGTTTGCTAAGTCAAAGACACTTCCTTAAAAAAAAGTATTTTTCTGAAATTTTTTCAAGCTTATTCTTATAATCTTCTAACATAAAACCCCCGTTACCTTCCACAGCATTTTTTATATTTCTTTCCGCTTCCGCACGGGCAGGGATCATTTCTGCCAACCTTCTGTACCCTGACTGGTTCCGGTATTGAAGCTTTAGATGGATCACCTGCACTGCTCGAAATAACATCCGATGGACCGCTTGCCATTACATTTTTAAGTGCCAGTTCCTTTGCTCTGTCTTCACCCCATGCTTTTTCTTCGTCTTGCTCTTCAGGACCTTTTACAACAACTTTGGCGTTAAAAAGAAGCCTGACTGTGTCAACCTTTATTTCTTCAATTAAATCTTTAAACAGGTTATATGCTTCATGTTTATATTCAACTATAGGATCTCTCTGGCCATAAGCCCTGAGTCCTATTCCTTCTTTTAAATAATCCATTTCAAGCAGATGCTCTCTCCATCTGCTGTCTATGACATTAAGCATTACCAGTTTTTCAAGCCTTCTTAAAATTTCAGATGTCAACTCTTTCTCCCTCAAATCATAAAGGGCAAGAACCTCAGAAGTTAAAGCATCTTTCAGTTCACTGCTTTTTGCTCTTTCATCACTGACTACCTTCTTGACTGAAGCTGCCTTAAAAAGGTCACCTGCAAACATTGATGAAATAAAGTCCTTCAGTTCATCAAGATTCCAGTTTTCATGGTAATCATTTGGATTTATATACAGATCCACTATACCTGAAATTGCGCCCTTAATTAATTCAACTGCATAATCTCTGAGGTTATCTTCAGAGAGAATCATCTGACGTCTCTTATATATTACTTCCCTCTGTTTATTCATGACATCATCATACTCAAGCACATGCTTTCTGATTTCGAAATTTCTTGACTCTACCTGCCTCTGGGCATTTTCAATTGATTTGTTAATTATGGGGTGCTGAATCGGAATATCATCAGGAAAATTAAATCTTTCCATTACCCAGCCAATTCTTTCAGACCCGAAAAGACGAAGCAGGTCATCCTCAAGGCTTAAATAAAACTGGCTTGAACCTGGATCTCCCTGCCTGCCGCTCCTTCCCCGAAGCTGATTGTCAATTCTTCTGGACTCATGCCGCTCAGTCCCGAGAACATGCAGCCCCCCAAGATCTGTAACACCCTGTCCCAGCACTATATCTGTACCTCTGCCTGCCATATTGGTTGCTATAGTTTCTGCCTTCTGCTGGCCTGCAAATGCTATGATTTCAGCTTCCTTTTCATGATATTTAGCATTTAACACATGGTGAGGTATTCCCCTTCTTTTCAGCATTTGGCTGAGCCTTTCTGATTTTTCTATAGAAATTGTTCCTACAAGAACAGGCTGGCTTCTTTCAAATCTTGAAACTATATCCTCAACAACTGCTTTAAATTTTGCCTCCTCAGTTTTATAAATCAAATCAGGCATATCTATTCTTATCATGGGTTTATTAGTGGGTAT
>Ga0194111_10008935_pt1 | contig 10966 bp, 8 predicted proteins | sample TA2KigC300mmetaG_FD_146194 | JGI IMG/M metagenome (GOLD analysis project Ga0194111, IMG submission 146194) | Freshwater microbial communities from Lake Tanganyika, Tanzania - TA2015033 Kigoma Deep Cast 300m | ecosystem: Environmental > Aquatic > Freshwater > Lake | place: Tanzania: Lake... | reverse complement strand
TCTTTTCTGTATATAAAGGGGTCTTTGGTATTGCCGATGCCTAACGCCCCCATAACCCTGCCCCGGAGATATATAGGTAAGGCCAAGGTATTCTTCAATTTGAATTTTTCATAAAAAGAGGCGGCTAAATTTTCCGGCAACACATTCTGCTTATCCAATATCAAGGGCTTCATTTTAGTAATCATGTTCTCAAATAAAGCCTCCTTGGGCTCAAGCTTAATTTTAAGCAGGTACTGCGAATTTATGCCGTCGGCCGCCTTCATATAAACAGCTTCCTGCGTGGACTCCCTAAAGAGCAAATAGGCCACATCAGAGCTGGCCAAGAGGCGCGCCTTATCAATAATGACCTTCAGGATATCTTCTAATTTTGCGCCCTGCGATATAAGCGAACTTATCTGCAGTAAGCTGGAAAGCACCAATACCCTCTTCTGGATCTCCAGATTTATCTCGGTGGTCTTTTCGCTATAGCTCTTTAATTCATCCATATTGGAACGGATGCGGTGCGTCAGCTGGTTCAGGGCGTCGCTTAAATCGCCCACCTCGTCCGGCGACTCTACTTTTAACTTGCGGTTGATATCGCCGGCGGCGATTAACTTAGCTTCGCCGCTGATGGTAACAACCCGGTCAAATATCCCCTTAATCAGCCAGAAACCAATAATCACAATAAAAATAACCGCCGATATGGCCGCGGTGATATTTATCTGGAGGCTAAACTGCGGCTGCGGCAAGAGCCTGTAATTTGCCACCAATACCCCGAATACCAACAGCGGGAAGACAGACATCAGCGCAAAAGCGATAATCAGTTTACGCTTCAGGCGATACGAAGCTAATGAATTACTTTTATCTTTAGCCATTTTAACCTCCATGGGCAGATAACTTACGGAGGGAAACGACGTAAGTTATGACCCTTGACATCAAAGATGTCAAGGGTCAAATTCGGCCAACAACTTACGTTCACTTGCCGCACAAGCGGCACACCGGCTGTTCAGATACAGCCGGGTGCTCGTTCCGTAAGTTGTGGCTTCATTTGAATTATACCTCTTATCTTATTTCATTGCAACGCTTTTCTTAAATTCCGCGCCTAACGCCTCCTTATCCATACCTACATCCAGGAAATCCCAGGGCAAAAATTCATCCAGGCCCCTTGCCTGCAAATAAAAACTAGGGTCAATGCCGCATTCTAAAAAAGCGGCCTGCCAGCAATCAAACCTAACATGATTCTCCCAGGCGTCAAACTTTGCCCCCTTCTTGAAAGCACAGGCGATAACCCGGCTTAATCTTCTGTCGCCGCGGGAAAGCACCCCTTCCAGAAAACTCAAATTGCGATTATGAAAACTCAATTTTAACCTTTCCTGCCAGCCCCTATGCAATGATTTTTTGACTTGCCCCTTCAGATAGTTTTGCTTATCCTCTATGCTATTCATATCCTCCATCCCCAGCCATTGAAATGGCGTATGCGGCTTGGGAATTAATGTGTTTATACTGATGTTTACCTGGGCAGGGCCCCTGCTGACCTTCTTCTTCAATTCTGAAACAGTGTTCACAAAACCCACAATGGCATCCAGGTCCGCCTGCCCTTCAAAAGGCAGGCCAATCATAAAATAAAGTTTTACCCGCTGATAACCCGAGGCATAGGCCTTTTCTATCGCCAGGAAAAAATCTTCTTCATTAAAATCCTTGCCTAAAATATTGCGCATCCTTTCGGTAGCGGCTTCCGGGGCAAAGGTCAGGCCGGTCTTCTTAATAGTAGCGATTAAAGAAGACAGGCCTCCCAGGTAAGTCTTGGGTTTTATGGAGGGTAAAGATACGCTCACCGCTCTTTCCTTAAACAAGCCAACCAATCGCTCCAGGAGCTTCTCCATACCCGAATAGTCGCTTACCGATAATCCGGCCAAAGATATCTCTTCATAGCCTGTGCTCTTATAACTATCGCTGGCTAGGTTCAATACACAATCCGCATCCCTGGTCCTCAGGGGATAATATTGCGCGCGCGCCTGACAGAATCTGCATTTATTAGGGCAACCCCGCATAATCTCTAAGGCTATCCGGTCGTGCACGATTTGAATATGGGGTATGAGCAAATCCACCGGAAAAAATGCCGTATTTAAATCCCTGACAAAGCGTTTTTTTATCTTGGCGGGAATATCCGCGGCTTTTGGCTTAAATTCCCTTATCTTTCCTGAATTATCGTAAATAACTTCGTATAAAGAGGGCGCATACACGCCTTCTATCCGGGAAAACATCGCCAATAAATCCTGCTTGCTGAGCTTGGCGGCCTTAAAAGCGGCCTTATGCCTTTGGTAAAGGCCGACTACCTCCAGGATTGCTTCTTCGGCCTCCCCTAAAATAAATAAGTCAAAGAACTCATGCATCGGCTCGGGGTTTAACGCGCAAGGCCCGCCGCCGATAATTAGCGGCCAGTCCTGGTCGCGCGAAGCAGACTCTAAGGGGACCGCGCCTAATTCCAGTATATTTAAGGCATTGGTATAATCTAATTCATGCCCCAGAGAAAACCCAACCAGGTCAAACTCCCTTAGCCTTCTTTTTGTCTCTAAAGAAAAAATTTCCAGGCGATGAGCGCGTAATATTTTTTCCATATCCAGATCCGGCGAAAAGAACCTCTCGCAAGAGACGCCGCTCAGATTATTCAATATGCCGTAAATAATCCTCATGCCTAAATTGCTCATGCCAATTTCATATAAATCCGGAAAGCATAAGGCAAACTTTACCTCGGCCCGGTCAAAGTCTTTCCTAGGCGTATTCCATTCCTGGCCGATGTAGCGGCCGGGCTTATTTACCTGTAATAATAAATCTTCTATCATATGCTTATATAACCGGGGAAGCACCAAGTCACAAAGTCACCATGTCACCCGTAAATGCACTTGAAAGCTGGCTAACTACAACTACTGGTGACGTTGTGACATGGTGACGTGGTGCCACCTAAAAAACTGCTCTTCTTTTGTCTATGTTCACCAAAATCCCCAGGGAGGCAAAAGTTACCAGCATAGACGAGCCGCCATAGCTCATCAAAGGCAAGGGCAACCCCACGATAGGCATCAGGCCCATCGTCATCGCGATATTCACGGAAATCTGAATGGTCAATCCCAGGGAAATCCCCCAGGACAATAGCCTGCCGAAGTTGTCATTTGTCCGTTGGCCGATCAAAAGGCCTTCCCGGATTAAAAAATAATACAAGAGCAATAATACGCCGCCCCCTAAAAAGCCCCACTCTTCGGCAAAAGTAGCGAAAATAAAATCCGTGTGCGACTCGGGCAAAAAACGCAACTGGCTCTGGGTGCCGGCAAGCCATCCCTTGCCCCAAAAACCGCCTGAGCCGATAGCAATCTTGGACTGCACCAGCGTATAGCCTGCGCCCAGGGGGTCTATATTGGGATTTAAAAATACCAGTAACCTTTCCTTTTGGTAACCCCGTAAAAATTGCCAAAATACCGGCAGAGACAGCGCGATAACCAGTGAAAAAATAAACACATACCTTAATCTTACGCCCGAAAGGTAAAACATCGCTATAAATATAAAAAAGACCATTGCCCCGCTGCCCAGGTCCGGCTGCTCAATAATTAAAAACATCGGTATGGCAATAAAAATAAAGGGCAAAATAAGCCCGCGGAATATCCCGAATTTTCCGGAAAGCAGCGATACGTCGTACTCGGACTTTCTGCTGAAATATCGCGCTAAAAATATAACCAGGATCAGCTTGGCCAACTCCGACGGCTGGAAATTAAACCAGGCAATGCGCAGCCAGCGCTGCGCGCCCATACGCACAGCGCCGGTGATAAATACCACGGCTAACAATGCCAGGGCAAAAAGGTATAAAAAATACGTGCCGTCCCAAAGCCGGCGATAGTCAAAATTTGAGAGAATAAAAAACGAAAAGACCCCCAAGATAAACCAGATGAACTGGTGCTGCCAGAGCTTAGTTTCTTTTTGATAAGTGCTGCTGTAGATAGATAAAATACCAATGGCGGCAATTAAGACAGCGATTAATAATATTTTCCATTGAGAAGCCATCAGATTAACCCTTCCTGGGCCATCGCCTCTATTATCTGCTTGGCCACGGCTGCCGCGTAATAACCAGAACCGCCGTGCTCCAATAATACGCAGATGACAAATTTGGGATTTTTAGAAGGAAAATAACCGGCAAACCAGGCGTGCGGCTGGCCAGGCGGAGCCTGGGCAGTGCCGGTCTTGCCGGACACAGCAACAGGAAGAGCCGCTAAGGCGCTGGCAGTTCCGGCAGGATCGCTAACCACATTCTTCAGGCCTATCCTGATATAGTCTATAGTCTCCGGTTTTATAGAAAGAGGCGAAATTCTCTGCTTATACTTAGAAATATCCCGGCCATCTATTGCCTGAACAATGTATGGCGTCACTAACATCCCCCGATTGGCAAATACCGCCATCATCCGGCAAATCTGTAAAGGAGTTACCAGGACTTCGCCCTGGCCGATAGACATATTCACTGTATCGCCGTCAAGCCAGTGCTTAAAGCGGTAAATTTTCTTCCATAAAGGGTACGGGATAAAACCGTTTATCTCGTAAGGTAAATCAAAGGAGGTATTCTTTGAAAAACCAAACTTCAGGGCGTATTCATATATTGCCTGTCCGCCCAGGAGCAGGCCGGTCCGATAAAATAAAACATTGCAGGAACGCGCGATTGCCCCCAGCAAGTTTTGCTGGTTATGCACATCCCAGCAGGCAAACTCCTCCCTTCCGAGGTGCATGCTGCCGGAACAAAAAAATGAAGTATTCAAATTTATCTTTTTTGTCTCCAGGGCCGCGGCAGCCACGACTAATTTAAATACCGAACCCGCGGGATAGGCGGCGGCAACGGCGCGGTTTATTAACGGCGCCTCCTGGCTGCTAAAGAGGCTGCGCAGGGAAGAATTCGCCTTTTTCACAAATGCGGCGGGGTTAAAATCCGGGGCGCTCGCCATGGCAATAATCTGGCCGCTATACGGCTCCATAATGACGACCGCGCCTTTTCTTTCGGCCAAGCAATCCTGCGCTATCTTTTGTATTTTTAAATCTAAAGTCAGCTGTATATCTCTGCCGTTTTTCGGCGGGCGAAAGCCCAGGGCGCGCACAAACCTGCCCCGGCTGTCCACCTCCAGGCTCAAGCCTCCTTCTTCCTGGCGCAGATAATAATCATATTTTTCTTCTATGCCGCCGAAACCCACGATATCTTTGGTTTTATAGCCGTAATCCGCTAATTTGGTCAGGCGCCAACGGTCAATTTCATTAAGATAACCCAATACATGCGCGGCCAGCCTGGCATGGGGATACCTTCTCCGCGGCCGGGGCTGGATGACGATTCCGTCAATATTAGATTTTAATTCCTCAAGGGTAATCGCCTTCTTGACATCTATATCTTTAGCCACGGTAACCGCCGCCGACGAAGCAATAAAATTATTTTTAAAGGTATTTTTTAAATCCTTAAAATCCCTGCCTAAAATACCGGCTACGGCCGCTAAGGCCTGGTCAATCTGCTGTGCGTCTTTAGGCATCAACATTACATCATAGGAGAGCTCGTTACCGACAATGACGTCTCCCCGGCGGTCAAGGATTTTTCCCCGGCTGCCCTCCTGGGGCAAAAGACGGATGCAGTTTTTATCGCTTAATTCCCTGAATTTTCTACCGCCCATCAATTCAAGCCGGAAAAGATTCAAGAACAAAAATAAAAAAACGAAAATTACGGTAAAACCTGCGATTCTTAGCCTAGTCATTCTGTTTCTAAGGGGTAAGCGGTAGATTTGATAATATAAAATATCAAGGCAAGAATGGCTGACGCGTAGATTAATTCTAAAATCATAGCGCGGATAAAAACGCCTAGAGAAGAAAGGTGGCTGCCTAAAGCGAAAAATATAACCCGGGAGATAATATTCTGAAAAATAACCACGACAAATACCACTGCCGCGCGGATAAGGTTATTATCCAGGGGTATCTCTCTGGATAATCTTATAATCAGGAAAACCCATAAGCCGAATAAGGCCGTATTTATGCCCAAGGTATTGGCAGACAGGGAATCTTTAAGCAGGCCACAAATGGCGCCCAAGGCCAAGGCGCTCCTTAAATCAAAAATAAAAGCGGCAAAAATAGCGCTGATTAAAAGGAGGTCGGGTTTTACGTTAAATACCCTGAAAAGGTTTAAAAGGCTGGCCTGAAAGATGCCGGCGGAAAAAATAATTAACAGGTAGGTTACTTTCTTCATTGCGCGATTACCAGCACTTCTTCAATATCGGAAAGATTCACCGCGGGTTTTATCACGGCATAACGGCTCAATCCTGAAAATTCCTCTCCTACCGCCGTCACGCTGCCTATAAGCAGGCCCTTGGGGTATAAACCGCTCAGGCCCGAAGTTATCACGCTGTCCGAAACCGCGATATCCGCGTCGCCTGGCAGATACTTCATGGTTAAACTTGCCCCTAACGTGCCGCAGACCAGGCCCTCTTGACGGCTGCGCTTATCGATAGCTGAAACGGCAAAATTGGGGTCGTTAATCAATACCACCTTGCTGGCATTCTTTGCGGTTTCTATCACCCGGCCCACCAGGCCCAAATAATTAATCACTACCATCCCCTCTTTTATCCCGCTGTATCTTCCCTTATCAATAATAATTACCGAAGACCAATTATCGGGCGAGCGGCCGATTACCCTGCAGGCGATTACCTTATAGGGAGAATTCTGCTTGAAACTAAAGAGTCTCTTTAGGCGCGCGTTCTCGGCGGAAATCTCCTCCATTGCATTAATCTTCTGCTTTAAGAAATCTACCTGGTCTTTTAACCGTTCATTTTGCGTAAAATTGCGGTGATAAAAAATTATGCCTCTTACTTCGCGTTTGAGTAAGGCCGATAAATTAAGCGGGTATCTTAAGGCGGTTAATACGGGGGCTCGCAGAACCGGAATTAAAATGGCGAAGAATAAAAACAGGCAGGCAACAGCGCCGGCGTAGATTAGATTTTTGTTTTTGAGCTTAAGCACATCTTTAATAAGCAGATGATTTATGGAGTTCTGGAAGAACGACATAAATCATAGGCACGAAGTGCCGTCTGCGAGTTAAATCCTTGACATTTTGCAGAGCAAAATGTCAAGGATCAAATTCAGCCAACAAACTTATGTTCGCTTGCCGCATAAGCGGCACACCGGCTGCTCAGATACAGCCGAGTGCTCACTCCATAAGTTCGGGCTTCATTTGATTAGGAGTGCGTTTCTGACTTTATGGGGACAGTAACTTTCTTTAGATAGCGTATCTCATTCAAAACCTTGCCTGTGCCTTGGGCCACGGCGGTCAGCGGGTCATCGGCAATATGCACCGGCAGACCGGTCTCTTCGGAAATCAGCTTATCCAAACTCTTCAACAATGAGCCGCCGCCGGCCATCACAATGCCGTGCTCTATCAAATCCGCGGCCAACTCAGGAGGCGTCCTTTCCAGCGAGATTTTGGTTATTTCAATGATGGCGCGCAGCGGTTCCTGCAGCGCCTCTCTTACCTCTTCGGAAGTTATGGTGACGCTTTTAGGCAGCCCGGCGACCAAATCCCTGCCCTTGACTTCCAGGCTCAGCTCCTGGTCCTGCGGATAACTGGAGCCAATCTTTATTTTTATCTCTTCGGCGGTACGCTCGCCAATCATCAGGTTATATGTTTTTTTTAGGTACTCAATAATCGCTTCGTCCATCTCGTCTCCGCCAATGCGGATAGATTTGGAAAAAACCACGCCCGCCAGGGAAATTACGGCAATCTCGGTAGTGCCTCCGCCGATATCTATAATCATATTACCGATGGGCTCCTGGATAGGGAGGCCTACTCCGATAGCGGCGGCAATGGGCTCTTCAATTAAAAATACTTCCCTGGCGCCGGCGCGTTCAGCCGATTCTTTCACCGCGCGGCGCTCCACTTCCGTAATGCCGGAAGGTATGGCGATAACTATGCGCGGCCGCAGTTGAAACCTGCGGCGCCGGACTTTCCTGATAAAATGCCGCAACATCGCCTCGGTAATTTCAAAATCCGTAATCACGCCGTCCCGCATCGGCCTAATCGCGATGATATTGCCCGGCGTACGGCCAAGCATGCGCTTGGCCTCCTCGCCTACTGCCAGGACATGGGATGTCCCCCGTTCAATCGCTACTACTGACGGCTCGCAAAGGACCACCCCCTCGCCTTTTACATAAACAAGTGTGGTAGCCGTGCCCAAATCAATACCGATATCGTTAGAGAGTAAACCCTGGATATAATTGGAAAAATTCTGGATAATGACTTTAGGTTTTACCATGCTTTTCTCCCTATCTGCTTGCGGAACAGGCCTGCCTGCCGGCAGGCTTTAAATTTGAGTAAACCCCGTTAGACCCCGAACTAAAGCCCGAGGCTTTCTTATTTGTTCAAATTTAATTTTCCGTTCATCCCCGTTTTGAAAAATGGGGCTTTCTGGGTCTAACGGGGTAAAGGCAATTTTATCAGAGATTAAACCATATGTCAAATAAAAAGTTATGCCTGGCGGCCTTATCTTACTATTAGTTTACTTAGGATATGCCCAAATCCCGGGAAAGATTTATTAACGCAGCTAATATCGTCTATGGCGGTTTTGCCTTTTGCCCCCAGGCCGGCTACCACCATACTCATTGCCGTGCGATGGTCGCCAAAACTCTTCACCCGCGCGCCCTTAAGCGCCTCTACGCCGCGGATAACCATATCCTGCGCGCCCCTGCCTCCTATAACTTCAATATCCGCGCCCATCTTCCTTAAGTTTTCGGACATTGACTTTATCCGGTCAGTCTCCTTGACCCGCAACTCGCCTATTCCCTTTAACCTAGTCTTACCTTTGGCAAAGCAGGCAGCGACCATTAAAACCGGCAACTCGTCTATTAAAGAAGGAATTTCATGTTTCTTAATTAATGCCCCTTTTAATTTACTGCTTTTTACTATAATATCTCCCATTGGCTCATACCTGGCGACCTGGCGACCTGGCGACCTGGTGACTTTTATGTCCGCTCCCATCCTCTTTAAAACCCTGATTATACCTGTCCGCGATGGATTAAGGCTGGCCTTCTTAATACAGACCCGCGAATTCGGCAAAATTGTCGCGGCCACGATAAAGAAACTCGCCGAGGATATATCTGCCGGCAGGTAAATTTTCCCGGGAGAAAGTAATTGCCTGCCTCCCCTTATAACTATTGTATTTTTTTTAACTTGTATCTCTGCTTTAAATAATTTTAAGATACGCTCGGTATGGTCGCGCGTGGCAATGGGCTCAATAACCTCGGTCGCGCCATCGGCATAGAGACCGGCTAATAAAATTGCCGACTTGACCTGTGCTGAGGCAACCGGCATCTGATAAGTAATTGGCCGCAGGGCCCCTCCGCTAATGGTCAACGGCGGATATTCTTCATGGCCGGCGCTGCCTTTAAGGCAGCGCGCGCTTATCGCCGCTCCCATCATCCTTAAAGGGCCGGTTACGCGCAACATCGGCCTCCGGGAAAGAGAACTCGCCGCTTTTAAGGTAACCTCAAAGCTCTGGGCAGCTAAAACTCCCGAAAGCAGGCGCAGCGTAGTGCCGGAATCGCCTACAAAAATAGGCTGCGGAGGCTTTTCTAAGCCATAAAGCCCTTTTCCGAATACCGTAATTACAGAAGCGGCATCTCCCTTACGGGGTGCCTGCCTTATCTTTATACCTAATTTTTTAAAAGCGGATATGGTAAAAAGGCAGTCCTGGTTGGCAGGAAAATTCTCAATAACGGTCTTACCTTTCGCTATTGCGCTGACGATTATACAACGGTGGGCTATGGATTTATCGCCTAAAAGAGCGACTTCTCCCTTAAGACATAAGGCCTGCGGAACGCAAAAAAATTTCATTTACCCTTGCGCACAACCTTATCACCTTCATCAATTTTATTTTTCATATCGGGTTTTGAGAAACCGGCGGCGGACATAGTATCATGGACTTTCTCTATCTTAACATCTCCTATATATTTATTATTATGGTAAACGCCAAACACTTCGCCGGCCCGCACACCCTCTTTCGTGCCTAAATTTATCAGGATAAAATCGTAATCCTTATTTACCGTCAAGACCTTGCCTTCGTTCACGGGGGAAGCTATTATCGCCACGGCCGCCTGTCCGGTGGCCGCGGTTTCCGGGCTGACTACTATCTTACCCAGCTCCACGCCCTGAGATTGCGCTTCCAAATCCTTTATTTTCTTATCCAATTCCGCCTTCTTGGCGTCCATGTCCTTTAACTGCGCCTGGATTTTCTCCACGTCTTTCTGCGCCTGGCCAAGCTTACCCTCCAAGCCGGACCTTAAGGTCTTTTGCTGCTCTAAATCCGTTTTTAACTGGTCCATCTTGGCGAGCGCTTCCTGTTTGGCGCTCTTTTCCTGCTGTAAATCGTTATTAAGGTTGGTGATTTGGGCTTTGGCCTCGTCTAGTTTCACCTGCAAAGAGGCAAGCAAATTTTGAGATTCGCTAAGTTTCTTTTCGGTCAAACTCTGCCTGGTCTTAAGGTCTTCCAGTTCACCCTGCAAGGATACATTCTTAGCGCGCTCTTTTTGTAAAAGGAAAAAAACGCCTGCGGCTAAAGATAAAGAAATGAGGATTAAAAATATTAATAAGACAACGGGCAGCTTGGCTTTATCACTCATAACTTCCTCCTTTTATTTACGTGCCTGATGACCCTTATTTAAGCTCATACTATAGCATTACCCGCACAAAAATCAAGTATTATTTTTAAATTCGCACATAACTTACGAACACGTTACCCGAGCTTATCGGAAAGCTCGGTATGCCGCTTTCTGCGGCAACACCCGAGCTTATCGGAAGGCTCGGTATGCCGCTTTCTGCGGCAATACCCGAGCTCATCGGAAGGCTCGGTATGCCGCTTTCTGCGGCAATACCCGAGCTCATCGGAAGGCTCGGTATGCCGCTTTCTGCGGCAAGTGTGAGTAAGTTATAAGTGCG
>Ga0194111_10008931_pt1 | contig 10967 bp, 9 predicted proteins | sample TA2KigC300mmetaG_FD_146194 | JGI IMG/M metagenome (GOLD analysis project Ga0194111, IMG submission 146194) | Freshwater microbial communities from Lake Tanganyika, Tanzania - TA2015033 Kigoma Deep Cast 300m | ecosystem: Environmental > Aquatic > Freshwater > Lake | place: Tanzania: Lake... | reverse complement strand
ATGCATAGAGGGCGGGCAGCCAGTGATGCCCGGGATGGCAGACTCCGAGAGCATCGACCAGCCAGCGTCGCTGGCCGGCAGTCAGCGCCTCGACGACCGCGGCGAAGTCCTCTTCGCCAGCCGCCGAAGGATGAGCGGCCTTGTAGAGCAGCACCACCTCCGGCGTCAAGTAGGGAGTGTCCGGTTGCGCCAGCCTGCCCAGGCCTGACCGCGGGAGCGTGACTCCGGGATTGCGGCGGAAGACCCAGTTCTCCTCCCTGGATTCGTTGAGAAGTTCTCGACTTCCGGGTCTCCGCCCGGACCCCGGGCATGGACTTCGTGGACGGGCAGGCTGAGCCACTCGCGCTCGTCCCATGATTCGAGCATGTGGCTGCGGCGCTTGACTACCTTCTGGAACTGCCAGCCTGCGAGATGGTCGCGCAACCTGATCTGGTCTTCTCGAAAGATCGCCACATCGATGTCATGGTGCTTTCTCGTGACGCGTCCGAGGAACAAGTCCAGCGCCCACCCGCCGGCAACGTACCAAGGCCTTGTGAACGTGGAGAACAGGTCGGCAACCGGGCACAAGGCCTCGAATCCCCTCGATAGGCTGTTGCTGGCGGGGAGTTTGCGGGAACGCGCCCGCGTTTCGTCTCCGCCCAGGTGGCGTCGAGCCTTCATCGCGGAGATGATAGACTCGCGGGCGGGGCAGTCAAGCCGCAGGGTCACCCCAAGGGGTTACAGGTGCACGTGCGGCGACCAAAGGAAGCCGCGTACACCGCCTTAGGGGCGGAGCCCCTGAGGAGCGGGGTTTGGGGTGAACCGAAGCGGGCGCGGGTGTCAAATCAGAGGGGAGATGGACCAAGGGATCAAGGCAGCAAGGGAACGAGTGGCTGGAAGCGGTCAGCCGGTTCGGGCCTGCGCTTGGGCTAGCTTGATACTCGCAGCTTGAGGCTAGCGGGCTACGCCCGCGCCAATCTGCAATCTGCAGTCAGCAATCTGAAGTGCCTCGTGGGAGCTTCCCGAAATGGAGTGCCCGTCCCTGCTTCCGTCCGTCAACCTCCAGCTCCGCGGCGCAGCCGCTCGGGTGTCCCGAGGCTTCCCGAAACTGCGTGCCTGTCCGTCATACTTGGCTTCCAGACCGCGGGTCAAACCAGGTTCGACATTGCCGAGATTCCTCCTGGCGATCATCTCAAGTGGCCCCAGAGCTTCCGGACGTCGGCCGCTTGTGCGATGCGGGCGTTGAACTCCGAGGCAGTGAGTTGCCGCCAGTCCGGATTCGGAGACTGCGCGCGCGCCCGCTCCAGGTTTCCCGCATTGATCCAGCCCTGGATGGGAGTCACGCCCTGGTTCGATGAGATCGGCTGGGTGTAGATCCAGCCATCGCAGAACATCGACGGACGGAAGTCATCGTAGCCTCTCGCATAGAGGGCATTCCTGACCCGCAGGTTCCCGAACGGGGACCCGGCAAGATCGAATCCGACTGCACGCGGTCCCGATGGCAGGCCCTGCATGAGCGCGTCGATCACGCCGTCGGCGGCGCAGACCCACCTGTCGTCCATTCCCTTTGGACCCGGCCACGGCGCGTGCAGGAACACAGTGACCGCCCGCTTGCCGAGCTTCCGGTAGACGAAGTTGCCCATGCGCCGATCCTCGAAGCGCACGAACTTGCCGTCGATGACAATCGGGTGCAGGAAGCCGCTGAGCGCGTGGTGGATGCCGGAATAGACCAGCACCTTCTCGCCCGCGCCGACCGCGTCGAGGATGACCTGGGCCCAGTGCTCTTCACCGCCGCCGCGCCAAACCTTGGCCTTGAGCGAGTCCACATCCATGTCCGCGCGTGTCCGGAAGTAGCTCCAATCCGGCGAGTCATTTACGCCCAGGATTCGGAATCGCGGCGCGCCTGGCGCGAGCTTCCGATTCAGCTCCCAGCCGGCCCGGAACAGGTCCACGTACTCCTGGTAGCCCCAGAGCACGAACTGGCTGAAGACGATCGTGCGCGCGAGCCCCTCGTCCCACGTCGGCTTGGCAAGGAGCGAATCGATCAAGGCCTGGTCCTCCCGGCGGGCGAACTCGGTGGCGAAGGTGCGAACACCGGCCCGGTAGAGCGGCTCGAATAGCGACTGGACGAAGAGCAGATCGTGCTTCAGGTAGTGCGCCTCACCCAGGAAGACAACATCGTGGCTGCCGAAGAGACCGACGACGTAGTCCGTGGGAGGCTTACTGTGCTCGGCCAGCCACGACGCGAGCGACGCCTTCAGTGCCGGATCGATCGGCGGCGCGCTCCTGTCTCCACACCCCAGCAAACAGAGAGCCGCAAGCGCGCAGGCAAACAACACTCGGATTGGCATCATGGAGTCGGTTCGCATCTTCATTGGCGGGATTCTAGGACTGGCGGGCGGGGGTGTCAAATGGAAGGGGAGAGGGGTCGAGGAATCCAGTGGTCTAGTGATCCAGTGGTCAAGTGGTCGGCTGCTGACGGTCTGGCCAATCTGCAATCTGCAGTCTGCAATCCGAAATGCCTCGTGGGAGCTTCCCGAAATGGGGAGCCTGTCCCTGGCTCACTGATGCCGAATAGGTGACTGTCCCTCATCTCTCGTTACACATCGTGTCCCCATTTCTCCGCAGCCAGCTGGTGGCCTATGGCCTGCGTCTGCGCCAGGCGCAAAGAGAGTCACGGCCAGCTCAGTATCGCGGCAATGTCTGAGACCGAGCCGCTTATCTGATACCGGGCTGCCGTGCTCTCAAGATGGCTTAGTGCTGGACGATGACCTTATCTTTGGTCCTGTTTCGGCCCACTTCGAGGCTGACGAAATAGACCCCGGCCGGCACCGATTTCAGGTCGACGTTGAGCGTCGCAGACCGGGCAACCGACAGCAGTCGGATCAGCCTGCCGGCCACGTCGTGCACGGTCAGGCTGCCCGTCTGGCCGGGCGGAATCTGGAGTCGCACCTTGACCCCGCTTCTGGCGGGATTGCCGAGTACGGACAGCATCGGCCCCAGGACTCCGGGTTTCTGTTCCTCGATACTATATGGGTCGTCGCGGTAGACGTAGAGCCTGCTTGTGGTCGCCTTGAACACACGGTTGTCGATGGCGTCCCACGCCATGCTGCGAGAATTGATGGGGTCAAGCCGGGTCACGACCGAGTCGTAGCGACAATCCACGACCGCGCCGTATCTGAGGTAGAGCTTGTCGTTCCGGTCGTCCATCAGGCCTGAGTAGGTGAATCCGGCATCGATCGTATCGACGATTGCGCCCAGGGCACAGTCGAAGACCAGAGTCTGGCTGCTGCCGCACATGTAGAGCTTGCCCAGCCGTCGGTTCAGGAACATGGCGTCGACGATCCAGGGCAGGATCTCGGATGAGATGACCGAGTCCCCCAGCACATCGATGGTGAACATCATCGTCGGCGACTGGTCGATGTAATAGAGCAGGCCGAGGTCGAGATTCAAGGTCATCTTACCACGATAGGAGCCGCCCACAAGGTCGAAGGTCTTGACCACAGAGTCGCCCACCGGGTCAAGGGCGCGTACAGTCGGCTTGTCCCCGCAGGCAAAGAAAACTCGGTTGGAGCGCGGGTCGTAGACCGCGCAAGGAACGTGGTCGTCCAGCTCGAAGAGCGGGATCGCGGTGTCCCGCAGGCAGTCGTAGGCGTATACCGAGTCGGCATCGGAGCCGTCGAAGATGTACATCTTGTTGAGGTACGGGACCATCACCGGCCTGGGGCGGTCGATGGCGGCCATCGCCAGGGTCCTGACCAGGCTGTCAGCGTTGCAGTCGATGATTCGGAGCGTGCCGTAGTCAGCCACGTAGAGACGGTTGAGGGCCGGGTTCAGCACCGGCTGGGCGTATGTGCCGTAGACCCCGCCGGGAATGTGCTTCGGCGTACCGAATGTGCTGTCAAGGATGAGGACCTCATCGTGCCCAGTGCAGAGCAGGTAGAGCTTGTTGCCGGCCGGGTTGTGGACCATCTGCCGGGGTAGATAGGCAGCGTAGTTCACAGTGCCCACGACCGAGTCGACCGCGGCGTCGATGGCGAAGGCGAGATCGCCCGGGGATGTCACTCCGTATACTTCATTGCTGTTTGGCCAAAATGCAAGGGCCACGATGTCGTGAGTGGGTACGGTTGGGATGGGAACCACAGCCGCAAGGTGGTCGTTCGAGTCCGTCACAAGCACCTCGGTAGGATCGTACCAGCCCAGATAGGTACTTCCGTTCGCCGTATTGACCGCGACGGACGAGAGCGATCCTGCAGCTAGGGTTCGTGTCGAATCGGTTTGGCAATCTATCACGCACAACGAGTCAGTGACCAGACACGCCAACCGGTCAGTGAATGGGTTGTAGACCAGCGCCAGAAGCTCATCCAGCTCGAGCGCCGGTGTCACGCCGATTACCTTCAGCGAATCAGTGCTCACTATGGTCAGCCCGGTGTCCCCGGCCACGCAGTAGAGCTTGTGCGAAACGGTGCTCAGTGCCAGCTTTGATACGTCGTCGTTTCCGACCGGAACACTCGCCAGCAAAGTATCGGCGGTGCAGTCGACCACGCTGAGTGAATTCGACTGGGTTCCGACGTACAGCCGATTCCAGGCTGAATCCCATAGCAGAGCCGAGACGTCGGCTCCTATTCCAACGGCGGTCAGCACGGAATCGCCGTCGGGGTCGAACACGAAGAGCGTCTCCGAGGACGTCGACCCCAGGTAGAGCCGGTCGGACGCCGGGCTGTATGCGAGTGAACTCGGTCTGAAGGGCAGAGCAGTCACGCTCAGGACCGTGTCCGCAGCGGCATCGAGTATGACTGCCGAATCCCGCAACACATACCCCTTGCCGCTCGGCGGACAGAAAATCACCAAGCCCGTCGAGCCGGGGCCGCGAATCTTCTCCATGGTTACGGGGCTGAATACCTGTATGGGGCTGGACTCGATGTAGACGTTGCCGGATATCGGGTTGACGACGATGCCGCCGGTCAGGCTGATGCCGCCGAGGGTGTCGCCGATCACGACTTGGCGCTCCAGCCACTGGCCGGAGCAAATGGATGTAACCGCGATGACGAAAACGAGCAGTGCGCTTCTCTTCATCGCACCTCCTTAAACCATGATACTACACTCCTGATGTTTGTCAATTCTGCACGTATCAGAGTCGAGTCAAGCTGGCAGAGGGCTGGGGACGAGGGATTGGGGGCTGGGGATTAGGGACGGCGGTCTGAGGCAGACGATGTCAGAAGCCAGATTGAAGAAGTCAGAAGCACAGGGGATAGGATCGAGTGGCCGGAAGCCGTCAGCCGGCTCGGACCTGCGCCTGGGCTAGCTTGATGCTTGCGGCTTGAAGCTGTAAGCCGGACAACTGCTCACTGCTACCTTCCTAACTGCTAACTCGCTGCCTGCGGCAGCGCGATGTCCCGAAGCTTCCCGAAATGGGGTGCGTGGCCGTGGTTCACTGTTGCCGAATAGGTGACTGTCCCTCATTTCTCCTCATTTCTCCCATTGTGGAGTGAGAGACTAGCACCGCCAGGCTCTTACTTCTGTTTCGCTGGCTTCGGCGTGGGAGTAGGTGCTGGTTTCGGCTTGGGCTTCGGGGACTGCTGTCTAGTCTTCACGGTGTTCCTTGACTCCGGAAGTGGTAGTTGAGGCAGTCATCTGCCTCGGCTTCTTCTTCTTGGACTGGCGAGAAGGGATGTGAGACGGGAGAGACGCGAGACGACACATTTCCGCGCGGAATCCCAGAAGCATGGAGTCGCCGCAGATATCTGAAGGCACCCTCGGGCCCAGCACTTGTCTGAGTATCACACGGACGGCATTTGCCTCAGCCGGCATGCCGGCTCTTATCAGAGCGCGATGTGCTTGCTCCAGTCGGACGCGCGCCAATTTGACGCTGGCGACCCTGCCCGAAGGTGCGGGACGCCTCTTCACCTTTGCCTGCTTGGTCACTCCGCCGGTCGGTGTCCTCTTGCGGGCACGATGACTAGGGTTGCGTGGCATTTGTGCTCCTTTCCAATCGGTCAACTAAGCGGTGAAGTCGTGAGGCCGTCCACCCGACTTCGTTGGCTTCGCCTTCGCTCTTCCCGAACAGGCTCCTTCGACCTGCCTTGACATGAGTGTAGATCAGCACGGTGTCGACGTTGTCCGCTAGCAGAACATCGAACTGCCTGTCGTCCGATTCATTGGGTTCTAGCCTCATGTAGCGCAGTCCTGGTGCGGCGAGCTCCTTCTCGTAGAGCAAGGGCCAGTCGATCTCGCTCTCTTGGTCAGCAACCAGATCCGCGTTGGGCGCTTGGCCGAGTTCCGCGGCGGGCCAGGGCAGAACCTGCTGCACCCACACTAACATACGGCTGGGCGCGAGGGTAACGTTGCCCTTGTTCTCCAACTGGACTCCGACCCGTAGTAGGCGCATGTGGTCGGTCAGACGGACATGGGACACCTTCAGGGATACATTCGCCTGTGGGTAGTTCGCTCTCTTTCGTACAAAGAGGAAGTACGTCCAGATGCCGCCTACCGACAGGGCCAGTATCGTAGAGATGTCGACTATCGGCTTAGTGATGTCCGCGAACGCCTTAGCAACTTCAACGAGCGACGCGCCCGGCGGCTCCGTCGAATGGGGTACGCACAGCGGTGGCAGAGGCACCAGCGAGTGACGCCATGCCCAGTAGTTCAGGCCAAGCATCGCGGCCGGTAGCAGTAGGATCCACCAGTTCCGCCTGATGTAGGCTAGCATCTTGCGCATGGCCCTTCTAGTGCGTCACTTGCCGCCTCGTATGGATGGCTCGCGGCTCAGTTTCATCCTAAGTAGATCGAGCGGCCCTCCTGGCTGGAGGATGGGCTCTGCCAAGCCAAGCACGTAGCTCGCGAACCTCGTGCAGGAGCATAGAAGTGGGCCGTTCTTCACCATCGCGGCCACGTTATGGCATGCTGTCCAGGAACGTCTTGCCTTGTGTCTTCCATTCCTCGGTCAGCCTCGCTGACCTCTGGTTCAGGGCGCGGAGTTCTTGCTTCATGTGTTGTATGGTCTCCTCACGGTGCAGGTATCTGATCTTGCGTTCCGCCATCAGATATGCGTCCCGGTACTTGCCAAGGAAGTTGTACATGGCCGTTCGGATGAACTCATATATAGCGTACAGTAGGTTGTCTGGCGAGCGGTGCTTTCCGTCCTGCACCTCCTTGGCGTAGCCGCCGAAGTCGGGTGACTCCGCTAGCCGAGCATAGCAGGGACTCTTAAGAAGTCTCTGGGCGAGGTTACCATCGATAGGGCCAAACTTCCACACGTACACCGTTGCGTAGAGCCCGACCAAGACTTCCTTCATGTTGGCGAGCATCTGATTCACCAGGAACTCGTCATCAGACTTCAGCTTTTCATCCACCTTGTCGGGGTCAAACCCTCCGCCTTCTGATGGCAGGCCTAGCCCGAGTCGTTCGATCGCCAGCTCCCGGTTCAGGCGATTAGACAACGTATATCTCTTGACGAACTGGCTGGTTAGGTAGCTCAACAGGTACATAGCTGCCGTAGGAGTTGCGACCTGGTAGTCGTCTTCCTTGTACTTGTATTGCATCGCCGGGTCAGCGATATCCTTCCAAGTTGCCGCGAGTGGCACTCTCTTGAAGATCCGGTCGTAGTGAGGTTCTCCATCTTCAAACAGCTTGGCTCTCTCGGATGCCAGGGACGAGAAGCCCGAGAATCCGTACCAAGCCCTGGCCACTTCTTCATTATCCGCTATGCGCTTGCGGTTACCAGCGTCTTCGAACACCTTCTTCCTGAAGCTCTGCGGCGGAAAGTGCCAGAGGCTGTCGCTTTCCCCGTCCTTTCTTTGATAGAACCACGCAGGGCTAAGGGCCTTGAACTGCGCCGTGATGGACTTCTGAACGCCTTCGTTCGACTTCAGGTTCCGCGCTGTCATCGGATTCTGGTTGTTCGTGCTTACGACCAAGTCGCCTATGAAGCTCTGGTCATCTGTCTTGATAAGCCGTACTTGCGTGCAACAGTGCTTGCGGAATCCCTCTTGTTCCTCAGGGGACATGCTCCGGTGAGCTCGGTATATCGATAGTACGGTCTGGCAGCCATTTATTACTTGAGGTTTCGAAACCGTCACCACACGCCCCTTCTGAGATGATTCTGACACCTTGAATGAGCTGCAGGTTATCGTAACGCCGTTGTTGAGGTGGTGAAAGTTGCGCTGCGACTTGGCGTGCTTGAGGCTGTCGATGATCTTCTGATTTACTGGAGACTGCCTCAGTTCGTGCCGAACGTTGAGGTCGAACAGGGCGAATCGGTTTCTTTCGAAGGCATCCAGCAGGTCAACTGAAGGCGCTAGCAGGTAGGCCCAATCGCTCCGCGAGAGAATCTCTCCTTCGGAGTAGTGGAGCGTCACCTCCTGAGGGAGAATTGCCTCAGAGAACGGTGCCGTGAGCTCGGCGGTGATTCTGTCCCAGAGACGCAACTCTATGCTGACACGATCGTTGGACCTGTAGGCCTTCAGAAGTCGTTCATACACATCCAGACCATCCCTGTTGAGGTTGCTGAACAGGCTGAGCACGAACCGCACATGCGTACGCTCCGGCTCTAAGGCCATGTCTTGGTGGAACTTCGAACGGAGCTCGCGGACCGCCGCGTTTCCCGAGTTTGGCTCCGAGTCACTCAGCATGTACTCGATGGTCTCCCTTAGCTCTAGGACCGCCTGAGAATCTAGCAGCATGGGAGACGGGTTCCTCTTCAGTGTCGCGACTCCCGGCATCTTACACTGGTAGACCGCATAGTCGGTATCACGTTTCACGTAGAAATCAACGCCCTTGTCGCCTTTGGCGTCCGTGAACGTGAAGTACAGCGGGTCGGTCGTCTCGAATAGGTCGGCCACGAGGAAGTCGAATGCGTGATGCTCATTGGATACGTCGTCAGCGTACGTATCCATGCAATCGCTCAGTCTAGACTCCAGCAGCTGCACGGCTTCCGCGTAGCTAGCTGCCTTCAGCGCGGCATTCGCGAGTTGTCTCATGGAACCTCCTTTCGGGTATCTGTTGCTTCTCACTCAACCCAATTACGTCAAGGTCGCTGGTTTGTATTCCGTCGTGGGGATGGAAGCGGACATGGCTCTCATGCCAGGGGCAGAAACGGGGACGCATTACTTATCTCACTTCCGTCAATGCTGGGGTGAATCCGACATCCATCGTTCCTGAGGATAGTCATTACAGACCCGCAGTCAAGCCGAGAGCCACAGCCGTTGTCCGGTTCTGCAGGCGGCAGGAACCGAGGTCCTGTCAAATGTTGTGGAAATAGCTGGGCGGTGTCTTGCGGTCTCGGACAGGGCCAGATGCCCTCCCAGATACCGGGAGAGATGCCCTCCCAGATGCCCTCCCAGATACCGAGGGAGATGCCCTCCCAGATGCCGGGGGAGATGCGGGCAGAGTTCCCCTCCGAGATGCTAGGGGAGATTCCCACCGGGATACGGGGAGAGTACCCTGCCCAGTGCCTGAGTCCGATTCCCGGAGAGATGCCCTCCCAGATGCCGGGAGGGATGCCGGGACAGATGCCCAGCCAGATGCACGGAGATATGCCCCCGGATATGCAGGGAGAGTCTCCGGGGGAGTATCCCCCCCAGCGACCCCTGGACGTGGAATGCGTGACTTACGCGATGTCGCTTTGACCAAAACCGACGGAAACCCGCAATTCCTTAGTGACGGCAATCTACTGAGCCGTGCAAAGGAGTGAACCGTGAACCAGATCGAACTGAATCAGCGGGCGCGTGACCTGCTGGACCGGGTGCGGCACAAGCGTAAGGTGTTGTCGCTCTTCGACATGCCTTCCGACCTGGCCGAAGCGGCGGTGTGGGAGATCGGCCGGACCATACTAGACCACCAGGGCCTTCGGCTCGTGGAGCAGAACGCCTATCGTTGGTATCTGCGGGAGTTGTCCCGGCTGCTCCGTACCAGGACCGGCTGGGACCTGGCACTTGAGCTCGAGATCTGTCTGCGGAAGTGGGCCGGGTACAAGCTGGATTCGGAGCTGCTGCAGGCGCTGCTGAGCGAATGCTACGAGCACATTGCGGTGATGACGCCGGAGGCGATAGAGGAAAGCCCGCACTGTCAGACAGGGGCAGCGGCCAAGTCCGAAGCGCGAATGACGATTGAAGCTCGAAACCCGAACGTACCGCCACGAAAGCACGAAGGACACGAGACTCGAAGCCCGAATGCTCCGAACAGCGGACGAAGCGCGAGGGACGAGGTGGCAGCGGTGGGAGGAGGCGATGAGTAGCAGGATGAGGGGGCGGCAGCCGCACCGGCATTCGGGGGAGATGCTGCGCGAGGTGGTGAGCGCCGTCGTGCCGGAGGAGGAGCAGGAGCGGTATCTGGTGTTTGCTCGCGAGCTGTACGCGACGCTGCGGCATGCCCGAACGTCGGAAAGTGCAGAGTCCAGAATCCAGAGACCAGAGCCCAGAGTGAGGACCGGAGACCATCCGCAGGTTACACAGATTAGACAGATCGTGCCGTTCCCGGACTTCACGCGAAGAACCAAGCGGGTGGTGTTGAAGTGGTTTCGGAGGGGGCTGCGCGGGAACCTGATGTGGCGGATTGGGGTCGGGTTGCTCGGGAGGCGCTTTCACGACTCCGCCACCGGCAAGGTAGCGGACTAGAGGAGGGATAAGATGAGCCGTTTGGATCGGATGGTGGGCAACTATGAAGTGATGCTGCGGCTGGGGTCCGCAGGCCGTCTGACTGAGCGTGTTATCCAGACCAGAGTGGCGCGGTTCAGCATCTCTGCGGCGCGCGACGAGAGCATGCTGAACCAGACCCGCGCGGTGCTCTGTCTGCACGGGGTGCATACGATCATCTTTCCGGCCTACCATGCCTTCAGTCGGGAGCTGGGCAAGCTGACGCGCGAGGAGACGTCGCTGGAGAGGCAGCAGCGGGAGATGATGTGGAGGGTGGATAAGTGGACGATGAGAGGGCTGCGGCGCGAGGTGCTGCTGGATATCGCGCTCAACGTCTACAACGTGGTGCCGCCGCTC
>Ga0194111_10008929_pt1 | contig 10968 bp, 10 predicted proteins | sample TA2KigC300mmetaG_FD_146194 | JGI IMG/M metagenome (GOLD analysis project Ga0194111, IMG submission 146194) | Freshwater microbial communities from Lake Tanganyika, Tanzania - TA2015033 Kigoma Deep Cast 300m | ecosystem: Environmental > Aquatic > Freshwater > Lake | place: Tanzania: Lake... | reverse complement strand
TGCGATGATAGCTTCTCTAACTGGAAGTACTGACATAGGTGTGGGGGTTGTGATTGGATCCAATATATGGAACATTGCAGGAATATTGGGCATTTCTGCAATAGTTTCTGGTATTATAAAAACTGAGAGCCGTGGAATTAAGAGAGATGGGATGATAACGCTTATCACAGCTTTATTACTAATTTTTTTCATGTTTTTTGGGGATGTTACAAGGATCTCTGCTATTATAATGATAATAGTCTATGTTTTTTATCTTTGGATTTTGATTAGAGATCAAAAAAAAGATTCTAATGAGATTAAAGGAAATTTTAAGAACCCTATAGATAATGAAAGTAGTTCAACTAAATCTTTTAATATTAAAACTGTTTTGTGGACAGTCGTCGGGTTTATAGGATTGGTTATAGGATGTAGGCTGCTAATTTATAGCGGCATAGAAATTGCAAAAATTGCGGGCATCCCTGAAATGATTATGGGTTTGTTTACACTTGCAATTGCTACCAGCATACCAGAACTTGTTGTAACTCTCTCATCCGCCATGAAAGGCTTACATGACCTGTCTATAGGAACGGTATTAGGAAGTAACACTTTTAATATCATGATAGGGATAGGTGTTCCAGCGCTTTTCATGAATATTCCTGTGGAAAAACTTTCTCTTACCTTTGATGCACCTGTAATGATTTTTGTCACAGTTTTAGTGCTTCTTCTCTTAAAAAGGGGTATGAAGCTTACAAGAATTGATGGGCTTATTTTGGTTTCTACCTATATAGTTTATGCAATAACGAGACTATACATATCTGTGTGATTAATATGGTTTATAAAAGGATATTGGTTACAAACATGGGTGAATTTTTAGATGAAATAGTTGAAAATAGCTTGGATCTGATACATGGACGAAAAGTGGAAGTTATTGGTATTTTTGTGGTGGATACATCAGTTCCTTTCCTAACACCATCTAAAGTAAAAGATATGATGATAGCTGAGTTGGAAAAGAAGGGTGGGGAAGTATTATCCAAAATGGAAAAGAAATTTCAAAAGCCTAATATAACTTTTAGGGGAACCTTGCGTAAGGGGGATCCTGCTGACGAAATTGTGAAGGTTGCAGAAAGAGAAAATGTGGATGTCATAGTGATGGGCACAGGAAAAACTAAGATAGATAAACATTTACTTGGGAGTGTATCTGAGAAGGTTGTACATTCAGCACCATGTAATATTCTTCTTATTAGAAAGCAATAGTATCATCAAGTGGAAAAGGCGGAAAGGGAATAAAAATAAGAAATTTGGAATAAATGCCAGCGATAGTCCTAAAGTTTTTAGGGCCAGGGGGCAGTTAATTATCCATTAATCCATTATAGAAATAAATCTTTATTTTTTTAATTACTCAAAAAAGAATTAGCAAAATTTATATTTTGTTTTGATGAATCTTAATTACGAACCTTTAACATCATGGAGGGTATTCTTTGTCACGCTTAAAAAGACTTCTAGGATTTAGTTTGAAACCTGTTATTGCAAAAAGCAAATATATTTCACTTTCAGATATTAAAACACCCACTTTCATGACAAAGAAGGCAGGATCCTTAACAGATTCCAAAGCAGAACCATACTATATAGTTGCTTCAGTTGAATTGGGAAATACAACCACCAAATGTATCCTAACAGCCACCAACCTCAAGGGTGGCAGAACATATCTGCTTGATAAGACCGTGAGAATGACCAGAGACATAAGAAGACCAAAAAAAAGTGAAGAAGTCTTCGGGGCAACGGTGTGGGATGTAGAGCTTACCCAAGAATCTGTATCTGAGATGGTTAGGGACACCATTTTAGAATCAGTAAAAAGATCCAAGGTCAGCTTAGAGGATGATTTAGACTTTGTGGTGCGTTCAACCGGAGTTACCGCTGGTTTTGGTTCTCCAGAAGAAGTTGGACAGCTTATAATAGCCCTCGCAAATGGTTGTCTTGAAGCAGGAATACCCCCCCGGAAGATGGCACCAGCACTATCAAAGGACAACTTCCCAGAAAGGATAAGGGATTATACTCTCATTGAGAAGGTTATGTTCGATGGTGCAGTTGTAAGCGTGCTTCCACCTACAGGAAGAGCTGTGGTTGCAAATGAAATGGAAGGAGAACTAGTAACGGCTGGTATAAAGGTAGGTGCAAAATGGACTAAACTCGATTTCCGTAATCCATGCGTGTCTATGGATTTTGGGACCACTCTGGCAGGGAGAATAACCAACAGCGACGAACCCTATGCCAGAACCATTGGAAACTTCTGTGGACTGGCAGGCGCCATACCAGACGCCCTCATAAGGGGAACAGAAAAAGTTGACAGGAGAGGAGGAGCAGCCCTGGATTTATACAAAAAAGGCATTACCAAAAATGCTGATTGGAAGGCCGCGCTGGAATATGCAGAAAGGGCTCATGAATACGTGGACATAAGAAAAGTCCCAGAAGACAGAGATAAATTTGGAACAGTTCCAGTAGATCCTGAAGCAGCCTATAGTGCTGGAACCACCCTTATAGGGTGTGATCCAGGTGAAAATGGAGATAAGATCCCAGAGTTGATTGACCTTGGTCATAAGATCTATGAGGAGGCAGGCATCCACACACTTTTTGCCACCCTCGATCATGTAAGCGCCATAATTGTAAAACGTCTTATCCAAGAGGCTGTTGATGAAAGAGTCATTGAAGACGGTTCAGTACTGGGAGTAACCGGCAGAGCTGGAATAACTGGTGAAAAGCCCAAATTAATTCTTGAATATTCAAAAGATGTTTTTAAAGAGACAATTTTTGTATCAGATGCCCTGGCCATGGGTGCAGCTGTAATGGCCCGATGTATGAATTCTATGGGAACACCACATATTCCAGTAGGTGGTAGACAGGGTGGGCCATGTATCTTGGGTCAGAGGAGAAAACTTCAAAAAAAAGAGGAAACATAGAGCTTAAAAACATAAAAAATATATTAATAGATTTTTAAATTTCCCGGGAATTTTATTGATTTAATTTATAACTTATGGATGTTTCCAGATGGTAACTGCATTAGTAATGGCTGGAGGAGAGGGAACTAGACTGAAATTTAAGGGTGAAAAACCACTTATTAAAATATTGGGAAAGCCAATGATTCGCTATGTCATTGATGCATTGTTTGGTGCCAGTAAAATAAAGGATATAATAGTGGCAACCAGTATACATACCCCAAAAACTGATGTTTTTATAAAAAAGATTGGTCTGAAAACCATTGAAACCCCAGGAGATGGTTACGTATCAGATTTAAGGTTTATCCTTTCTGAATTTGAATTAGGAGATGTTTTACTTACGATAACTGCGGATTTACCTCTTATTAGGAGTGATATACTTGATCAGGTCATAAAGGAATATGAAAAATGCGGGAAACCAGCCCTATCTGTTGCAGTCCCACTTGAAATTTTTAAAAAATATGGTTTGAAACCATCAATGGTATTTGATGGCATGGTACCATCAGGATTAAATATATTAAGGAGTATAAACAAGCAACAAGATGAGGAAGTTCTTATCATAGAAAAAATTGAACTTGCCTTAAATATTAATAATTGTAAGGACATAACATTTTTAGAGAAAATTTTGGGTGATACTAATGGTTGAAGAGAGAAAGCTAATTAAGGGAGAAGAGAAGATTTGGAGCGAAATTAAGGGTTACCAGGTGGCTACAAGTAACGCAAGGATACTAGGCGAGTTAGAAGAGCTTGTAATCAACGAAAAGACGGGAAAAATAACTGAAGTCGTGATAAAAGTTGAAAAAGGTAGAAATGTAAATGTCAAAGGCGCGAAGAAAAAAGGAGAGTTTTTATTAGTGCCTTTTGGTAAAGTTGAGAAAGTAGGGGAATTCATAATAATTTCTGAGTAATCAAATGCTCTAACTCTATATTTTATTTGTTACTATAAAATGGAATTGTAAAATTCCAATTAATAAATTAGATTAATAAATTAGATTATTATTTTCTATGGTAGCAAAATACTTATTTAATATTCAATATTTGTTTCTTCGCTATTTATAACGAAAAATAAGATATAAATAGATATAAAAATAAAAAATAATTAAAAGAAAAATTTATTTTATATTTGATGAATTAATTCCGGGCTTTCAGTGTTACATACCTTTTAGGCTCAAATCAAGCATCCTTTTAGTCTCAGCAGCGAGTTCCGGTGGCAATCCTGTAATATCCATGCTTAAAAATCCTCTAACGATCATTGAAGCAGCTTCATCTTCTGTTAAACCCCGGGACATGAGATATAAAACTTCTTCTTCAGCAATTTTACCCACAGCTGCCTCATGAGAGAGCTCAAGGTCTGTTGAACTTCCTTCTAACTCTGGAATAGAATAGATAAGGGAATCATCAGATAACACCAATCCCATGCACTCCAAGTGCCCTTTTACATCCGGAGATTTGCCAGCCAGGTGTCCACGGGCGTAGATTTGAGATTGATCCTTGGAAACAGCCCGACTTATCATCTCTGTACTGCTGTTTTTTCCAGTAAGGATGGCGCGGGAGCCTATGTCCAGCACAGAATCCTTTTGACCACCCAGTATAGACTGAAAAACAGTCCGAGAATTCTCTCCTTGGCAGTAAGCTGTTGGATAGGATTGTATAGTCCGCACTGGACTGGTTAGAATGTAGTTGCTGATGTAGGTGGAATCGTCTCCTAATATAACCCCGGTTCGGGGCCGAACTTCCACCTGCTCTGCCCAATTGTGCACCATGGTGAAGGTGATCTTGGCTCCCTTCTTGAGATAAAATTCTGATACCCCAATATGCAGTGCCGATTGAATATCTGATCCTGTTGTACAGCCAGTTATGATGTGTAATTCAGCATTTTCCTCGGCAATTATGATGTTATGAACAGTCTGGGATACGTTAGTGTCACCTATAAACATACAGGCCTGAATAGGGAATATTTCTCTGGAACCGGGTAAAGCCCTTATAAAGTAACCACTAGATTCTCTTAAGGCTGTTTCAGCAGTATACTTATCAGTATCAACTGCAACTGCTTTCCACATATAATCATTTAGCCAATCGTATTTTTCAAGGGCATTTTTCATATTCATAAGTTCTATGGACTCTGAACTACAACTAGTACAAACTCCTGTTTGGTCGATCTGCAGAAAAGAGCCTGCCCTTCCCGCTCCTGTTGCTTCTACTCCTACTTTGAGTATTGTCTCTTTGTGTTTTTCTGGAAGTTCTTCCAGGGATTCTATTTCTTCATGCTCTCCTGCTTCTTCTTGTTCAAACTTTTCAATTTCTATATCTTCACCCAAGGCGGCTTTCTTTTTTCTAGCCTTCTCTGCGCGTTTTTTTAATGTATCGGATTGCAACATTCAACACATCCTTTAAATCCTTCTTTTCTTATGTCTTCTAATATTTCATTGGGATTTCCTGAACAGGCTATTTTACCATCCATGAGCACGTGGGCTGTGTCGGCATTCACAAAATTTAGAATGTAACCCAGATGGGTAATCAGCAGTCCTGATTTCTCTCTCATACCTGGTTTTTTTTCTTTATCCAACAGGGTATTTATCTCCTCTGCTAGAAGTTCCACATTTTCAATGTCCACTCCAGAATCAGGCTCATCAAACATGATAAAATCGGGTTTTTGGGCAAGAAGCTGTAGGATTTCAGATCTTTTTACTTCGCCACCAGAAAAACCAAGGTTAACATCTCTATCTATGAATCTGTCGTCAAATTTAAGTTTAGTCACTAAATCCATCATTTCGGGACTTAGTTCTTCATCAGTTTCTCCGTGTTCAATTTTAAGTAGGTCCTGAAGTTTTACACCTCTTATAGCAGGGGGGTTCTGGAAACTAACACCTATACCCATTTTCACACGTTCGGTAGTAGAATAATTGGTTATATTTTCTCCTTTAAAGATTATTTCTCCTGCTTTGACCTTATATTTTGGAAATCCAAGAATGGCCATAAACAAAGTACTTTTTCCAGATCCATTAGGACCTAAAAGGACGTGTGTCTCTCCTTTACCGATGTAGAGATCTATATCGCTCAAAATTTCTTTTCCACTGACTTCAATAGCCAGATCAGTAATTTCAAGTATCAGTTTCACCACCACCATTTTTTTTCTTTTTATAATTTTACAATTCAGCTATGAATTAAAAACCTGTTTTAGTATGCTAAATTTTGTATACTAAATTTGTTCAATAAATTTTTGTAGAGTTATCTATGATATATGATGAATAAATAATTTAACAATAAATTACTCTAGAATTTTTCGAGTAAAAAATTATTTAAATTTTTAAGAGAAATTTAATATTTTTAAGAGATGTTTAATAGATTTATAAAGTATTCTTATGGACATTTTAAATCTAATATCTTAAATTAAATAATAATATATTATCAAGTTTAAAATAAAGAAATTTGAGCTGTATAAAACTGTTTGTTCAATAAAAAACACTCTAATTCAAATTCAGAACTTAAAAATAAGATTTTAGCTTATTAATGTATCTGATCTCGTTTTTTTTAGAAAGCAAACATGAGTTTTATTATATATAAACTTTTCGAATTTGAATTATAAGTAACCTTTATAATAAGTATTTTTATATCCATATAATGTACATTAATGGTACAGAGCCAAGTACATTGATAGTACTTTGAGATAAACTTTGAGATAAAAGAAGGAGGAAACTCTATGGCTGAGGATGATGTGAAGATTGTTATGTTTTGTTGTAACTGGTGCTCTTATGGTGGAGCAGACACTGCAGGTACTGCAAGGATGCAATATCCTCCAAACGTGCGTGTTATTAGAGTTATGTGCTCTGGACGTATAGAACCACAATTTGTTTTTAAAGCGTTCAAGGAAGGAGCCGACGGCGTAATCGTTGCAGGATGTCACCATGGGGACTGCCACTACGATGCAGGAAACTACAAGACAGATAGAAGAATGAGATTGATATACAAACTAGCAGAAGGTCTAGGAATTGGAAGAGAAAGAATACACCATGACTGGATATCTGCGTCCGAAGGAGAGAAATTCGCAGACACTGTTACGATGATGGTGGATCGTATAAATGGTCTTGGCCCATCACCACTAAAGGAACAATTAGCAGTTGAATCATAAGTGGAGGCATGAAAAATGGCAAAGAAAATTAAATTAGGAACAATGTGGTTGTCAGGATGTTCAGGATGCCACTTATCCATTGCTGATATACATGAAGCAATAGTAGATGTCATGGAATACGCTGATTTTGAGTTCAGTCCAGTATTGATGGATACTAAATATGATGAAATACCAGAATTGGACGTTGTTATAATTGAAGGTGGAATTCGTAACGAAGAAAACAGAGAACTCGCTGAAAAACTGAGAGAAAAAGCAGGTTTAGTCATATCATATGGTACATGTGCTGTATATGGCGGAATTCCTGGATTAGGAAATCTATTCACAAATGAAGAGCTTCAAGAGGAAGCTTACATAAATTCAGCAAGTACATATAACGATGAAAAAATAATTCCACACGACCAAGTACCCCATTTCGAGAGCAGAGTAAGACCGCTCGCTGAGGCTATAAACGTGGATTTAGCTTTACCTGGATGTCCACCAAGGTCTGACGTGGTTGCAGAAATAGTGATGGCTTTATTAAAAGGAGAAGAACTACCTGCAATACCAACCACCAATCTATGTGAAGAGTGTCCAAGAGAAAAACCACCTGAAGGAATGGCAATGGACAAGATCATAAGGCAGTTCGAACTTGGAGAACCAGAAGAAGAAACGTGCTTAGTACCACAAGGTCTGGTGTGTATGGGACCAGCAACAATGTCACTTTGTGGTGCTGAATGTCCTACCATAGGTATTCAATGTAGAGGATGCTATGGACCAACCGCCAAGGTAATGGATCAAGGTGCTAAGATGATAAGTGCTATTGCTTCGGATTTCGGAGTTGAAAGGGATAAAACCGTTGAACCAGAGGAAGTTGCAAACCAACTTGACGATATAGTAGGTACATTTTATACATTCACACTGCCTGCTGCATTAGTACCTATGAAAGTAAAAAAAGGGGCTGAAGCAGAGCCTGCTAAAGCTGCCAAATAATCAGGAGGAAAGAAAATGGTTAAATTAACAATGGAACCTGTAACCAGGATTGAAGGTCACGCAAAAATCACAGTAGAACTCGACGACGCAGGAAACGTACAAGACACCAAACTTCATGTTATGGAGTTCCGTGGATTTGAAAAATTCCTTCAAGGAAGAAACATTGAAGAAGCACCTCGGATAGTACCTAGGATATGTGGTATATGTGATGTACAACACCACCTCGCAGCTGCAAAAGCCGTAGATGGATGTTTTGGATTTGCATCCGAAGACATATTACCTACAGCATACAAGATGAGGGAGATCATGAACTGGGGTTCATATATGCACTCCCATGCACTACACTTCTACTTCCTCGCAGCACCTGATTTCGTTGCTGGAAAGGACAGGAAAACAAGAAATGTGTTCCAAATAGTAAAAGATAATCCTGAATTGGCTTTACAGGCCATCGAATTACGAAAAAACGCTTTAGACATAGTCAAAGCCACAGGTGGAAGACCAATACACCCAACTTCATCAACACCCGGCGGAATATCCACCAGTCTTGATGATGAAACTCAAAAAGACCTACTCGGGAAGGCTAAAAGAAATGTGGAACTGGCAGTTGCAACCTTAGAAACCGCAAAACCAATATTTGAAGCAAACCTAGATCTGGTAAATTCATTAGGTAACATTGTAACTTACCATACTGGACTGGTGAAAAACGGAGTATGGGATGTTTACGATGGTAATGTGAGAATTAAAGACAAAGAAGGTAATCACTACGCAGAATTTCCTAACACAGATTATCTGGATTACATGGCGGAACACGTAAAACCATATTCATGGCTTAAATTCCCTTATATAAAGGATTTAGGATACCCAGAAGGTGTTTATAGGGTCGCGCCACTATCAAGATTAAACGTCGCAGACAAAATGCCTACACCCCTAGCTCAAGAAGCATTCAATGAATTCAAAGACACCTTTGGATATGCACAACAAACACTCCTATTCCACTGGGCCAGGTTAATAGAACTGATAGCATCTGCAGAATGTGCAGTTGAAGCTTTAGAAGGAGACTTATCCGGACAGAAATTCCCAGACTCTCTAGAAAGACAGGCGGGTGAAGGTATAGGAATTGTGGAAGCTCCAAGGGGAACACTAACCCACCACTACGCATGTGATGAAAATGGACTAATAACCAAAGCCAACATTATAGTGGCCACAATACAGAACAACCCAGCTATGGAGATGGGAATTCAGAAAGTAGCACAAGACTACATAAAACCAGGTGTAGAAGTAGACGACAGCATTTTCAACCTAATGGAGATGGTAATAAGGTCGTACGACCCATGTCTATCCTGCGCAACTCACACAATTGACAGTCAAATGAGACTTGCAACCCTTGAAGTGTTTGACCATGAGGGACACCTCATAAAGAAAATTTAATTTCGCCCAGGTGAAAAAAAATGATAATAGTCAACAAAGAGGATTGCATCAGGTGTGGAGCCTGTCAGGGCATCTGTCCAACCGCAGCAATTGCAGTATCACCAGAAGATGTCATCTACTGTGATATCTGTGAAGGTGAACCAAAATGTGTGGAGATATGCCCTACCGGATCGCTGAAAGTCGAAGAACTGGTACTTGATGAATCAGGCGAATCTCAAACTCGTATAATGTACAACCCTGCAACATGTGATCAGTGCGGTGATTGCGTAGAGATCTGCCCTCCACAAATTCTGAAATTAGAGGAAGGAAAAGTTAAAAAAGTTCCTTTACAAGGTTTCTGTGTGATGTGTCAGCGATGTGTTGACATATGTCCAATAGAAGTTATTGGAATTGAAGGAGTCAAAGAGCCCAAAAAAATAGAATTAGAAATTGAAGGACCTATATACATTGCAGATTGTGTCGGCTGTGGAATGTGTGTGGATGAATGCCCAACAGGGGCTATAACACTTCCTGAAGTTGGAGAAACAATCGAAATCGATGAAGACACGTGTATTAAATGTGGAATATGTTCACAGACATGTCCATGGAATGCAGTGTTTATATCAGGTAAAATACCAGTAAAACGAAACAAAGAAATAATAAAATTCGAAGTGGACGAAGATACATGTATTGGATGCAACACATGCGTGGAGGAATGTCCTGGAGACTTCATTGAGGCAAAAGAATCAAATCTCACGGTTGAACTTCCAGAGATCTGTACAGCATGTGGACTCTGTGAGAGAATTTGTCCTGTGGATGCAATAGAACTGGAAGTTGAGTTAGAACCAGCAAAACCAGTAACTGATGAAGGGCTTGTATGGGATGAAGAGAAATGTGGTTTCATAGGGGCCTGTGCCAGGATATGTCCTACTGAAGCTATGAGAGTGGTGACAAAAGAGGGAATAGAGATTCCAGGCGATGAAAAAACAGGCGCAGAACCATCATTTGCAATGTGTACCAGATGCGGTGCTTGTACAACTGTGTGTCCAAGCGGGGCACTGACCCTTTCAGAGATGGACAAAGTGATTGATGGAGAAGTTGTAAAGAGAAATAGAATAGAGTACAATCCTTCAGTGTGTACACAGTGTGGAGATTGTGTTGAGGTATGTCCATACAATATGCTGAAACTCACAGATGATAAGGTACCTCTCAAAGGTTTCTGTATACTCTGTGACCAGTGTATTCCAGCATGTCCAAACGAAGCACTCTTCCTTAAATAAAATCAAAAGTTTTTTTGGTCGATTTCGACCATATTTTATTCTTTTTTTTTAATTGAGTATCTAGATTTTATTACATAGTTTTAGAATTATAGTAATAGACGAAACATTTAATAATAATTAGGGTTATATTATTAGTTATGGCTAACGTGAAAAGGAAGGAAATAGTGGAACATATTGGTTTAGTTGGGGTTAAAAAGGAGATTAAGAAGAGGAA
>Ga0194111_10008918_pt1 | contig 10980 bp, 6 predicted proteins | sample TA2KigC300mmetaG_FD_146194 | JGI IMG/M metagenome (GOLD analysis project Ga0194111, IMG submission 146194) | Freshwater microbial communities from Lake Tanganyika, Tanzania - TA2015033 Kigoma Deep Cast 300m | ecosystem: Environmental > Aquatic > Freshwater > Lake | place: Tanzania: Lake... | reverse complement strand
GCCATTATACTGTGCCGGCTAGCCGGGGGCAACGGCACTTGCTTTCCCCGTCGCCTCCGCAATACTATGAGTGTGGATTGGCGGCATTCAACAGGAGCCTTTCAGGAGCGAGGCCCGATGAGAGTGATCCTCACGTCCGTGTGTGTCCTGTTCCTCGGCGTGGCCTGGGCGGGCGAGGCGAAGCCGGAGTTCGCCCGGAAGCCGAGCGTGCGAAAGGAGGGGGCGAAGCGATTGGTCGAGTTCGCCCTTGCTGGCCCGACGGACGTTGAGGTGAGCATCCTCGATGCGCAGGGCAAGGTGGTTCGGCACCTCGCCGCCGGTGTGCTCGGGGGCGAGAAGGCGCCGCCGGCTCCGCTGAAGGCAGGACTTGCGCAGAGCATCGAATGGGATGGGGCGGATGATCTCGGCAAGCCAACAAAGGGCGGGCCGTTCAAGGCACGGGTGCGAATTGGGACGCGGGCGGAGTTCGCCGCGGCGCTCGGCGACCCCGCGGCTATCGCAAGCAAGGTCTACGGCCTGGCCACCGACGACAAGGGCGAGGTCTACGTTGCCACGGGCGGCGGATACGGCGGGAACGTCTTCACGATCAAGGTCTTCGACCGCCAGGGGAAGTACCTGAGGACTATTCTCCCTTATCCCGCGAGCCTGAAGCCCGAGGATGTGGAGGGCTTCGGCAAGCAGGCTCCCCGCGACGGCAAGCTCAATCCGCCGCAGTACAACGCGCTCCTGCCGTGGATTCACCCCGACGCCATCGGCGGCCTGATGGGGAACCGCGTGGAGAAGGGCGTGCTGTGGCTCACGAACGGACGGGGCGAGGTCTGCCGCATTCGGGCGGCGGACGGCGCCTGCGTGGCCTGGGGCGGGACGAAGGCGCCGGCCCCTCCCGCCCAGGGGCCTATCTGCTGGGCCGCCTCGCCCGACGGGGCGAGCCTGTTCCTCGCAGGCTGGTATCACGAGAGCCGCAAAGTGGCCGACGGGCAGGTTTTCAAGGTTGACCCCGCGACGGGCGAGCGCTCCGCCTTCATCCAGATTGACGTCCCCCCAGACAACTTCTGGGCGAAGGAGAGGAACGGGTGGTATCACTACACCAACTGGGGCCGCAAGAACGGCCTGAGCGCCCTCCACGGGCTGGCCGTGGACAAGGAGGGGCGCCTCTACGTCTGCGACCGCGTGAGCCAGCGCCTCGCCGTCTACGACGCCGCCGGCAAGCTCCTCGGCTCAACGCCCGTCGAGTGGCCCGACCACGTGGCCCTCAGCCCAAAGGGGCCGGAAATCTACCTCACCACCCGCCGCATCGTCAACGGCTACAAGGCGGTCAACGAGGTCAAGGTCCTCAAGCTCTCGGGCTGGAAGGACGGGAAGGTCCTCGCCGAGTTGACGCTGGGCGGGTCCAACGCGCCCTCTATGGCCGTGGACGCTACGCAAGACCCCGCCGTCATCTGGCTCAGCAACGTCTGCCAGGAGGCCATCCACCCCGAGGGGCGAGGAATGAGAACGGAGGGCGTCACGCGCATCGAGGACCGCGGGAAGGAGTTTGCCGTGACCGGCAAGCTCGGGGGCGGCGAGGCCCTGATGCCCGAGGCCGTGGTGAAGGTGTGGGCCGACCCGCTCTCCGACGACATCGTGGTGAGCGACGGCTGGGCCGGACTGGTGCGCTGCGACGGGTTGACGGGCGAGAGGAAGCCCTTCCCCCTCAAGGGCATGGAGCTCGCCTTCGGCCCCGACGGCTACCTCTACGTCTACGGCCAGCAGGGCTGGCACGAGCTCGTCGCCCGCTTCGACCGCGAGTTCAAGCCCGTGCCCTTCCCCGCCACGGGCAAGAACACGACCACGCTGACGACGGCGGGCAAGGACGTCTATGGCCGCTACGGCCACGGCTGGTCCAACAAGGGCCTCTGGGTCGCCCCCTCCGGCCGCATCTACGTCCAGCACATGTTCGACTGGTGCAAGTACCACGTCAGCGTATGGGATGCGACCGGTCAGGCGGAGGGGCACCCCGGCCCGGCGGATGGCTTGATTGGCCCCACTGACCCGCAGGGCGGCGGGCTGTGCGTGGACGCTGCGGGGAACCTCTACGTCGGCCTCCACGGCGCGCCGGCCGGATCGGCGGCCGCCGCGGACAAGCGTCTCACCAAAGGCACAATCGTCAAGTTCGGCCCCCAGGGCGGCGGCTATCTGAAGCTCGCCAAAGGCGAAGAGCCTGACGGCAAGGGCATTGCCTGGGCGCGGAGCCAGGTCGGCAACTTCGTCAAGGGCGCACTCGGCGCCTACGACGCCACCCTCGCGGCCCAGGTGGAGGGCGGCTGCGTGTGTAAGGAGGCCCGCTTCGACCTCGACCCCTGGGGCCGCCTCCACGTCCCCAACGCCCTCGACTACTACGTGGCGCTGGTGGACAACGCGGGCAACGAGGTCCTCCGCTTCGGCCACTACGCGAACCCCGACTCTGGGAGTTTCGCGTTTCGCGTTTCCAGTTCCGAGTTGCCGAACGCGAAACCCGAAACTCGAAACTCGAAACTGGCTTCCGATGTTCCCCTCGGCTGGCCCATCGCCGTGAGCGCGGGGCAGATTGAGAAGGGCCGCCTCTACGTGGCCGACGCCATGAACCGCCGCGTGGTGCGGGTGGAGCTCAGCTATGCGGGAGAGGAGACTTGTGACGCGCAGTAGGGCGTGCACACTTGCACGCGGAAGAAGAAGAATCAGGTAAAGTGATTACGGGTAAAATGATAAGAGAAGAAGGGACCAGGAGGGCGAAGACAATCGAGAGGAGAGCGGGGCCGGGCTCTCGACTCCTCGCCTCGCAGACCCATCTTCGCCTGTCTTCTCTTCTCCTATCATTTTACCCGTAATCATTTTACCTTCTCTCTTCTCGGTAGGATGGCCAGCACCGTGAAGGGGCCCGGGAAGCGTCTGGCGAATGAGTGGCGGCGGCTGCGCGTGGCGCTCATCGTGCTGGCGCTCGGGGGCACGGTGTGGACCGTGGTGCTGCGCTTCACGACGGGGCTGAAGGCCCAGTTGTGCGACCGTTTGCCCGCCACGGTGGGCCTTGTGCTCGCGGCCGCCGCACTTGTGCTGCCCCTTGCATCGCTGTGCGGCGACGGGCGTCTCGCGCGGCTCGCGGCCCGGCGCGGCGGCAGGCTCCCAAGATGGCCGATTCTGGCCCCCAAGTTCCTCGTCTGCCTGGGGGCCTGGGTGGTGCTGGCGGCCTGGGCATCCGCCGTAGGGTTCGCCTGCTCCCCCTCGGCGGAGTGTTTCGCCGAATGGCTGCGCATGCTGGAGGCCGGCTGGCTCTGGGTCCTCATCGCCATCGGCGGAGCCTTCTTCGCTTCGGCGGCGGCCAGCCAGCTCCCAACGGCAATCGTCCTCGCTCTCTTCCTCGCCATTCTCCCGCCCTTCCTCATGCGGTATCCCTTCGATCTGCCGCTCAGCTCTGGCGGCGGACACGCCACGCGCGCCATCGTGGGCGGCCTGGCGACCCTGTGGCTGCTCGGAGCGGCTGCCTTGGCCTTCCCGATGCGTTTCGCCGCCCTCACCAACTGGCGGGCGAAGGCTCTGGCCGGGCTGAAGACCGGCGCCTGCGTCGCCTCGGCAGTCCTGAGCGCAGTCTCACTGGCGCCGCTGCTCATCGTGGTTTCCTGTCTGCTCCTTGGGCCAGAGGACATAGTGAAGCTCACAGAGTTGAAGCTTTCCCCCGACCGGCAGCATCTGACCTTGACAGCCTACTTCGAGGGGTGGCCGTTCGACACACCCATGCGGAGCTGCTACGTGCTGAACGCCAAGACGGGCCAGGCTTGGCGTCTGAGCCGGTTCCAGAGGAGCACGGGGCGGCGAACGTGTCTGTGGGGTGGCGAGGGCTGGTCTCCGCAGGGGCGTTGTTTCGCCTATTCGATCACCCCGGGTCCGTTGCGTGCAGTGTGGCTGGGGTTGTGCGGGGTAGACCCGGGGTGCGACGACTCGGTCGGGGTCTTCGACACTCAGGCGGGCGAGGCGCGCGAGGTCCGCCACCGTGTAATTCGGTACGGCTCTTGCGTCTATTGGAAGGACGAATGCTACCTTGACGTATGGCCCGGAACGGGCCGGGCGGGCGAGAAGCCGGGCATGACCACAGAGGAAGGGTTCTTTCGCTATCGGGTGGGCGATCGAGTGGAACCCCTGCCGGCGGGGGAACTGGCCACGGTTCGATTAGAGCCCGGAAAATGGGAGGGCATTTCCCACCCTTCCAAGGTTGGATGGTGGCTTGTCCGCGACCATGAGACGGCGGATTTTGCCTTGGCCTTCTGGCAGGCCAATGCGCCGGGCAGTCAGGGTGGGAAGTTTGAGCTGAAGGACCACCAGCGCGGCACGACGCGGGAGCTCGGTGAGGTCAATGTGCCATTTTCGAAGGTGCGCGATCGCTCTGCGTTCTCCCCGGAAGGGCGCTGGTTAGCCTACCCTGCATTGGATGGTAAGGGGTCGCCGGCCATGTGGCTGCTCGAGCTGGCAAGCGGGCAACTGCGGAAGCTGAGCGCGCCAGGCGCGGCGCTCGAGTGGCTCCCGCGTTTCACGCCCGACGAGACGCGGCTGGTGTGGTTGCCCGGCGAGCAGGTGGCACGCCACACAAGCGGTGGCAAGGAGAAGCTCCGCTTCTATGTCCAGGAGCTGCCGTTGGGTGTACCACGACCACTGGAGTTGCCGATGCATGGTGGCGGAGCTCTCTGTGACATGGAATGCGCTGGCCCAGACAACATGTGCCTCTACTTCGTTCGCGGGGCCAGCCTGTGCCGCGTGCGGCTGGACGGGACGGGGCTGGAGTCGCTCTTCCCCAGGCGGGCGCCGCTGCCGAGATGACGCGCGGGGGGCCTTGTTTGTAGTGCGGCCTTCAGGCCGTTCTGGGTGGCGCCGCCGTCCCGGCGGCACGATGCCAGCGGGCTCCGTCGCCGGGTTCCGCCCCTGGAGGCCATGGCGGTGAGCAGTGCCGGGCGCCCGACGTGTCAGGTCCACCGCGCTGTGCGGCCCTCTCACCGAGTGGCTGCCCAAGCCCCAAGCCAGGGTGGGTGCCATGTCCCGACGCGTGCTTGAATTGCCAAGACATCGCCCCAGAAGATCGCCGCGCACTGCGTTGCTCTTGTCTTGGTCATTGGGATTTCGGGTTTCGGACTTCTTTCGGATTTCGCGCTTCGGATTTCGAGTTTCCCGCATTTCCCGCCAGCGACTGGTGGGAAATGCGGGCTAGTGGCAAATCCCTCGCCCCGCCGAGGATTCGCCGTGGCTAAGACTTGCCACATCTTGACTCTGCTCGCCGTTTGGCTATCCTGTCTGTCGTCAACTCGGCATGCAGGTTCCTCTTCTCAAGGGACAGGAGTTTGCCATGCGTTCGCAGGTGGGCCGTCTGCCAGTGGCGTGGGGGTTGGCGTTCGCGGCGTTGGCCTTCGCGGGCGAGAAGGGGGTGGACGACGCGACCTTCGCGAAGCTCCGCGCGGCCAAGGTGGGTGAGATGACGGGCGAGTTCGGCGCCGTGGCCAACGCCGCGGTCGCCTCGCTCGGCGACCCCGAGTTGCGCGAGACTCTTGAGAGGCAGCTCATCGGCCTCGTGGCCGACAAGGAGGCGACGTTCGACTCCCGCCAGTTCGCCTGCCGCCAACTGATGCTCATGGGCACGGCGGCCTGCGTGCCGGCCGTGGCCGCGCTCCTGCCCGACGAGAGGCTCTCGCACATGGCACGCTACGCGCTGGAGCGCATGGCCTGCCCCGAGGCGGGCAAGGCGCTCCGCGACGCGCTCGCCGTCACGAAGGGCCGGGAGCTCCTCGGCGCCGTCAACTCCCTCGGCGAGCGGCGCGACCCCGAGGCCGTCCCAGCACTCGCCAAGCTGCTCGGCGGCGACGACAAGGAGGTCTGTGAGGGGGCGGCCCGCGCGCTCGGCAAGACCGGCGGCGACGACGCGGCCAAGGCCCTCGCCGCCGCACGCGGCGCAGCGAGCGGCCGGCTCCGCGTGGCGCTCGACGACGCCTGGCTGCGCTGCGCCGACGCCTTCCTGGCGGCCGGCCAGAAGGCGAAGGCGAAGGCCATCTACGAGGCGATGTACGCCCCGGCCGAGCCGAAGAACGTCCGCGCCGCCGCGCTCCGCGGCCTCGTGGCCGCAGGCGGCGACGATGGGATCGCACTCATCCTGAAGTCCCTGACTGATGACGACGCGGCGCTCCAGGCGATGGCGGTCAGCTTCGTCCGCGAGGTGCCCGGCGCCGAGGCCACCAAGGCGTTCGCGGCGCAGCTCCCCAAGCTCGCCCCCGGCGTCCAGGTGCTCGTCGTCGAGGCCCTTGCCAGCCGCGGCGACCCCGCGGCGACCCCCGCCGTCGTCAGCGCGGTCGGCCGGCCCGAGGAAAGCGTTCGTGTCGCCGCGCTCCAGGCCCTCGCCAGCCTGGGCGATGCCGCCGCCGTGCCGCTCCTTGCGAAGGCCGCACTCAGCGAGGGGAAGGCCGAGGCGGAGGCCGCCCGCACCTCCCTTGCACTCCTCAAGGGCAAGGGCGTGGACGAGGCGGTCATCGCCGAGATGAAGAAGTCAGAGCCTAAGGGCCGCGCCGAGCTGATCAAGACCCTGGCCGCCCGCCGCGCCGAGGGCGCCGTGCCCGAGCTCCTCAAGTGCGCCGAGGAGGAGAGCGAAGAGGTCCGCCGCGAGGCTTTCACCGCCATCGGCAAGCTCGCCACGGAGAAGACCTTTCCCGCACTCGTCGCGCTCCTCGTGAAGGCGAAGGGCGACGAGGCGCTCAAGGCAGCCGAGCGCGCCGTCTTCACCGTGGCCCGCGAGCTGAAGGACGAGGCGGCGCGCACCGACGCCCTCGTCGCCGCCCTCCCCGCCGCGACACCCGCGGGCAAGACCGCGCTGTTGCGGACCCTCGGCAAGTTCGGCGGCGCCAAGGCCCTCGCAGCGGTTCGCTCCCAGCTCGCCGACAGGGACGACGCGGTGCGCGACGCCGCGGTCCGCACCCTGGCCGAGTGGCCCGACGCCTCGCCCGCCGACGACCTCCTGAACCTCGCCAAGGGCGCGGCCAACGAGACCCATCGCGTCCTCGCTCTCCGAGGCTACGTCCGAGTCCTCGCCCTCCCCAGCGAGCGGGGGATCGCCGACGTGCTGAAGAGCTACGACGAGGTGATGAAGCTGGCCACGAGGCCCGAGGACAGGAAGCTGGTCCTGGCGGGGATGGCCGAGCTTCGGCACCCGGCCGTGCTGAAGGCCCTCGAGCCGTTCGCGGCCGACCCTGCACTGAAGGCCGAGGCCGAGGCCGCGATCAAGAAGGTCACTGAGGCCATGAAAGCCCCCGCCAGAGTCACCGCCTCCGTCAACGCCGACAAGGCGGGCAACGCGATAGACGGGAAGCCCGAGAGCCGCTGGGACACCGGGGCGGCCATGGCCGGCGGCGAGTGGTTCATGGCCGAGCTCCCCGTCGAGCAGATCGTCACCAAGCTCACCCTCGACACCAGAGGCTCGGCGGGCGACTACCCGCGCGGCTACGAGGTCTACCTCTCCCGCGACGGCAAGGCCTGGGGCGCCCCCGTCGCCAAGGGCGAGGGCAACAATCCGATCACCGACATCCCACTCAAGCCCGGCTTCGGCCGCTTCATCAAAATCGTCCAGACAGGCAAGACCAGCGGCCTCTTCTGGTCAATCCACGAGCTCAAGCTCGAGACCAAGCCGGCCGAGTAGCCTGACGGCGGACGCCCACCAGAATCAACTGGGGTGGCCACTGAACCGCTGGCGCCGGCTCGCGTGGCGCCTGCCTGGGTTCGCTGGCTCGCTCGGGGTTCGGACCGGCCCTCGAGAGTGCCACTCCCCGGGGCGCGGAGAGTGGCACTCTCGAGCCGGCCTGTCGTAACTCCCTGTGGGTCAAGGGCTTGGTACTGCCTACGAGAGTGCCACTGTATGAGGCACACGAGTGGCACTCTCGAGCGGGGAAGATCAGGGGGCGGCGGGGCGGGACTGCGCGCGGATGAAGGCGTCCCAGAGCTCGCGGCGAATGTAGACGCTCAGGAGGACGCCGGGGCGCAGGCCCCGGATCTCGGTGAAGTAGGCGGCGCGGAGCTTCGGCTCGAGCTGGTCCGCCACGTCGGGCGAGGCGATGATCAGGTCGGCGTCGGGGTCGGAGGGGATTAGCTCGACGACCCCACCAGTCCTCGGGTCCTCTTTGGGCCAGTAGCCGCAGTTCGGGAAGCGGCGTAGGTAGAAGGGGAGGGGCCAGTAGTCGCGGCCGGGTGCGATGATCTTTATAACCATTTGGCGCCCAAGGGGATGCAGCGCGGCGAGCTGCTCGGCGCGACGCGGGATTTCGAGGAGGTCGAACACCGTGTGGGCGTAGACGAGGGGGTTGCGGGTGTCGCAAACCCAACGGCGGTCGAGGCTTGCGCGGTATGCCTGCACCGCGAGCTGCCAGGTGGGCACGGCGAGCGCCGCCAGCGCGACGCCCTTGAGGAGGTGGGTGGGCACAAGCCTGACGAGCGCCGCGGCCCCCACGCCCGCCAGAAGACATAAGCCATTGAGAAAGCTCAACATGCACCACGGCGTCTTGTAGGGCACCGCGGAGTAGAGGGCGGTGAGGAAGAGGGTGTAGAAGGCGAGGAAGGGCAAGAGGGGCGAGGGACGAGGGGCGAGGGGCGAGGGCCAGAGGGCGGCGACGAAACCGACCGCGGCGAAGGCGAGGATGAGGGTCTCGCTCCAGACCGGGCCGCGGCCATACTGAAAGTGGTCGAGGAGCTTGAGGTAGTAGTTCCAGGGCTTGTCGTGCATGCCGGCCCCGCCAGAGCGACGTAAGTAGTTGGCAAATGTCAAGATAGAATCGAGCAAGCCACGCCAGTTCGTGAAGAATGAGGAGAAGAGAAGAACGGAGACGGCGAGGGCGGCGGCGAGGGCGATGGCGAGGTGGGTCCAGCGTAACCTCCCGAAGGCGTTGGAGCCTTCGGGAGGGCGCATGCCCCAAAGCCAGCGCCAGCCGACACTTGCGGCGAGCGCCAGGGCCATGGCGGCGAAGGCGAGGATGCAGGTTTCCTTCGTCGCGTGCATGAGGGCGAGGGAGACGGCGGCGAGGATGGCCCAGACGAGCTTGCCGCATCTCGTGTAGCGCCAAGCAGTTGCGATTGCGGCAAGGGTGAAGAAGACGAGGGGCGTCTCGTGGATGTAGTAGCGGTTGTAGAAGACCATCGCGGGCGAGATGGCGGTCAGGAGGGCCGCCGCAAGCGTGGCGGGCCAGCCGAGGCCATCGGCAAGGAGCGGCAGGAGCAGGATGAGGCCGACGCCGAAAGCCACATCCACAAGGCGGAACGTGACTTCGGACGACTCGGCGAAGCTCCCAGCCCCGCTGAGCCACAGGAAAGGCAGGGTCGCGTAGTGCAGGGAGGGGCCGTGGTATTCGTGCGGGTCGTAGCGGTAGAAGCCCTCGTCGTAGAGGACGCCGGTCTTGAATGCCTCCACCGCCTCATCGCCGTGCATCGGGCGTAAAGCAAGGCGTGGCAGCCGGAGGGCCAATGCTCCGGCTGCCACGGCGAAAAGGGCTGCGATGGGGACGATGCGACGGGTCATCTTGCCGGCGTGCCGTAGACCTCCACCTCCACGTAATGATTCATGTCGTTCTCGGTGCTGCCGCGGGAGTAGAGCCGCACATACGCCGCGGCAATGTCCTTGCAGGGGATAACCCGGCCGTGATGGGTCTCCATGTACTCGCGGTCCTTGCCGATGCCGAGGCCGGAGCTGTTGTCGTAGTCGCTGTTGAAGAGGGTTCGGACGTTTGCGATGAAGTCCGGGTCGTCGGCGACCTGGACGACGACGTCGTGGTAGTAGCGCAGGGCGGGGCGGAAGTGCCAGACGACGACGCCGTGGATGTTGTGCTTGCCCTTGAGGTCAATCTGGACCCACTGGCGCCCGGGGCCGAGCTCCAAAACTGTGTCCTCCGTGCCCCTCTTATCGCCATCGGTGAGCTGGGCATGCTCGCCGTGGATGGGCGAGTCGTCGCTGCTGGTGACGGGTTTCTTCAGGGCGATGTTCGTGGCGCCATCGGGCGCGAGGAGCTGCGGGGGCCGGGCGTCGGCAGGCGGAGGCGGCTCCTGGTGCTCGTTGGGCCTGAAGTTCTTGGGGCTCGGGATGGGGATTGCCTTCGGGAAGTCGAGCTTGACGGGGACCAGCCCTTGTCCGCCCCTTGCCTCGGCGGCCCACGGGCCAGTGGTGGTGCAGACCAAGCAGGCCGCGACGGCCCCTGCCAGAGCCGCGGCGAGCACGCAGAAGCGGAGCATTGCCGGCCCCCTCACTTGGCTGGCGTGGCGTACACCTCGACCTCGGTGTAGTGGTTCATGTCGTTCGCTGTGCTGCCCTTCGAGTAGAGGCGGAGGAAGCGGGCCGTCGTGTCCTTCACCGGGACGAGCTCGCCCTCGTAGCTCTCCATGTACTCAAGGTCCTTGCCGATGCCCAGGCCGGACGAGTTGTCGTAGTCGTTATTGAAGAGTGTCCGGACGTTCGCAATGAAGTCCGCGTCGTCGGCGACCTGGATGACGACATCGTGGTAGAAGCGGGCCTCGCCGTGGAAGTGCCAGAGCAGGATGGCGTGGATGTCGAACTTCTCCTTCAGGTCAATCTGGACCCACTGGCGTCCTGGGCCGAGCTCCACGTAGGAGCCATCGCTGCCCTTCTTATCGCCGTCGGTCACTTGCGCGAGCTCGCCGATGATCGGCGCATCGTCGCTGCTGGTGACTGGCTTCTTGAGTGCGACGTTCTTCGCGCCCTTGGGGACCATGAAGGCTGGGCGCGGCTTGCCCGACGGCTTGCGCATGTGCTCGGAGAGCTTGATATCCTTCGGCGTGCCGCGGAACATCGGGAGAGGCAGCTCGGGCTTCAGCTCCTCGAGCCCCTCTTTCGCGGGCTCTGCCGCGCGAGCCGTTCCGCCACCGAGGCTCAGAATGACGAATCCTGCCGCCACAGCCCCCGCGCCCACCAACCACCGGCTCGACATCGGCATCGACTCCTTCGGA
>Ga0194111_10008917_pt1 | contig 10981 bp, 10 predicted proteins | sample TA2KigC300mmetaG_FD_146194 | JGI IMG/M metagenome (GOLD analysis project Ga0194111, IMG submission 146194) | Freshwater microbial communities from Lake Tanganyika, Tanzania - TA2015033 Kigoma Deep Cast 300m | ecosystem: Environmental > Aquatic > Freshwater > Lake | place: Tanzania: Lake... | reverse complement strand
CGTTAATTTTATTAAAAGGGGATAAACATCTATAAAATTTGTTACTCAAATTCCGCCATAAGAAATAGGGATAAAAATCCTTTTTGAAGTTAATAGGTTAAGGGGGTGTTGATGATTTTTTGAAAAAAAGCTTGACATCCTCCTATAAAATTTACTACGATCCAACGGAATTCGGAATATGAGATGAATTTTCTATCGTATCGTAAATTGGGTTTTTGTTTAGGTCTCTTGTTTTGAACGCTACCAAAAATTCCGTGGAGGAGCCTCGGATCTGGGTGAAATGAAGGAGGTGATAAAGGAAAACGACCCATAGCCTAGCATCATAAAAGAAATGGTCCAGGGTCTGTAAGCTTATTTTTTTATTAGTAGGGAACCGGATCAAAGAACCCCTAAAAAAGGAGGCACGATGAAAACAGGCAAAAAAATCAGTAGGCGATCATTTCTGAAAAAAACCGCGGGAAGTATAGTTGCGGCCGGTCTGGCAACTCAATTAACGGAAATATTATCTTTCGGCAAGGACGAAATTGTTGTTCGGGCTGCTATGTCCATGGGACACTTTAGCGCCATAGATCCACACACTGCCAATGAACACACAGGCTATACAGTTGTTGCCGCAATGCATAATAGTTTGGTCCGTAATCCTCCAGGCGGGGCTTCTGCTGATCCCAAGGCGTTAGAAGGTGATCTGGCCCAGAAGTGGGAACATAATAAAGATATGACGGAATGGACTTTCTATCTCAGGCAAGGGGTACGATGGCAAAAAGGTTTCGGTGAATTTACGGCAGAGGACGTAGAGTTTTCTATTGAGCGGGTGAAAAATCCAAAAACCGGATCGGCCTGGAGTAAACGGTTCGCAAATGTTGATGTAAAGGTGGTCGATAAATACACGGTAAAGATAAAAACACCGTCTCCCGACCCACTATTCCTCACAAAGGTACTAGACTGGCAGACCGGAAATATCGCTTGTAAAAAAGCAGCTGAGAAGCTGGGAGAATTCTACCCCGTGAATCCGGTAGGGACGGGGCCATTCGAGTTAAGGGAATATCGGCCCGGAGATCGAGCTATTCTTGTTCCCTTCAAAGATCATTTCCGCTGGAAGAAAGGCGAAGTCCCTTACACCAATATCGATAGAATTGAAATTGTCCTCTACGGGGATGAAACCTCAGCAGATGCTGCTGTCTGGGGGGGCATAGCCCATTTAATGCAGGCAGAAAGTGGTTTCAAGCCTCGGACTGAATTAGCCAAGGCAAAAGGTATAAATTCATGGAAACTGTGGCCACCAACTCCATGCATCGTCCGCTGTAATTTTGATATACCCCCCTTAAATGACATAAGAGTTAGAAAAGCAATAGCCCACGCCCTTAACCCTAAAGAAGGAGCTAAAATATTGGGTCAGGGCACGGACTTCGCGTTATATTCCAACACTCCCTATCCTTCAAAAGAACCTTTTGGTATTTATGGTGGGCTGGATCTTGATAAGCCGATATATCCGTACGACCCTGATAAATCCAGAAGGTTATTGGCCGAAGCAGGATATGCAAAAGGATTAGATTTAGGTAACGTTTACTCTGGACCTTGGGAATCTTGGAAAACGTTGTACGAGATCATACAGGATCAGCTTTCAAAAGTGGGGATCAAATTCAATCTAAATGTCTTAGAGGCTCCTAGCTTTTTTAAACTTTCAAGGGCCGGAAGTAACCCACTTCCCATTTATCAGGCTAGTCGTTTCCCGGATGCTAATTACTATCTCGATGAGTTCTTACACTCCCGGAACTTCCCAGGTCAAAACATGGGACATTTCAAGAATGATAAATTTGACAAGTTGGTGGATAAAGCATGGGCTGAAACAGATCCTGGCAAGCGGGTAAAGATGTTGCAAGAAGCTCAGTTGATAGCCCTAGAAGAGGCTGCTGGAATGCCACTTACACAAATGTATGTAATGCTATTGGGAAATCCGCGTGTAGATTTAGGTTATCCTAGTGGAGATCCAGCAAAAACTGGAATAGCTAAAACCTGGAATCAATACCACAAAATTTCTGAGAGGATCCGCTGGAGAACATAAAACGACAACCCCTCTGGCCCTTAGAAGGAGGGCCAGAGGGCAATAACTGAAAAGCAGCTCTTTATTAATTTCGCTCTATAAAAAAATAAGAAGGGAGGGGTCGGCAATCCGTGGATATATCGTAAAGAGATTACTGTGGATGATTGTCGTCATGCTTGGGGTAGTGACAATTGTTTTTTTTGTGATGAGAGTAGCCGGAGGGGATCCAACATATACGATCCTTGGTCATCATGCCTCCCCCGAAGCCCAAGATGCATTGCGTCACAAACTTGGCTTAGACCTGCCTTTACACGTCCAATATTTCGATTATCTGCGGAGGTTGGCCACTTTCGATCTGGGCTACTCTCTGCTCAAGAAAGTACCTATAACTGGGTTAATTGCTTACAATATTCGATTCACTCTCGAACTATCCTTGGCAGGATTCTTAATTGCTCTTATGATTGGTTTGCCTTTGGGCATTATTTCTGCATGTTACCCTAATAGCAAAATTGACCACCTTCTTAGGGTAACCTCTCTTATTTTTCCCTCAATGCCCCCATTTTATATTGGTATCATTTTCATCCTAACCCTTGCCCTCATGTATCCTCTTTTCCCTCCAAGTGGTGGGGGTGAGCTTGGGGATTTTCTAGGACGTATGTACAGGTTGATATTACCCGCTCTCAGCTTGGGGTTATTTATTTCCGGAATAATAAGTAGAATTACGCGAGCTAGCATGTTAGATACTTTAAAGAAGTATCATGTTACGGTAGCAAGGTCAAAAGGACTATCAGAATTCACTACTATTATGAAACATGTTTTTCGCAATGCTCTTATCCCAATCGTTACATCAGCAGGTATGCTACTCGCCGGCATATTAGCTGGAACGGTAATGACCGAGATTGTTTTTGGCAGACCAGGGCTTGGTAAGCTACTAGTCCTATCTGTGAATTCACGTGACTACCCGGTAGTTGAGACTCTGCTAGCTTTATATGCTCTGATCGTTGCTTTCGCCAATTTAGCGGTTGACTTGGTGTATGCCCTAATTGATCCACGGATAACGTACGATTAAGAATGATTATTCCATGACCTATTCTTGTTGAACGTTCTGAATTGTTTAAAAGATTCTGGGCAGGTTTTTGGGGATAGTCAATTTTTTATGTTTTGAGAGTCCATTTTTGTGATGAATGACTTAACCAAGACAGGCTTAGCGATTATTTTAGCGTTAATCTTGTTAACGCTGCTAGCACCTGTATTCTGGCCCCATTCACCCTATGAACAACACTCAGAACGTATATTTAAACCACCATCTGCTGGCCACTGGTTTGGAACCGATGAGACCGGTAGAGATCTCTTTGCCCGGGTAAGTATCGCCATAGGTATCTCCCTGGCGGTGGGCGCACTTTCAGTAGTTATTGGGGCCGTCATCGGTATTCCTTTTGGCACGGTATCAGCTTTTTTCGGAGGCCCCCCTGATATATTGATGCAAAGAGTCGTTGATATTTTTATGTCTTTTCCCCTGCTCATCATGGGGCTTATGATCATTGCTGCGGTGGGTTCGGGATTCTGGCCGTTAGTGGCAGCCATCGGGATAGCGCAATCACCACGTTTTGCAAGAATGGCTCGAGGTTGCACCTTAGCCATTAAAGAATCTGAGTTTATCGAAGCGTCACGCTCTTTCGGGGCAGGCAATACCCATATCATGTATAAACATATTTTAAGAAACATCACTGGGCCTTTGATCGTTCAATCTGTCCTGTTTCTTTCTGATGCCATCATGGTGGAGGCTGGTCTTACCTTTCTAGGATTGGGGATTCAGCCACCCACTCCCACACTGGGTAACCTCATTCGTGGAGGAGTTGCTTTTCTAAGTGTAACTCCTTGGATCAGTATTATAGCCGGTGCCTTTCTATCCGTAATGATTGTGGGGTTGCATCTATTGGGAGATGGGTTAAGAGACCAACTGGCACCTGAATTTAGGTAATACGGGCACCTCCCGGCCGAGCCTCGTCCAATGATAGGGCCTCCCGAAAACGCTGAAGTTGCTCGGGGAGAGGTCAGGCGAAGTATTGAGGGAGAAAAAAACGATGGCCCCTCCCCCGGGGAGAACCTTTGGGATTCTCCGCAAAAGCAAGGGGGGAAGGGAAGCTCTGCATGAATGAACACGAGGGGTAAATCATGGACGAAGAACTGAAGCTGGCGCTCTTTAGAAGCCTGCTCCTGGCCCGCGCATTCGAGGAGAAAAAGATTGAACTGGCCGAAGAGATCGGGCGGGTGGACATCGGCCCCACTTCCTGCTACGGGCAAGAAGCCATTCCCGTCGGGTTTTCTTTCGGGCTGAACCGGGACGATTTCATCCTGCCTTCGATCCGGTCGGCCTGGGCGGCCGATCTTACGAAAGGACTGCCCCTAAAGCCCATCGCTGCGGAGATGTACGGCAAGGCGGGCGGGTTCAGCAACGGCCGGGAAATTTCCTCTCATATCACCTACCCCGAACTGGGCATATTCGGAGGAACCGGCGTCCTGGGGAACAACATCACCGTGGCCGCTGGGATCGCCCTCGCCGCCAAGTACCGCAAAACGGATCAGGTGGCCGTCTGCTTCATGGGAGATGGGGCTTCCAACCGGGAGGAGTTCTTCGCCGGCCTCAATTTCGCCGCCCTAAAAAAGCTGCCGGCCGTCTTCGTCGTAGAAAACAACCAGATCGCGGAGTTCACCTTTTACCAGAAGTTCATGCCCATAAAGGATATCGCCGATCGGGCTGCGGCCTTCGGCATTCCGGGGTTCGTGGTTGACGGCAATGATCTGATGGCTGTCTATACGACCGCCCGGGAGACCATCAGGCGCGCTCGGGCCGGGGAGGGACCTTCCCTGGTGGAATGCAAAACCTGCCGGGTCCGCCCCATGTCCGAACTGGGGGACCCCGGGAAGGGCCTGCCTCCCGAGCTGATTGCCGAATGGCGGGAGCGGGATCCGGTACGGAGAATGCAGGAACACTTGCAGCAGATAGGGGTCTTGACGGAAAAGGATTTCCGGGAATTGCGGGAGAAATTGCGGAAAGAAGTGGATGCGGCTTTTCAATTCGCCAGGGAGGACAGGTATGCTCCCCCCGAGGAGGTTTTCAAGGATGTCTACGAGGAAGGAGGGCTGCTGGAATGAGGCAGATTACTTACCGGTCCGCCATCCAGGAGGCATTACGAGAAGAAATGGCCCGGGATCCGAACGTCATTCTGCTGGGTGAGGATATTGGCCCGGGTGGGGTTTATGGAGTGACCGAGGGGTTGCAAGAGAAATTCGGGGAAGAACGCGTCATTGACATGCCCATCGCCGAAACGGCCATTGTGGGCGGGGCCATCGGCGCGGCCCTCAACGGCCTGCGGCCAGTTGCGGAGATCATGCACAGCGATTTCATCCTGGTGGCCATGGATGGAATCTGCAATGTGGCCGCCAAGCTGAGGTTTGCTTCGGGGGGAAAAGCCTCCGCCCCCATCACTATTCGCGCCCCTTCCGGGGCCTCGGGCGCCGGACTCCACCACGGGCAAAGCCTGGAAGCCTGCTTCCTGAACGTCCCCGGGTTGAAACTGGTGATTCCCTCCACCCCGTATGACGCGAAAGGGCTACTCAAGGCCTCCATCCGGGACAATGATCCAGTGATTTTTTTCGAGCACAAATACAGTTATGATGTGCAGGGGGAAGTGCCGGAGGGAGAATTCACGATTCCCCTGGGCCGGGCCGATGTGAAGCGTCCGGGGAAAGACGTCACTCTGATCGCTCTCGGGGGCATGGTCCGGCAAGCCCTGGAAGCCGCGGCGGACCTGGCTGCGGAAGGCATTGATTGCGAAGTTGTAGACCCCCGGACGATCCTTCCCCTGGACCAGAAAACGATTTTGGACTCAGCGGCCAAGACCCGACGGGTCGTGATCGTGCACGAGGCCCCCAAAACTGGCGGCATCGGAGGGGAAATCGCCGCCGTGATTGCGGAAAAGGCTTTCGGGGATTTGAAGGCGCCCGTGATGCGGGTGGGCGCCCCCTTCACCCCCGTTCCCCGCAGACCCTATGAAGAAATCTACCTGCCGGATAAAATTAAGATCGCCCACGCCGTGAGAAGGGTTATGGCGTAGGGAGGGAGGGAGAAATGGGCCTGCTGGAAAAGAAAGTTGCCCTCGTTACCGGAGGGAGTTCAGGGATCGGTCGGGCGGCGGCGCAGATCATGGCCCGGGAGGGAGCCCGGGTCGTAGTTGCGGATATTGCCCAGGCGGGCGGTGAAGAGATTGCTGCCCTGATCCGTGGCAACGGAAGAGAAGCCGTTTTTATCCGGGCAGATATGGCGGAGGCGGGCGAAGTCGAGGCCCTCATCCGGCGGACCGTTGCCCTTTATGGACGGCTGGACTGCGCCCTGAATAATGCCGGGATCCCGGGAGATGTGGCGGCCACGGCCGATTGCACTCTGGAAAATTGGGAACGGGTCATGCGGGTGAATCTGTTTGGAGTCTGGTATTGCATGAAATATGAAATCCCCCAGATGCTCAAGAGTGGGGGAGGAGCCATCGTGAACACCTCCTCCATTTCCGGGCTGCATGGCGTGCGCCACCAGGCAGCCTATTCGGCCAGCAAGCACGGGGTGATCGGGTTGACCAAAACGGCCGCCCTGGAATACGGCAAGGCGGGCATCCGGGTCAATGCCCTTTGCCCGGGTTGGACCATCTCTGGCATGACCCAGAAGAGGGAGGTTCACGATGTTGATCCGGCTTTCCTTTCCAACTATGCCGTAGGCCGGGCTGGAACCCCCGAGGAAGTCGCGGAATCCGCGGTGTGGTTGTGCTCCGATCGAGCTTCTTTCGTCAACGGACATGCCCTGATCGTGGATGGGGGCCGTATGGCCCTTTAGGAATGACTCCTTCCCTGAACCGAATTCCCTCCTTCATGGACAAGGGCTTTCCTATTCACGTAAAAACCAGGTTTGTCTATGTTCATGGCCGGAAAAGGCGGCCGCTGATGGGTTCAGTCTAATATAGGGGTAAAAGGTGCCGTTAATTGAAGTCAAAGGGCTAAAGACTTATTTCTACACCGGAGTTGGTGTGGTGAGGGCTGTGGATGGGGTTGATTTTACCATAGAGCCTGAAAAGACGCTGGGGATTGTCGGCGAAAGCGGGTGTGGGAAATCGATGACCGCCCTATCCATTCTGAGGTTGGTTCCCTCGCCGCCCGGTAGAATTGAAGCCGGGGAAATCCTCTTCTACCGGAAGGGGGAGGTGTTTGATCTGGCCAAACTCAACCCCAGAGGAAGACAAATGCGCTCGATTCGGGGAAACGAGATTGCCATGATCTTCCAAGAGCCGATGAGCTCTTTGAATCCGGTTTATACCATTGGCAATCAAATCATGGAAAATATCAAGCTTCACCAGCACCTGAGCAAACGGGCGGCACGGGATAAGGCCATCGAAATGCTTAAAACGGTAAAAATCCCTCTTCCTGAACAGCGGATCGACGAGTACCCTCACCAGTTATCCGGCGGAATGCGCCAGCGGGCGATGATCGCCATGGCGCTTTCCTGCAATCCCGCCCTGCTCATTGCCGACGAACCGTCTACCGCCCTCGACGTGACGATTCAGGCGCAGGTTTTGGACCTGATGAACGACCTGCGAAGGGAGTTTAACACGGCCATATTGTTCATCACCCACGACCTTGGGGTGATTGCCAGCATGGCCGATGATGTCGCCGTCATGTATCTCGGAAAAATCGTAGAAATTGGGCCCGTGCGGCCGATATTCCACAATCCCATACATCCGTATACCCAGGGGCTGATGAACTCTATCCCCTCCGTGACATCTAGAAAGAAAAAGCGCCTGCTCGCCATCGAGGGGATCGTTCCGGATCCGCTTGAGGCTCCGCGAGGATGTGGATTCGGCCCGCGGTGCCCAAGAGCGAAAGAGATCTGCGCCAAGGAGATTCCTGTCTTGCAGGAAATGGAGCCTGGACATCGGGTGGCCTGTTGGTTGGCGCATAACCAGTGAAGGAGAGCCATTGTCGGCTGATAACTTCTTACTGGAAGTGAAGCATTTGAAAAAGTACTTCCCCGTCCGCAAGGGCCTTCTCCGAAGAGTCGTCGCCCAGATCAGGGCGGTCGATGACGTCAACCTGCACATCAAGGAAGGAGAAACGTTCGGATTGGTCGGTGAAAGTGGTTGCGGCAAGACCACAACCGGCCGGGCCATTCTGAGGTTGCACGAGCCGACTTCCGGGGAAATTCTTTTCCGCAGCAGAAAACTCGCCACAGGCGGCGAAACTTACCAAGTTGTCGATATCCCCAAGGTGTCGAAACAGCAGCTTAAACTATTGCGCATGGAGATGAAGATTATTTTCCAAGACCCGTATTCCTCCCTAGACCCCCGAATGACTGTATTGGAGATCGTTGGTGAGCCGATGCTGATCCACCGCACGGCCACCGGCAGGGAGAGGGAGGATCGGGTGCGTGAGCTGTTGCAAGCAGTGGGATTAAGGCCTGATCATATGCGACGGTATCCCCACGAGTTCTCCGGAGGGCAGCGCCAGCGGATCGGAATCGCCCGGGCTCTGGCCCTGGATCCTAAGCTGGTTGTGGCCGACGAACCGGTCTCTGCGCTGGATGTCTCTATTCAGGCCCAGGTGATTAACCTCCTGGAAGATCTACAAGAGAAGTTTCAATTAACCTATCTCTTCATTGCCCACGACCTTTCCATCGTCAAGCACATCAGTAACCGGGTGGCGGTGATGTATCTGGGCAAGATTTTCGAGCTGGCCGCGACGGAGGAACTGTTCTCCAATCCAAAGCATCCCTATACCGAGGCGCTGATGTCGGCGATCCCTATTCCGGATCCCGATTATATGACCCATCGGATTAGACTCGAAGGGGATGTTCCCAGCCCGGTCAATCCTCCTTCCGGTTGCAACTTTCACCCCCGGTGCCAGTATGCCAAAGAGATTTGCAGCAACAACGTGCCGGAATACCGAGAGGTAGGCCAAGAACACTTTGTCACCTGCCATTTTGCCGACATCCTCAACCTGAAATCGATTCAAATTTGACTCCTTCCCCATGTCGATCGAATCCTGAAGCATAGGAAAGCGAATCCGAAACCTAGTATAAAGTTTCATTAAAATATTTACAATATGGTCAGTATGTGGTATATTGGTCCCCAAAAAGAAGGGAGGGGGTCAATATGCCACGGAAGAGCCAAAAAGCAAAGTTGATTTTAAGCAAAGAGACGCATGAACAACTGCAGAAGATTGCCCAGTCACGAACCTCGCCGGTCAGGGAAGTACAGCGAGCGAATATACTGTTGCGATATTCAGAAGGCATGTTCATAACCGATATTGAAAAGACGGTTCATGTCAGTAGGCCATCGATTTACAAATGGATCGAGAAGGCATTGGCGATGGGAATCGAAGAGGGATTGAAGGACAAATATCATCGGCCCAAGGAGCCGGTCATTACTGGGGAAGCAAAGGCATGGGTCGTTAATCTTGCATGTAAGAAACCGACAGATTATGGGTATGCAGCCGAGATGTGGACACGGAGTGCTTTGGCGAAACATGCGAGGGAATATGGACCAGCGGCAGGACACGATTGTTTGCAGAAAGCGGCGAAGGCAACGGTGCAGAGAATCCTGGATGAGCACCCTGTAAGACCTCATAAAATGGCGTATTATCTTGAGCGCCGCGATCCTGAGTTTGAAAAGAAGATGGAAGAAGTTTTGTGCGTTTATAAAGAGGTTGCTCTGCAAAATGAAGCCACCCAGCCGGATGACGTTCCTTCCATCATTACCGTCAGTGTGGATGAGAAACCTGGCGTACAAGCAATCAAGAATGTCGCTCCGGATATCCTGCCTGAACCGGGCAAACAATCCAGCATCATGAGGGATTATGAATACAAAAGATTGGGAACGATATCGATTCTGGCGGCTTTGGATTTGCATAATGGTTATGTCTTCGGTCAAGTTCATGATAAACATCGTAGTTGCGAGTTTATATCCCTGCTGAAAGAGATGGATGCTTATTATCCTGTAGAATCTACCATCCGCGTCATTTTAGATAATCACTCCGCCCATATTTCCAAGGAGACCATGAAATACTTGGCAAGCAGACCGGGCCGATTCCTGTATGTCCACACTCCCAAACATGGTTCCTGGTTGAATCTTGTGGAAACGCTCTTTAGCAAAATGGCCAGGACCTTCTTGAAACATATCCGAGTTAACTCCAAAGCAGAACTAAAAGAAAGAATCTTACAAGGCATTAAAGAAATAAATGAATTACCCGTCGTTCATCGCTGGAAGAAATTCAGCCTTGTGACATCGTCATAACGTAAACGTATTAATGATACGATCTACTAGTCCATCAAATACCCTCCCGAGATGTTCAGCGCTTGGCCGGTAATCCCTCCGGCTCCATCCGAGGAAAGAAATACGGCCATATGGGCAACCTCTTCGGGCTCAAGAAGTCGCTGAATGGGGTTGCAGGATCGTTCGATTTCCTCCAGTGATATCCCCTTCTGCTCGGCATCATGTTTGAGTCTCCGCAAACCGAACGTGGTCCGAATATGACCAGGACAGATAGCATTTACGGTAACCCCACTGGAGGCCACTTCGAGTGCGGCTGTGCGGGTAAGCCCGATAAGCCCGTGCTTTGACGAGCAGTATGCTCCCCCATGTTTAACGCCCTTCTTGCCCGCCACGGAGGAAATATTGATGATTCGTCCCCACCCGTGCGCTATCATGGAGGGAAGGAAGGCCTTCATCAAAAGATATGGGACAGTGAGGTTTACCAAAAGGCTCAGATCCCAGAAATCATCGTCATATTCACTGATGGGCTTTGTGATCAGCGACAATTAGAATTCCCGTCTGACGACAATTAAAATTCCCGGTTCGCATAGGCTAAATGTTAGGCTATCCAAGCTCTTGGACAAGGAGG
>Ga0194111_10008916_pt1 | contig 10982 bp, 10 predicted proteins | sample TA2KigC300mmetaG_FD_146194 | JGI IMG/M metagenome (GOLD analysis project Ga0194111, IMG submission 146194) | Freshwater microbial communities from Lake Tanganyika, Tanzania - TA2015033 Kigoma Deep Cast 300m | ecosystem: Environmental > Aquatic > Freshwater > Lake | place: Tanzania: Lake... | reverse complement strand
GTTCACCGCATTGTAGCGGTCGCGGCGCGGCGGGTTCGCCGCCGGCACGCAGATGCGCGCCTGCGGGAAGCACTGGCGGATGATCGCGTAGTCGCTCTTCCCTGACGTCGAGCGGTTCCCCCCCGCCGCATCGCCATAGACGAAGACAGCCGCGAGCTTCGAGCCACGAGCTTCGAGCTTCAGGGGGAAATGGCTCGCCGCTCGTGGCTCGCGGCTCGAAGCTCTCTCCAGCCACTGCCCGAACGCCTCGCACATGGCCATCGTGCCCGAATCCGTGAGCCAGAGCTCATCCACCACCCGCAGGCCCGTTCGGAGTCCCGCGTTTACGCGGTCTTCCGAAGAGCCGCCTGAAGGCGGGACTCCAAACGGGTCCCACTGGGCGATGACGGCGGTCATGGGGCTCACGTTGAAGTCGAGCGCCCAGTAGACCGGCTCGCCGGGCACGAAGTCGGCCGCGTCGCTCACGTGGATGAAGCGGTCGAAGGCGTGGTAGATGCGGCCCGCCGTGGTGTTGAGGAAGCGGCCATCCAGCTCCTGCGCTGCCAGGAGCGGGTCGTAGCTGCCCAGGAGCGCCTGCACATAGTCGCCCGGCAGGTGCTTGTTGTCGCGCGTCCGGCCGAAGAAGGCCTTGTAGCGGCACCCCTCCGCGTCCGCGGGGTTGGACGGGCGGCGGATGAACTCGTCGTAAATCCAGTTGAACCCGTTGGGCGAGGTCGTCACGCGCCCCTCGCGCGCGTCCACATTTTGCCCCCGGAGGCGGCCTTGGACGACGCGCCAGGCCTCCAAACGCGTGTCCCGAAGCTCGTCCAGGTAGAACCAGCCCAGCTCGATGCCCCGCAGCGAATCGTAGTTCTCCATCGAGCGGCAGAGGATTTCCGCCCCGTTGGCCAGGCGGAAGCGCATGTCCGACACGTTGAACCTGTGCGGGATGTGGTACTCGGCGAGGAAGCGCTGAAACGTCCGCAGTGTCGCGTCCTGGAGCTGGTGATAGCTATTGGCCCCGATGAGGCCCAGGCAGCGGGGGTTCTTGAGCGCCTTCAGCAGCGCCCAGAAGCACCCCGCGTGGCTCTTCCCCGAGCCGATCCCCCCGAAAAGCCCAGCAAACTGGGCCCTCGACCTCAGGAACCAATACTGGGCTTCCAGGGCGTTGTAGTGCATGTCTCTCATGGCTTGGCACTCGGTATTGGGTATTGGGTGTTGGGGTACACACGAGGAGAAGACTGCGTAAACGCAGCACTCCGAACGGGCCTTCTCCCGGTTCGGAGTCCTGGCTTCAGCCAGTCTTCGATGGCCTGTCGTGGAGATGTCGAAAGAGAAACGCCCCCGGGAACCGGGAGGCGTCAACCCGGCGATGCTATCGCCGGGGGAGCTACAGCCGAGGCGTGGGCACTTCAACTGTAGTAGGTTCTCTGCCCTCTGGCTTGAGAACCTGGCCAACAGCCTCCGCCTCAAGGGTCAGCCATGTTTGGCAAGTAGAACTCAGCCCCTCCATCTCAGACAAGTCACACTTCGCGATGTTACCCTGCAGGTCCACGGTCCAGATGTGGATGGGTTTCGCAAGACCCATGGCCGCGAGACTTATGGCATCGTCAACCACGCGGTAAGCAAAGAGCTTCCCCAGTTTCAGGTCCCTACGGGTGCGAAGATGCGGCCGGAAGATCGCTTGCGCAAGGGGCTTGCCGCTGCCAATTGCCGCGAAGTTGCCCATATCGTCGCCATAGGCGGTATCCCTGTTGTCCTTCTCTATCTCCACAATCCAGGGCTCCTTGTTGGTGACTCCGGCAAACAAGAGGACAGCGTCCGGCGGCTCATGGAACGGCTGGCGCGGAAACGGGACATGGAATTGCCTCGAGGCCGCCAACTCGGGCGCCACAAGTTTCTTGAGTTCCTGTCTGATGCGCTTCAACGATGTCTTCGCCGCAAACTGCTTGAGGCTCTCCTCGATCTGCTGCAGTAGCCCAACATCACCGGCTCCGCCGTACAGCACGGGCTGGTCCCCCAGCCTCTTGACCTTCTCGTAGAACTGCTTAGTCCCCCCGCCAACATCGGTGCTGGCGCTATCTGACGCCATTACTACGCCGTCGGTGCATGAAATCGCCACAACCAGCGTCATGAAGGCATTACCTGTTGAACACGCTATTCACTGCGAAATCTGGGTACTTCTGGTATATGACCCTGAGCAGCCGATCGAAAGACAACGATGTCACGAAGTCATGGATGCGCCTTAGGTACTCTCGCGCCTCCGCGCCCAGACTCACCCCACGCAGGAACTCCCGGCCCTTATCTGACAAGCGGTAGGTCTTCCATGAGCGCCATGGCGTCTCAGAGGAAACCACATACCCGGCCGCCTCAAGCCGGTCCAGATCGCGGTAGACCTCGAAGGAACAGGGGCCGTAGTCGTAAGCCACAAACTCATACCTGTGCTCTGCCGGCACCCATAGCTCCGGCGCTTCCTTGGTGAAAACGAAGAGACCCTTCATGATGCGGACCGGGTCAAGCTCCGCCGCGTTGCCACTCCCCAAGAGCGCCAGCAACTGCTCTTGTCTCGGGCCGATGAACTGCTTGGCGTCCATATTCAACTCCCTGTGCTAGAGTTGTCAAAGGCGCCGATGACCACCACGCGTCCTCCGGCGTAGCCAGGCAGACCCCTCTCGCGTTGGACTGAGGACGCATCCGCCCGACATCCCCTCGTCGCTTGAGATACTACCATGCAATCTGACGCTTGTCAACCTCCACGATCGTGCCGCCTGGTTGCGCAGCGCATCAGGCATCCAGCACCGGCCCGTCGAAGTGGATGTAAACGTGCAGCGCGTCCCCCGCCCCGATGTCCTCGAGCTCGCGCAGCTCGGTGCGAAGGGCGTCGAGGCGGACCTCTTGCTCGCGGACCTCCTTCCAGTAGCCCACGGCCGCCGAGGGCTGGAACTTCAGCGTCTCGTCGCGGCCGCGAAGCTCGTCCTCGCCCTCGAATCGCCGCTTCTCATCGGTCTGGCCCTTCTCCACGCGCTGGCCCTCGGCGATCATGTGCTCCACGCGCGCCGCCAGCTTGGCGATCTCCGCCCAAAGCTCCTCCTTGCGGCTCGGCAGCTTCACAACGCTCTCGGCTTGCTTCATTGTCGTCCTCTCCAGGGGATGAACCTCCCGCAGGCTGGGAACCTGCGGGAGGTTTGGCCTCTCAACACCACACGCGCCGCCACTTGCCGCTGTCAATCAGCGGCACCAGGTCGGATGCCTGCGAGACGCCGAAGAGGATGCTGCGCCCGTAGGTCTTGCGCAGCCAGGCGAAGGCTGCCCACGCGGCGCGCTCGAGGCAGTAGGAATCCGTCGGCTCGCCGTCGAGTTCCAGGAGCGCGACGGCCATCGCCTGCTCCAGGTCGTCAATGTCGTCCGCCGTGAACTTGCAGACCTTGCGCATGGCGTGGATGACGCGGCGGCATTCGCCGTGCAGCCGGGTGAATCGTGCGGCGTCCATTGCTCTCACTCCTCTCCGCCCTTACAAAGGCTTTGCCCTCGGAATTTATGCGGTCCTCTTCGCGTTTTTCTTGCGGTTGGCCGCCGCTCGGCGCCGCAAAGCACGGTTGCGCCTGGACTTGCGCCCGAGCACCCGCCTACGAAGGTCGCGGCTCACACGCCGCTTCGTCCACTCGAACCCCATCTTGATGAACGATTTGCGAATGGCGCCGATCTTGCGGCTGACCGTGCACTGCGCACACCCCAACTCCTCCGCGACCTGTTCCTGGGTGAGCCCCTGCATCAGGAGCTCGCAGATGACCCTCAGCCTCGGCGGCTGAAGGGCGACGGCCTCACGAACTGCCAGGATGTCGAGTATGTGCAACATGGCTGCACCCCTTCACTTGTGACGCGCGAGGCATCCCCGCCCGGAGTGCGAGATGCGCCTGTGGGCGGGGGCTCTGCCCCCCGCGAAGAGAAGACGCGGGGCACGGAGGCCCCGCCCACAATGTCCGGGCGGGGGGCGCCTCACGAACCGATGAGTTGCGAATGTGAAAACACGGGGTGGCAGGATCGGAGGACGTCAGCCGCCGTGTGCGGGTGCCGGGGCAGTTGCTTCGTGCCGCGTCCCGCGTCCCACGTGAGAGAGGAGACTGGCTGAAGCCAGGACTCCGAACCAGGAGCGGGCCCGCTCGGAGTCCTGCGTTTACGCAGTCTTCCTGGCGGCCGCCCCTCTTCTCACGCGTCACGCCTCACGCATCACGTCCCCGGCATCTCCGTCCCGCAGGAGGGGGCCGTGGCCCCCTCGTTCAGCGACCGACGGGACAGCCGACCTCGCGGCTGGCCCTTGTCGTGGTCTCCTCAGGCCCCGCGGGCTGACTAGCGCCGGGTGACAGGTGCGGAAAAGACACCCGCTGTCTTTTGCCGGAACGGCCCTACGGGTGCTGGGCAGAAAAGACAGCGGGTGTCTTTTCTGCGCCCCCGTCCTTCTCCGTCCCTAGCCCCTTGTCACTCGGCACTTGTCACGCCTTCGGGCGCCTGAGCCGCGTGCCCGAGCCGCTGGGCTTGGAGGCCAGGCTCGCTTCGGGCTCGCGGGCGTCGCTCTTCGCTCTTCCGCGGATACATAGAGCGGTTCACTTGTCCTGAGTATAGCGCATCTCTGAGCCTTTGTCAAGTGAAATATTTTAGTGGGGGAGGCGCGCCGCGTAAGTCGTTCCCTGCTAATGAGATAGAAACCAGTGGAAACCCTCCTCGAGGCGAGAGGCCAGCACCTTTGGTAAACTCGCTTGGAACACTACATTTGCGCGCCGCAGCCGCGGGCGGCTGCGCCACGAACACATCAGCGTGGTGTGAGGCGATAGAGGAGCAACGTCTCGCCCCACGCGCGCTTCCGGCGCACCAGGAAAGCGTCCCAGCCCAACTCGTCGCCGATGGCGAGGGCCTGACGCGGCTCGGCTACCGATGAGCAGACCATGGGCACGCAGCCCCCCGGGGCAAGGAACTCCCCGGCCTCAGCGAAGAAGCGGCGGTGCAGCCTCCTGCCCGGATCGAACATCGCGTGGTCCAGGAGCGAGCGAACCCGGCCTTCGAGGTAGGGCGGGTTGAGGAGAATCACGTCGAACCTCTCCCTTGGGGAGAGGTCGCCCGCCGCAGGCGGGCGGGTGAGGGTGCCTTCGGCGCCGCACGCGACGGGCGAGGCACCCTCACCCCCGCCCTCTCCCCGAGGGAGAGGGAGTAGGGGCGCGCCGCTCTCCCCCCTCAGCGGCGCGAAGAGGTCGCCCTCGAGCACCGTGACCCTTTCGGCCACGCCATTGGCAATCGCGTTCTCGCGGGCGAGGCGGGCCGCTTCGGGATTGATGTCAATGCCCACCACGCGCGCGGCCGTCGCCGCGGCCACGATAGCCAGAACGCCCGAGGGTTGAAGACGTGGCGGTTGATGCAGAAGGTGCGACCGAGCACCTCCCCGAGAGACTCATCTCCCTGCGAAGAGGCAGGGGTGTGGAGTGCGGCATCGCAGATGCCGCTTTGCGTCCCAGCGGAGCGGCAGAGCAGGAGGGCCTCTCTGTCCATGGGCAGGCCCTCTACGAGAGGCTCATCTTCGCCGACATCTCTGACGCGCCCCTGGTTCCCCCGCTTCGCGGGGACGCAAAGCGGCGACTTCGTCACCGCACTCCACAGCTACCCCCCTCCCCGAGACAGGGGGTCGAGGCTTCGTCGGGCCGCACGTGCATCAGGCCCGCGCACTCCGCGCAATTTTCCGCTTGACTCCCCCTTGTGCAGCGCTATAATACACCCGTGCGTGGCGTTCGTGGCCCTCAAACATTGGAGGTAAGAAATGGAGACGTTTCGGGACTACCTGGACGTGCTTTGCCGCGTGCACAACGTGCAGTATTCGGAGCTCGCCCGCCGCATCGGGGTGACGAAGAGCTACATCGGCCAGCTCATCCACGGCCACTCGAAGCCCGCGCCACAGCGGCGCGTCGAGCAGATCGCCGACGCCATGGCCCTCTCCCTCGACGAGCGGAAGCGTCTGGTGGACCTCGCCGTCCGCGAGCGCGCCCGCTCCGAGGCTCGCTCGAAGATCGAGGAACTCGACCGCTCGGTGAGCACCCTCCGCTCGGCCACCGGCGAGCTGCTCCTCAACACGCTTGCCAACCTCACCGCCGAGGGGCAGCCCCTGCCCGAGGCCGTCCAGCAGCTCCTCGGCCAGGATGAGGTGTTGGCCAGCCTGCACGCCGCGGTCACGGCGGACGAGGCGCTGCCGGGCTCCGCCATCGAGGCGAAGCTCGCGGCCATCCCGCCCGCGCGCCTGGCCAGCGCCCTCAACGCCCTCACTGCTGCCGTGGGCGCGGCCAAGGCCGTCGAGGGCGGCGCCGCACCCGTCATTCGCCAGCCCGACATCCCGGTCATCGGCTACGTCGCCGCCGGCGAGACCGACATCGCCTTCACCGACGCCGGCCTGCCCGTCGGCGCCGGACTGCCCGGCGAGGAACCCGTCGCACGCTGGCCCGGCGCCGGCCACCACTCCTACGCCCTGCGCGTCAGCGGCGAGAGCATGCTCCCTCTCTGCCCGCCCGGCACCACCATCGTCATTGACCCCGACCGCACGCCGCGCAGCGGCGAGCCCGCCATCTGCCAGACCATCGAGGGCAAGAGCTACTTCAAGCTCATTCACTTCGAGACCAGCGGCCGCGTCCGACTCGTCTCCACCAACGCCACCCAACCCGAAATCATCCTCCAGCGCTCCCACGTCCGCCGCCTCCAGAAGGTCGTCGCCACCATCTATCCGTGATGCGCGAACTAAATAGCTCGCCACGATTCTTGTTGGTTGTGGGCGGGGCCTCCGTGCCCCGCGCGGGGCAGAGACGCCCCGCCCACAGGAATGGCCCTCAGTACCTGCTCCCGCTTCGACCGGGAATCGTGGCGAGCTATTTAGCCGCGAGCCACGAGCTTCGAGCCACGAGCCTCGGGACCAAGGCAGGCCCGGCGGTCTGTCTCCGAAGGCTCGCCGCTCGCGGCTCGGCGCTCGCGGCCCTCCTCCTCGCCCTCCTCCCCTCCTGCTCCACCGACGAGGGCCACGCCGGGCCAAATCCGAAATCCGAAATCCGAAATCCGAAATCAAAGAACCCCCTGGCCTTCCAGGGCCAGACCCTCGACGGCTGGGCCTTCGACCTGGCCGAGCGCAACGCCCGCCGCCGCATCCTCGTCTACCTCTTCGACCCCGCCGCACCAGCCGCCGACACAGGCACCCGCATCGCCCAACGCTTCCACGCCGCCCGACACGCCAGCAACCTCGAGGTCGTCGGCGTCGTCGTCCCCCCTGGCTACACCCCCCTCGCCGCCCAGCGCATCCCGCGCCAGCGCCCCACCGCGCCCGAGCTCGCCAAGCTGGCCAAGGCCCACCTCGACAAGCTCGGCGCCGACTTCCCCTGCGTGCCCGACCCCGACGCCGCCATCGTCGAACGCTACACCCTCACCTGGGGCATGAGCCGCCTCGACCAGCTCCCGGCCTTCTACCCCTTCGATCTCGCCGCCTCCGACGCCACACGCCCCGTCTTCCCGCGCCACGCCGAGAAGGCCCCAGACCCCGCCGACTACCTCTTCCGCCGAATCCTCCAACGCTTCCACCTCGATGCCCCCGCCGACGTTGACCCCCTCCTCGGCCACAACCCCCCTGCCCCACCATTCGCCGTCACCGACACCGCGGGCAAAACCCACTCCCTCCGCGACTACGAGGGCCGCACCCTCGTTCTCATCCTCTTCGCACGCGATTGCCCCATCTGCAAGGACATCCTGACCTACCTCGGCCGCGCCTACCAGGACTTTAACCTCCCGAAGGTTCCAAAACCTTCGGGAGGTTTGGCGCTCGATGTCCTCGCCATCTGCACGGACGTTGCCGGCGACGCCCTGAAGGCCCTCGCCGCCGAGCGCGCCCACCCCTTCCCCACCGCCGCCGACCCCGATTGGTCCCTCCGAACCGCCCTCCGCTACCGAGGAACCGTCCCCGACATCTTCGTCATCGGCCCCGACGCCACCGTCCGCTTCCGCCACCGCGACGCCTCCATCCACACCCCCGCCCTCCTCCACATGGAAATCTCCGTCCTCCTCGGCCTACCCGTCAAGCCCATGCTCGAGCGCGGCCTCTACAGCGGCGACCAGGCCTGTCGCATCTGCCACCCACGCCAGCACGCCGACTGGACGCTCACCCGGCACGCCTGCGCCTGGGAGAGCCTCGTCCGCCTCGGCCGCGAGAACGACCCCAAGTGCGTCCGATGCCACGTCGTCGGCCACGCCCAGGGCGGCTTCCACTCCCTCCCCCGAACCCCACACCTCGCCAACGTCCAGTGCGAGGCCTGCCACGGCCTCAACGGCTGCTCCGCCTTCACGAAAGACCTCCCGCCCAGCGTGGTTGACCCTGAACCCCGGCGCGTCCCGGAGCAGAAATCGGCAATCGGCAATCGGCAATCGGCAATTGGCCCCGACGCCTGTCTCTTCTGCCACGACCCCGCCCACTCCCCCCGCTTCGACTTCGAGACCTACCGCAAGCGCATCCTCCACGGCCAGCGCGCCGAACTCCTCAAGCTCCCCCGCGCCGAACGCGAGGCACGCCTCCGCCGCCTGTGCGCCGGCGCGCGCGACGACCTCTTCGACCCCGACACCCCCTACGTCGGCTCCGCCGCCTGCGCCAAGTGCCACCCCACCGAGGCTGCAGCCCTCAAGAACGACCCTCACACCCGCGCCCTCGACCTCCTCCGCAAACCCGCGCCCGACAACTGGTCCATCCCCCGCCACAAGCGCGGCGTCCTCGGCATCGCCAAGCCCGAATGCCTCCGCTGCCACACCACAGGCCACGGCCGCCCAGGCGGCTACCCTGCCACTCCGGCCGTCGGCGCGCCAGACCATGGCCTTCCGCCCGCGCCGGCGAAGAACCCACGGCTGGAGGAGCCAGCCGTGCCACACCCACTGGCAGGAGTCGGCTGCGAGGCCTGCCACGGCCCCGGCGCCGCCCACGCCGCCGACCCCAAGAAGCCCCGCGCCATCCTCAAGCTCGCCGGCGGATGCCCCGAATGCACAGTCCTCCCAACCTGCCGCCAGTGCCACGACGACGCCAACGACCCCGACTTCGACCCCGCCACCGCCCTCCCGAAGGCCCGCCACCCCGTGGGCAAAGCCGTCAGCCCCTGACCTTTGGAGTGCGGCGACAAAGTCGCCGCTTTCCATTCCCGCGAAGCGGGCGCCGCTACCCTCGCTGTGCCGGCCCTTGTGGCCGCCCAAGCCGGGGCGGCCACAAGGGCTGCCCCTACGTGGTCACCGCACCGCCCACCGCTCCGCGGCGGCCCACAGCGGCATCTCTGATGCCGCACTCCATACCACCCACAGCGACGCCCCCCGTACAAAAGGAAAGCCCGAGGAGCAACTCCTCGGGCCTTCACGTGCGTATGAGGACAGCGGGAGGATTACTCCTCCTTCTTCTCCTCCACCTTCTTCACCTCGTCGGCGATGACGGCCTTGTCCTTCACGACGCCCTTGATGACCACCTTCGCGGCCTTCGCGGCGCCCTTGAAGCTCGCAATCAGCTCCTTCGTCGCGTCGCTCGCCTTCTCCGATGCCTTCAGGAGGCACACCGTGTCGTCCACCTTCACGGCGGCGGCGCATTCCGCGTTCTCGACCTTGAAGCAGCACTTGAAGCAGCCGGCTTCGCCCTTGATCACGGCGGGCGCATCGTCCCCCGCCAGGCTCACGCCGCTGAACGCCAGCACCAGACCCAACGCCATCAACCCAACCAATGCCTTCTTCACGCCAGTCCTCCTTTCGGGGACACGCAAGCCGCCGCGGCCGCCACTTCGGCGGCCCGTCCGACGGCTTTCTACCTGCGAATTGTACAACGACCGCCGCCCCCTTGCAAACCCCGGCCTGCCCGGGACTCTGCCCTCGCTCCCGCGAGGATGCGGGCCCTGACCCGAATGGCGTGAAGATAAGGGCAGCGAACAGGCCGGAAGGCAGGAAGAAGACTGCCTAAAGGCAGGACTCCCAACAGGTTATGCACTCGTTCGGAGTCCTGCCTTCAGGCAGAATGCCCTCATCTTCACGCCATTCGGCCCTGACCCCCCTCCCTTTCAGGGAGGGGACAGGGGAGGGTTGGGCGCCGGCTGGCGCAACGCCGGCCCCCCCGGCGCGGCCCCGTCCGCGATGTCCTCATGTTCTTAAGAACGTTGGAACGTCGCCGGCACCCCGCTCGTCCCCGCCGGGCCACTGGCAACGACACCGGCCATGAGCCGCTTGAGGGCCGGACCACGTGGTTCCTGCGGCGAGACCACGACGTGAGGACGTGGCCCGCCTCTCCGAGGCGGCTTCCCGCCGCCCCGGAGAGGCGGCCCACATGGGTCGGAACATCATCTGCCCTTACGCACCGGAGACCACCTGCCGGTGCCTCACCCGTCGTGGCTTGGGGCAACGCGCCCGAGGGCCTCAGCACAGAAACGGCCCCGCCCAGAGCGTTCAGCCCTGGGCGGGTGGGAGTTCCTGTTCTCGGCTCCCCTCCCCTGCCCCACGGCTACCGGCGCCAACCGCCGTAGTGGGGGTACGCGGGCCGCGGAGGGGGGCAGAAGACCGGCTGCTGGTAGATCACGCGGGGCACCACGTGGACCGGGCGGCACACCGGCGGCACCACCACCGGCCGCGTGTAGACCACAGGGGGCGGCGTGTAGACGACAGGCGGGGGCGCGTAGTAGACCGGCGGCGGGCTGTAGACGACCGCAGGCTGCGTGTACACCACCCGCGGCTCGGGCGACAGGAGCGCATCAAGTACCGCGATCCCCGTCAGCGCCACGGCCGCGCCGAACAACACGTCGCCGCAGTGCCACCCACGGTGATGATGGCTGTGATGATGCCAGCCACCCGCCTCGACCGCCTGCGTCCCCACCATCCCCAGCCCCAGTGCCGCCACAAGTGCCACAACCGCTAGCTTCTTCATCGTCAGGGCCTCCTATCTCCCGGTTCCTGCTTCTCTCCCCCCGCTCCTCTAGACTCCCCCC
>Ga0194111_10008914_pt1 | contig 10983 bp, 14 predicted proteins | sample TA2KigC300mmetaG_FD_146194 | JGI IMG/M metagenome (GOLD analysis project Ga0194111, IMG submission 146194) | Freshwater microbial communities from Lake Tanganyika, Tanzania - TA2015033 Kigoma Deep Cast 300m | ecosystem: Environmental > Aquatic > Freshwater > Lake | place: Tanzania: Lake... | reverse complement strand
TGAATACAGCTTCGTCCTGAAAAATAAAACCGATGATTAATTTTACCGGATGGTATTTTTTTATTTGCCCCATGGACAGGCGCTATTTAGAGAGAGACAAAAGAGGAATCTTGGGGTAAGAGCTGGTTTATATACCGGGATATTTTTTGCCGCTGGTTATCTTTAATTTGGTTAAAGAATACGGCGATATTAAAGCCGCCTTTTTTTTCGTCTTCGGTCCGGACGATTACGCCGTTACATTCCACGTTGCCGTTATTATTTTTTCTGTTGGCCGCGACAGGCAGGCTTAATTTTACCAGGATTTTAGTGAACGGCGGCACGTATTTATCTATGCGGCAATAAGCGCCGACACAGCTTATATCTTCGGTAGTGGTGGCAAAGTCATAGCCGTTAACCGCTATTTTTAAGGGGAGATGTTGCCTTATCCGGGGGTATTGCCTTCTTTCGGCGTTACGTTTCATTATTTTTTCTCTTGTTTAGTTTTTTCTATATAAGTGCGCCAGCACTTCTTATTGCAGTAAAATTTGCCGTCACGGTAATACCGTTTTACCTTTTTAATCGGCTTATTACAGGCCAGGCAGTTAGTCTGTTCTTCTTTTACCGGCGCCTCCTGGGGCGCGGGCGCTTTTTTTTCTTCAGCAGCCATATTTATAACCTTCCCATTTGCATGCTTAAAAAGTCTTTTAGATAATTTTCTTCTTCCGGGTCAAATTCTATAAATTCCGTGCCGCAGCGGTACCGGTTGGAATGCGGTATCGGCTCCGACCATGCCAACTTTGCTACCGGCCTTAAGATACGGGATAATAAGTTGATTTCCATCATCAGGACATTCGCCGGAGTCATAAATTTGCTGTTAACAAAGCTTATTCCGCCCAAACTAATATCATCGCTTACTGTATCGGTAAAATCAGGCTTGCCTCTTACCTGGTAGCGTAAATTAGCGCGGAACTTCAGGCGCGGGAAAGACCTCTTTTCCTCAATGTTAACCGCCATTACTCCCCTTCATTTTCAAGAGAAAGCCGTGGCTTTATATTTCCTGGTTGACAGACTAAATATAGCACATAATTAAACCGGTGTCAATAGTATGCATGAAACTACTAGCGTCGTAAGCATATCTTTCAATGCTGGCTCGGTGGGGTAGCATTGATTCTCCTCTATCTTCTGAGTTGAGAACAGGCCCTGATTTGATCGACGATTAAAAATTATTTTTGGAATTTAATCCTATTTATTTCAGTGATTAAGGCGGGCAGATCGTCTCTTACTATACTCCAGACAATATCAAGATTAACTCCAAAGTAATGGTGTATAAGCCTGTCGCGCATTCCGGAAATTTTCTTCCACGGTATTTCAGTATGATCTTTTTTGAATGCGGCGGATAGATTTTTTGCCGCTTCGCCGATTATTTCAAGATTGCGCACCACAGCATCCTGAGTCTTGGCATCACCGAGAAATTTCTTAAAATCAATACCGGCGATATACCCCTTTATACGCTCGACAGCTTCTTTAATATCACAGATCAATTCAAAATCGCCTCTTTTAGACATATAACAGTTCTTGTTTGATAGAACGGATAACTTTTTTTATCCTTATTGCCTTTAAGGCGTCTACCGTCAGAATATCAATTTTCTTATTTAATGCCTTCTCCAGATATTCGGCTAAATCAAAAAATTTAAGCCCGATCGGCCGCTCTAGCTCAACTATAATGTCAACATCGCTGTTTTTTCGTTGAGTGTTATTTGCGAACGATCCGAATAAGGCGATTTTCTTTATGCCAAAATCTTTTTTCAGTTTGGGCGATTCTTTCTGCAAAATTTTTATTATTTTTTTACGAGTAGGCATATATCTCCCCTTGTTTTTTATATTATACCATATTTTAATAGCAAGTAGCATTTTATTTTGCTAAAAGCTATCGGCCTCCAGCGCCACAAGCATTTCCTTCAATTCCGGCTCGGTGTGGCAGCAGCGCTCCTCTTCCATCCTGAGCATATCCATAATGCAGGCGATAACTTTGTCTATCTCTCTTGCGCCGCCTGCCAGCGCGGCCTGGGCGTATTCCTTGATCCGTTCGGACGCGGGCATAATGCCTGCGCCAAGCAGGCGCTTGATCTCGATCCGCTCTTGTTCCAAGTCTTGGCGGATCGTCCCCGCGTTTAGATCCGCGGAGCGGATCTGCGGAGATAACCTCTGCTCTGCCATCGACTGGGTAACCGCAGGCAACCGGCGTAAGTCTATGCCTCCCATAGCCGACGGCCCAAGCCCTTTGCCATTTTGGGGATCCATTGGCGCCGCAGGAGGAGCGGCTGGAGGGATGGGCGCCGTAGAATGATCGGCCGACCATGCAGGGGCGAACGGCCGTTCGCCTCTACTATCAGCGGACGAGGCAGGCGGAGAGACGGACAGGCGATCCGCAGGAGCACCTTTCAATCTCCATCCTAAGGATATTTTAGTGCCCGCCCTAACCCCAGAATCACCGGTATGTTTTAACACAAGATCGGATTCTCCCCTATTTATTTTTTCCCATCTTCTGCCCCTACTTTCAATAATGACGCTGTCGGGATAAATAATAATATTCCTAAAACCGCGACCTCCCAACGGTAAATTTTCCGCATTTAATACTCCACTGATGATAAACTGCCGGTGAGCACGTAAACTATTCTTTAAGAACTCATCAGGATTATCCATGCCATCCCCATTATCAGTGCAAATCACTTCTATTTTTATCGTACCGTCCGTTTCCACAACGGTAAATACGTTTATTTCGCCGCCCCTTCCATGTCTCATAATATTACTGGCTAACTTATAACAAGGGATGCCGATGGGAGGTATAATTTTATAGGTTTGTTTAAATATGGCTTCTACTTCCGACTGAAATAGTTCTGCTTTGTTTAATGCTTCTCGCCTATCACGTTCCTCTGGAAAAATACGCCTTAATAAGCGCTTCCGATGAGTAGGAGGATCTGCGCCCTCAAATCTACGATCCGGTACTTTATGGAATCGCATATCCACTTGAGCTTCGCTCCAGGGAGCATGGCGGTCAGGGAAATCGGCATCTACGGCGGCAAGGTAGCGTGGCATATCTTCATTATCTATCGGTCCTTGACCGGCTATCGTTCCGGTGGGCTCTGCAAGAATATTTATCCCGCCGCTGAAGTAGGTGCGGATGGTCTGGCCAAAAGGCGTATATCTTGGTTCTTTGAGGTTGTATTCGCCTTTTTGGAAGTTTTCTTTGTAGGCGGTGAAATAGGTAAATTTGTTCCAGGGGTGCTGGGAGGTGAGGTTGGCGAGATTTTTGGAATTTATTAAATCAGGGACAGTTTCCTTCAGGGACGGTTCCTTTTGCATATTGGTTTTAAACCATTGAGCCAAAATCAGGGAATAATAAACCTGCCTTAGAGGAGCGTAGCTCTTTGAGGCGTTGATCTCTTTGGTGAGTTTGGGGATAATTGCTTCACGGATAAGTTGAGAGGAATAGGCATTGAGTTCTTTTAATCTGGGGTCTTTGAATTGATATTGTTGGTAATTTTGGATTTGGGTATTGGGATTTGTTTGTGATTTGGAATTTGTGATTTGTGATTTAACCAGATAATCCTCCTCCAGCATTACCTTGAGCGTGGCTTTGTAGATATAGGCATTATCATTTGCTTCTCTGATAATGATCTCATCCGGGACGATCCAGGGGCGGGTTAAGGTGGAGATAGTGATGTTTTCTGTGCCGAAGAGTTCTCCTGCTTTCTGGTAGAGCTTATCCCAGCATTCTCTGCCTTCAGGGGTATCTGGAGAGGTAAACCTAGCGGTATCTTTCTTCAGCTGAAGATCGGCTTCAAGAAGAATTTTGCCTACATCGGTTTGGGCTAAAAGCGGATCGATGATATTATCCGGAGAATCGGGACGAAGATTCACCCAGAAGCTGTCATTGGGCAGGGATAAACCGATGAAGAAATATTTGAGCAGGGTTTTGGTTGTGTCTTCCGCTTCCTTTTTAGGGCCAGTCCCCTTTAATGCATCGCCTTTGTCTATTAATAACCTAAAGCTGTTTTGTTCAGGCAGGTATTGCAGGTAGCGCAGGTGTAGGGGGCGGAACTTGTCGGTGGTAAAGGATTGATGCAGTTGGGCAAAATAGCCGGAGATATCCAGAGTGCCGGCGATTTGGGCAAAGCCGGTTTGCTCAAAGATAAGGCAAAAACATAAGAATAAAGATAGGATTCTGTAGATTTTTTTAGACATAATCTGTAAATCCCGATTCGCTTCGCTCATCGGGATTATTTTCTCTGACGCAAGTGAGGAGAAAATAAAAAGCCGAATAGACCCCTTTTTGTCTAATTCGGCTGAATTTCCCCTGCCTGCTTTCAGGACAGGACTCCCCTTTTTACCTCCTCCAGCTACAGGAGAAAGTATACCTTACAAAGAGGCTAAATTCAAGGCAATTTTATGGTTTTACACGCTACCATTTTTTGCTATAATATGCAGGGAGAGAAAATATGTATTGCCAGTTTTACGGCCTGAAGGAAAGGCCTTTTAATGTTACTTCTGACCCGGCCTTTTTTTATTCCAGCAAAAAGCACGAAGAGGCCCTTTCGCACCTTTTCTACGGCGCGGCGCAAAGAAAAGGCATCATTGTGATTACCGGAGAGATCGGCACGGGAAAGACCACGCTCTGCCGTTTCTTCCTTGAGCAGCTGCAGAAAAACGTCAAGACCGCCCTTATCCTCAATCCCTATTTCTCCGACCTCCAGCTGTTAGAAGCGATTATGAAGGATTTCGGCATCAAGTCCGCGGCCAAAACCAGGTTAGCTTTTATCTGGGAGTTTAATAAGTTCTTATTAAACGAGGCTGAAGGCGGCAATAATGTGATTTTGATTATTGACGAGTCCCAGAATTTAAAGCCGCGCCAGTTAGAGCAAATCCGCCTGCTTTCCAATTTAGAGACCGAGAAAGACAAGCTGATACAGATTGTCCTGGTGGGCCAGCCCGAATTAAACCGCCGCCTGGACCTTTATGAGTTGCGCCAGCTGCAGCAGCGGATTATGGTCAGGTACCACATTAGCCCCTTAGACAGCCAGGAGATAAAAGAATATATCAGGCACCGCTTGAATGTCGCGGGAAGCGGCGAGAGCATAAAATTTACCGATGAGGCGCTGGAATTAATCTCCAATTTTTCCGGCGGAACTCCCCGCCTGATTAATATTATCTGCGACCGCGCCCTTTTGGCGGGTTTTGTGGCCGAGGCGCGCACGATAGACGCGGACATCCTGAAAAAATGCCTTAAGGAATTAGAAAACTATTTTACGCCCAGGCCATGAGTATAATCTACGACGCCCTGAAAAAAGTTGAGCAGTCCCACGATGCCGCCACCGAGGCCAAAAAAGAAGGCCGGAGCGCCAGGCCCCCTTTTAAATTCAAAAGAATTTACCTGCTCGTAATCTGTTTGGGTGTCTTGGCTGGCGCGGCGGTGATTAAGTTTATGCCGCTCCAGCGTCCGGCTGCCAAGCCGGCAGCAGCGCCTTCTGCGCCTGTTACGCGGCCAACGCCCCTTCTCTCTACTCTTCCGCCTCCTGCCTCTATCCCCGCGCAGGAAGTTCCTAAAGCCCCTGAGCCGCCAGAGCCCGGCGTTAAACTAAGGCGCCTGGAGAATTCCCTGGTTTTAAACGGCGTATTTTATGCCCGCGATGGAGCCTATGCCTTGATTAATAATCAGATTGTCCGGACAGGCGATATAATTGACGGGGCAAAAGTAAAGCGGATTGGCGACAATGAAGTGGAATTAGAATTTGAGGGCGCGGACTTTAAACTTCATTCCCATTAAAATCTTTTTCGTAAGGCCTGCCTGATTATCTCAAGGGGTAAATTTTGCGCTATCTTGGTTTTTCCTATGCCTTTAATTAGGACGAGTTTATTTTTTGCGCCGATAAATTTTTTGTCGTGATAATGGGCTTCTATGATATCTTTCGCGCAGAGCTTGCGGATTTTGACGGGTAGTCCTGTTGAGCCGATAAGCTGCTTTATTCTTTTTGCCGCCTCATCGTCAATAAGCCGCAAGGCCTTACTGATATCGCAGGCAACCAGCATCCCCAGCGCCACGGCCTCGCCGTGGTTATACCCTTTATAATTTGCCGCTGCCTCTATGGCATGGCCGATAGTGTGGCCGAAGTTTAAGATGGTGCGCCTGCCGCGCTCTTCCCTTTCGTCCTCCTGGACTATGTTGGCCTTAATCCTGCTGCAACGGCCGACGATAAATTCTAAAACCGGCCCTTTGCGCGCCAGGATATCCGCGTAGTTTTTCTCTAAATAGGCGAATAATCGCGGGTCTTTGATTATCCCGTATTTTATCACTTCTGCCAGGCCGCTGCGCAGTTGCCTTGGGGGTAAAGTCTTTAAGGTATTTACATCGCTGAACACCAGCCTGGGCTGATAAAAAGCGCCCACCAGGTTTTTGCCTTTGACCAGGTCCACCGCGGTCTTTCCGCCGATACTGGAATCCACCTGCGCCAATAAAGTGGTGGGAACCTGGATGTAAGGAATTCCGCGCTTATAAATAGAGGCGATAAATCCCGCCAGGTCGCCGATTACCCCGCCGCCAAAAGCGATAATGAACAGCCTTTTTTTCTTATCATAACGGACAATATCTTCAATCACCGCGGACACCATTTTGATGGACTTGGCGCTTTCAGCATCAGGGACAAGTTTAAATTTTACGGTAAAACCGGCCTGGCGCAGCGCTCTTTCCAGGGCGCCCGCGTATTTATTCTTTATTAAGCTGTTCGTGATGATATAGGCATCAGAGCCTATGTCCAGCCCGGCTATATATTTGCCCAGCAAATTGATAATGCCGCCGCCGGCGACAATATTATAAGAGCGTTTATTCAGGTTAAGTTTTATGGTCCGCATCAGGCGCGTACTCCTAAAAGAGCCAGGATAGAGGTAACCAAGGGCCAGATGATATGGTTTAAAACTCCGGTCCACAAGAGCGCGATTAAAAGGATAAAACCAAAAGGTTCTATCATAGAATATCTATTAGCCAGCTCTTCCGGCAATAACCCTGTCAGTATCCGCGAGCCATCCAGCGGCGGAATAGGTATCAGGTTAAAGACGCCCAAGACCACGTTGATAACAATCAGATTTGCCAAGATAAAACTGAGAATCGCGGCTTGCGGGATGAGTTTTAACAAGGCGCTTAAAAGAGCGGCCAGGAGAAAGTTTGCTGCCGGGCCCGCGGCGCCCACCCAGATAATATCTCTTTTGGGGTTCTTGAGGTTCCAGTAATTTATCAGCACGGGCTTGGCCGCCCCAAAGATAAATTGGCCGTTAGTGCTGATAAACAGGAATAAGGGGATTAAAAATGTCCAGACCGGGTCAATGTGCGCCATCGGGTTCAGGGTCAGGCGGCCTGAATATTTGGCGGTGGTATCGCCTAATTTATAAGCTACCCAGCCGTGCGAGAACTCGTGCACGGTCATTGCCACCATCAGAAAGATAAAAGAAACCAGGAACGCCGCGATTATGCTCAATGTTTCGCCTTTCTTGCCGGCCGGGCCGGGTTTGCCAGGTTCACAAATTTTTTATGCACCCAGCCGAAACTGTTGCCGGTGGGCTCTATTTTATACCAGCCGTTATTGTCCTTTAAGATGGCGACCCTTTCGTTTTTATTAACCCTGCCCAATATGGGCGATGCTTCGTCAGGCCGTAGGCGGATATTCACGTTGTCTTTCAGCACCCTGGCGGTTTTCTCGTCAATACTGATGGCAAAGTCTCTTTTGATAAACGCCGGCGCGCTGGCCGGTAATTTTATTTTATACCAGTCATAGGTTTCCCTGACCACCTCTACGTCGTCGCCGGCATTCATTTTGCAGATGGTTGTGGCGCTGACTGTGGAGTCAGAGCGGATGTTTATATTATTAGCGTTGATTTTTCCCGAAAGGGCCGAAGGGGAATTTTGCGCCGGGCTGCCAGTTGCGCCCAGGATAACCAGTAATAATGCGGCGGTTAGCTTACGCATGCAAGATTATTTCTTTTCCTGGCCCTTGGCAGCGGCGGTTTTGCCGGGAGCGGCCTTGGCGGCAGGGCCCTTGGCAGCGGGTTGCTCTTTGGTTTCTCCGGTTGCGGGAATAGCGCCTTCAGCAGTAGCCGTAGTTTCTGCCTTTTCCGCCTTTTCCTTCTTAATCTTGATTCTTACGGTTTTGATTTTAGGCAGGCGGTAGACATCATCTCCCTCTTTCCAGGTGCCTTTTTCCAGCATAGTTCTCAGGCGCTCCGTGCGTTTGAGCACGGATCTAGCTTTTTTATCTTTATCGGATATGTTTAACGACGGGTGTATGGACATATTTCTTATAACCTCCTTATAAAGCAGTCTTGATAGCGTTTTTTCAGTTCTGTTAACAAGGGCCGCGCCCTTTCTTTATCGTTAAAGCTGCCTACGCAAACCACGGTATATTTACCTTTAGGTAGAATCACCGCTGCCAGGCCTTTTCTTTTTAAGCCCTCCGCTTCTTTTTGCGCCGCTGCCTTGCTTTGATAACTGGCCAGCTGGATAGTATAAGCGTTTTGCGATGATTCTGCCGGAGCAACAGGTTGAGTTGCCTCTTGGTTTTCTATCTTAGGCTGAACCTGTATTTTGGGAACCGCGTTTATTTGCGTCCTGACTAACCTTTTCCCTTTCTCTATCCCCAAGGAAAAGGCGATTACTCCGGTAATCACCAGGCCAATAATAATCAGGATAATCTTTTCATATCCCCAGATATGCGCCAGGAAAGACGGGTCCGGCCGGACGGCCTTTGCCTGGCCGTATTCGTTCTCTCCTTGCGAAAATAACTCTAACTGGGAATCCTGCTCTTTTTCCATTAAATGAGCGCATAACTTACGGAGCGCGTTACCCGAGCTTATCGGAAAGCTCGGTATGCCGCTTTCTGCGGCAAGCGCGACGTAAGTTATATCTCTATTATTTATCCGGTTGCAAGTATTTTTTTAGGTTCATCTTTTTAAGCGCCCTTAAAAAGGCCTCTACCACCCGGGGGTCAAACTGGGTGCCGCTTTTCTTTTTTATCTCTTTTACGGCGTTGCTTATATTCTTTCTTTCCCGGTAGGGCCGGCCGTAAACCATTGCCTCAAAGGCGTCGGCCACCGCCATAATCCGCGCCCCCTGGGGAATCTGGCCCTTTTTTAACCGGGAGGGATATCCGGTGCCGTTATATTTTTCATGGTGGTGCATAATTATCGGTATGGCCGGTTTTAATATTTGCAGGGGCCGTAAGATTTGCGCGCCCTTGAGCGGATGGCACTTGATAATCCTGTATTCTTTGGGGGTTAGTTTGCTGGTTTTTGTCAATATTTCTAAGGGGATATCCACCTTTCCCGCGTCATGTAACAGGCTGGCGTATTTGAGGCTTTCCACCTGTTTTTCATCCAGGTGCATTTCCTGGGCGATGGCCGCTACCAGGCGGCCAAAGTAAGGCGAATGGCCGTATTCCTGGGGGATACGGGTGTCCAGCAATGTAACCATTGATTTTATGCTGCCTAAAACTATCTTTTGCTGTTCTTCATAAAGCTGCAGGTTACGGATGCCTATGGTCGCCTGCTCCACTACCGCCATCAGCATATCCTGGTCAAACTTGTCGAACGCCGGCTCGCTGCTCTTGCGTTTAATCACCACCACGCCTATTATGTCTTCGCAGATTAACGGCACCGCCAGTAAATTGTGGCGCCTTACCGAGGTAAGCGTGCGGGTAATTCTTTTTTCTATTCCATTCGCGATTTTGCTTTTTTTGTCAACGATAAGCTTCTTATTGTTGTTTACCACGCATTTTAATACGGAATACTTTTTGGTAGCATCCAGGATCAGGATCAGGCAGTATTTAGTATTGAATATCTGGCAGAGCAGCCGGGTCAGGCGTAAAATCAGCTCTCTTGTCTCAAAAGTGGAATTAGCCAGCCGGTAAATGCTATGGACGGCCGAGATTAAAGCTTTATACTTTTTCGTAGGGGTCGAATAATTTCTTATATTCATCAAGGGCATACCTATCAGTCATTCCGGCGATATAGTCGCAGACGGCGCGGCGCAGGCCGTCTTTGGTTATCCTTTTTTGTATTTTTACCGGCAGGCCCTGGGGGCTATCCACATAGACCTTAAATAATTGTTCAATGAACCGCTTGGCCTTGTTGCTCATCCTCACCACGCGGTAATGGTGGTATAAATCCCGCATTAAAAATTTGCGCAGCGGCCTTCTTAGCTCCAGCATTTCCGGGCTGAAAGAAATCAGTTTTTTGTCCAGTTTTTTAATCTCGCCGGAGCTGGCCGGCTTTACCCGGCTGATCTTTTTTTCCGATTCGCGGAGCAGGTCCGTTACCTGGACGTTAATCAGCGCGCGGATGATTAAATATTTCCGGGTATTACTTTCTATTTTAGCATATTTTGTGTCTATCTGTCGATAGATATTATTCCAGATGGCTAATTTTTGCAAGTCCCTCTCTTTTATCAGGCCCGAGGCCAGGCCGTCGTCTAGGTCATGGTTATCATAGGCGATTTCATCGGCAATATCCACAATCTGGGCTTCCAGGGTGGGCATTTCTTTGGGGGCGAGCTCGCTTATTTTGGCGGCTTTATCAAACGCGGAGCAGTGTTTGGCAATGCCCTCTCTTACCTCCCAGGTTAAATTGAGCCCGGGAAAGTCCGGGTATCTTTCTTCCAGGACATCTACTACCCTGAGGCTTTGCCGGTTGTGGCTGAAGCCGCCGTGCCCGCACATCAGTTCATTCAGCGCCTCTTCTCCGGAGTGGCCGAATGGCGTATGGCCCAGGTCATGGGCCAGGGCAACGGCCTCGGTCAGGTCCACATTTAAACCCAGGGCGCTGGCTATAGTCCTGGCGATTTGCGCCACTTCCAGAGTATGGGTTAACCTGGTGCGGTAATAATCGCCTTCGTGATTGACAAAGACCTGGGTTTTATACTCCAGCCGGCGGAAAGCCGCGGAATGGATGATGCGGTCGCGGTCG
>Ga0194111_10008906_pt1 | contig 10990 bp, 6 predicted proteins | sample TA2KigC300mmetaG_FD_146194 | JGI IMG/M metagenome (GOLD analysis project Ga0194111, IMG submission 146194) | Freshwater microbial communities from Lake Tanganyika, Tanzania - TA2015033 Kigoma Deep Cast 300m | ecosystem: Environmental > Aquatic > Freshwater > Lake | place: Tanzania: Lake... | reverse complement strand
CCCCATTATACACTGCCCTCACGCGCGCATGAAGGTTTCTTCGGGCATTGGCGCCATTTCGCGGCGGGCCTCGGCCTCGGGGTCGAGTACGTCGCTCGCCAGGCTGATCCGCTTGTAGGAGCTGACGTTGACGATGAGCGCGATGCCGATGAGGGATGCGACGATTGATGAGCCGCCGTAGCTGATGAGCGGCAGCGTGAGGCCCACGATGGGGAGCTGTCCCGCGGCCATCGCGGTGTTGATGACTGCCTGCGCGCCGAGCATGGCCACGACGCCGACGACGACCAGCCGCCCGCCAGGGTGCTCTACATCCTCGGCCACCCGTCCGCAGAGGATCAGCATCACGAGGTAGAGGGCGAGGATGCCCACCGCCCCCACGAAGCCCCACTCCTCGCAGATCACGGCGAAGATGAAATCGTTGTTCCGCGTCTTCGCCGGGATGAAGTTCAGGCGGTTCTGGCTCCCCTTCATCCAGCCCTGGCCGAAGAGCTGCCCGGAGCCGATGGCCACCTTGGCCTGCTGGAGCTGGTAGAGGTCGAGCCGCTGGAGCTCCTGGCGCGAGCGCGATTCGTCCTGCGTGAGGAAGGCCAGGATGCGCTCCTTCTGATAGGCGCGCAGGTGGGGCCAGGCCAGCGGCACTGCGACCACCATTGCCGCGAGCGCCAGCACCAGGTGCCGCGGCCGCGCCGCACCCGCATACAGCATCGCGAAGACGATGGGCAGGAAGACCAGCGCCATCCCAAGGTCCGGCTCCCGCAGGATCAGGAGCATGGGCGCGGCGACAAGCCCGAAGGGCACCAGGAGGTCCAGAAAGGTCCGCTTCGACTCCGCCTCCATCAGGTAGCGAGCCAGGGCGAGGATGGCGAAGATTTTCATGAACTCAGAGGGCTGCACGCGGAACGGCCCGAGGTCGAGCCAGCGCCGCGCGCTGATCTCGTCGCTCGTCACGCCGAACCCCAGGACCAGCACGAGTGAGGCCAGGCCAACGGCGTAGAGGAGGTAGGCGTGTTCGAGCAGGTGGCGGTAGTTGAGCATCAGGAGCGCGAAGAACGCCACGGCGCCGAAGCCGATCCACTGCACCTGCTTGGCCGGGCTGGACGTGTAGTAGCCCTCGCCCATCGGCCCGGAGCGGTAGGACGCGCTGTAGACGAAGGCGAGGCCGATGGCCAGGAGCGCGGCCACGCAGGCCAGGAGCGGCCAGTCCCGGGGGCGGATGCGCGCAACTCTGATCATTGGGCTGCCCCCTTCTGCGTGAGGCGTTCGCGGGCGCGCTGGCGCAGCTCCTTGCCCGGCACGCCCTCCAGGCAGCGCTCCGGCAGGCGCTCCAGCACCCGCCGGGCGATGGGCGCCGCCACCTCGCCGCCGTGCAACTCCTTCGGCTGGTTCTCCAGCATGACCACGAACGCCACACGCGGGCTGCCGTAGGGCGCGAAGCCAGTGAACCAGAGGACGTTGCCGGCGGCCCCGCCACGCTGCGCCGTGCTCGTCTTCCCCGCCACCTCGTAGCCCTGGTCCGCCACCCAGTCGGGCTGGGCATCGGAGCGGGCGAACGCCTTGCGAGCCGTCCCGCCGAGCTCGTGGCACACGGAGCGCATCACGCGGTGGACCCGCTCCAGCCTGGCCGGCGTCAGGGGCAGGGTCTCGCACCCCGCGCCGTCGTCCGGCGTCTCCGCCGAGCCGTCGGGCCGCACGATCTTCTCGACCAGCCTCGGCCTGACGAGTCGCCCCCCGTTCGCAATGGCGGCGACGAAGCGGACGACCTGGAGTGGGGTGACGGCCAGGTATCCCTGGCCGATGGCCAGGTTGCAGGTGTCGCCCGCGAACCACTCCTCGCCGTGCTCGCGGCGCTTCCAGGCGGGGTTGGGCAGGATGCCGCCCTTCTCGCTCGGCAGCGAGATGCCGGTAGGCTGCCCCAGCCCGAAAAGCGCCCCCCACTTCGCCACGCCCCGAATCCCGAGCATCTCGTGCGCGGTCCGGTAGAAGTAGCTGTTGCACGAGCGCTTCAGCGCGTCCTCGAAGTCAACGTGCATAGGCACGCTATGGTTCCCGCAACCATGCCCGAGGTAGGAGCCCGTGCACTCGACGCTCGCGGGCGCCTTGTTCTCTTCGAGCGCCCCGACGGCCTCGATGAGCTTGAAGGCTGAGCCGAGGGGGTATTGCCCCTGGATGGCCCGGTTCCACATCGGGGCCGTCCGGTCGGCCGGGTCGGGCGGCTTGACCGGCAGCTCGTTGGGGTTGTAGGTCGGCGAGCTGGCCATGGCGAGCACCCGGCCGCTGGCGGTCTCGAGCAGGATAATCGCCCCGATGTGGCCCTCGAGTGCGGCCTCGGCGGCGCTCTGGACCTCGCGGTCAATCGTCAGGTAGACGTCCGCCCCGGGCTGCGCTGGGTTGTCCTCGAGCACGCGCTGGGTGCGGCGGGCGGCGTCCACCTCCACGGTCTGCGTGCCGCGTGCCGGGCGGAGGTCGAGGTCGAAGGCCCGCTCGATACCGCTCCGCCCGATGAGGTCGTCTGGGAGAAAACGCTTGGCGGCTGAGCCGCCGTACGACTCGTGCCACCGGTCGTACTCGGAGGCGGAGACCCGCTGGACGTAGCCGAGGACGTGTGCCGCGAGGGAATCGTAGGGATAGCTCCGCCGCGGCCTGGCCACGGCCCGAAAGCCGGGGTAGCGCTCGGGATTCGTCTCCACCTCCGCCGCGGCCAGGAAGCCCACGTCGCGCGCCACCACGCAGGGGTCGCCCAGCCGCTGCCAGCCGCGCCCCACCAGCGCCAGGCCCTCGAAGAAGCCGTTGAGCATCTCCTTGGCTGAGGTGTTGGCCAGCGCCGCCACGGCCTCGGCCACGGCCGCTGTCTTCCGAGGCACCACCACGAGGGCCGTGCCGTGCTCCTCCTTCTCCACGAGGTCCGTGCCGCTGAGGCGGAGGAACTTGGCGGCGAGGCCGACGCTCACCTCGTAGCCCGCGCCGTTCGCGCCGCCCCGCACCATCACGGCCACGTCGCGCACCGCCGCGATCCGCTCGCGGCGGGCAAGGGCGTAGAGCTGGAGCACCGGGCGGCAGAGGGCCTGCCGCTCGGGGAGCTCGTCGGGCACCATCGCAATGTCGAAGCTCGGCTGCTCGAAGGCCAGCAGCTCGCCCCCCGCCCCGCGAATCGTCCCGCGGCCCGACTCCGTGGCGCGCGTCTCCACGCACACGTTCTCCGCGTAGTCGCGGTAATAGTCGCCCATCACCACCTGGAGGTAGAACAAGCGCGTGGCGACCATCAGGAAGCCGCCGAAGAGCACGATCAGGATCACCCGCATCCGATTCTTGAACATAGCGGACACTCACATAGCCATCAGAGGGGATGAATGGATGGGTGGATGGGTGGATGAATGAGAAGACAGGAGGATATCTGACATCCATTCATTCATCCACCCATCCAATCATCCCCCGTCACCGCTGGCACTCCAGTCCCCGCAGGGGGCGGCAGCGCGGTAGCCACGGGCGTAAGCCCGTGGAACACCGCGTCACCCCTCGCCCAGCCCCCGCAGGGGGCGGCAGAGGCCCCGATTCGCTCGCATCCTGCGGTCTCTGCCGCCCCCTGCGGGGGCTGGGGCAGGGCTGGTCTCCCTTCCCACGGGCTTACGCCCGTGGCTACCGCGCTGCCGCCCTGCGGGCTGGCATCCACCCTCACGTTAGCGCCCTTCGCCCCCATCGCTGAACTCGGAGCGTCGGCGCAGTCCGAACCAGCGCGCCTTGCGCCAGACGAGGGCGCCAATGAGCGCCGCAATCAGCGCCGTCATCGCGGCGGTCAGAGCGGTCCTTCGCACCAACAATGGGTTGTCCGGGCCATGCCCGCTCACCACCTCAGGCACCGCCAGCGCGAGGCTGAGCACCACCGAGCACGCGAACGCGAACGCCGCTCGCGTGAGGACGCTGCCCGCCGACGCCGCAGGGCGCTTGCGCGACACCGCCCAGCCGAGGACGGCCGACACCCCCGTGGCGAGGCCGAGCGGCCCAATCGTGAAAAGGTCGCGCCCAAACCCCAGCACCGCCCCCGCCACGAAACCATCCGCGGGCACCACCCCCAACGCGAACGTCGCCAGCAGCGCCGCCAGCACGTCGGGGAACGCATCCCCGCAGAGCGCCAGCCGCGCCAGCGTCGTCTGCACCAGCACCGCGAGGACAGCCACCAGCACGAACGGAAACCAACGCACTCCGATCGCGTCCTCACCAACGCCGAGGGATGATTCCTGTCCACGCCTTGGCCGATGCTGCCATCGGGGGGCCTTCACCGCGCCGCCGCTCCGCTGGCAACCAAAGCGGCATCTCCGATGCCGCACTCCATAGTCCGCCCGCGCAAGGAGGGCACAGGCTATGGAGTGCGGTGACGAAGTCACCGCTTTGGATGCGAGCGGAGCGGGCGGTATGGAGCCGCCGCCGGGATTGTGGGCCGGCCCTTCGGGGTACGGGGAGACACTCGGCTATCCGGGCGTACCGCCCGCGTCAGCAGGGGATGAATGGATGAGTGGATGGGTGGATGGGTGTCGGACAATCATCCATCCATCCACCCATCCAATCATCCCCCTTTGTGCCGGCAGTTGGCCACCCTATGCATGAACCCCGTGTCCAAGCCATGCCCTCGCCGCCTCCATGACCGCCTCGGGCAACGTGGGATGGGCGTGGACGGTGCCGGCCAGCTCGGCCACGGTGGCCTCGAGGCCGATGGCCATCGCCCCTTCGGCCACGACGTCCGAGGCGTGCGGGCCGACGAGGTGCAGCCCTAGCACCTGGCCCGTCGCCTCGTCAGCCACGAGCTTCGCGAAGCCGGCCGTCTCGCCCATCGCCACGGCGCGGCCGAGGGCCTGGAGCGGGAACTTGGCGGCCTTGGCCTTGTAGCCGGCTGCCGCTGCCTCCGCCTCTGTCAGCCCCACCGTGCCCACCTCGGGGTTGGTGAACACGGCGGCGGGGATGCAGCGGTAGTCCATCTTCGCGCTGTGGGCGGGGCCTCCGTGCCCCGCGGCATTCTCCGCCGCCACGATGCCCTGGGCCGAGGCCACGTGCGCCAGCATCAGCTTCCCCGTAACGTCCCCGATCGCGTAGATGCCGGCGGCGCTCGTCTCGCAGCGCTCGTCAACCACGATGGCGCCGTTCTCGACCTTGACCCCGGCCTCGGCGAGGCCGAGGTTGCCGCTGAGCAGCCGCCGCCCCGTGCACACCAGGGCCAGCTCAGCCTCCACGGTCGCGGCGCTCGAGAGCTTCGCCACCACGTGGGCGGGGCCTCCGTGCCCCGCGTCGGTGGCCGCCACCGACTCCATCTTGGCGCCGGCGTGAACCTTGACCCCCAGCCTCTTGAGGGCCTTGGTGATCTCGGCGGAGATGTCGGCATCCAGGCCCGGCAGCAGCCGCTCGAGCATCTCCACCACAGTCACTTGCGAGCCGAACTGGGCGAAAATGGAGGCGAACTCGCAGCCGATGTAGCCCCCGCCGAGGATGAACACGCTCGCGGGCAGCCGCGTGAGCCTGAGCACCTCGTCGCTCGTGACGATCCGCTGGCCATCGAAGGCGATCCCCCGCGGCCTTGCCGGCTCCGAGCCGGTCGCAATGATGATCTTGTCAGCGTCAACCGCCTCCTCCCCGCCCTCGGCCAGCCGCACGGCCACCTTCTTCCGCCCGGCCAGCCGCCCCTCGCCCGCCAACACGTCCACCCCCGCGCGCTTCAGCAGCCCCGCCACGCCCCGCGTCAGCCGGGCCACCACCGCGTCCTTGCTCTCCTGGACCTTTGCGAAGTCCACCGACACCCCGCCCGCGTGGACGCCGAACTGCGCGCCGTGCCTGGCGAGCGAGCAGACCTCGGCCGCGTGCGCGAGGGCCTTCGTCGGGATGCAGCCCCGATTGAGGCAGACCCCGCCGAGGGCGTCCCGCTCGACCACGCAGGTCTTCCTCCCGAGCTGAGCGGCCCGCAGCGCCGCCACGTAGCCCCCAGGGCCAGACCCGATCACCGCCACGTCGTACTTCGCCATTCGCGTCCTCACACGGGGAAGATGAGACGTCCACCCAATGCCTGATTATAGCCGAGCGGAGGGCAGTGTCAACAGAAAAACCGGTTCGGAGTCTGGCCCCTGATCTTGGGGTTCCCAATCGTCGTCGTTGTCGTCGTCGTCCTCGTCGTCGAATCCCCTGATGGTCGAGAGAGCCATCGGACTCGGCGACGACAACGAGGACGACGACGAGCACGAGTCGGCAATTGCGAGCAAACCCCAAAACCAGGGGCAAGACCCACCACTTCGGCTCTCACAGCCCCAGCACATCCGCCATCGTGTAGCGGCCGGGCGGCCTGGAGGCGATGAACCTGGCGGCACGGAGAGCGCCGCGGGCGAAGGTGTCGCGGCTCGTCGCCACGTGCCGCACCTCCACCCGCTCGCCCTGGCCGCCGAAGAGCACGGTGTGCTCGCCCACGATGTCGCCGGCGCGGACGGCGTGGAAGCCGATCTCCCTGGCCGTGCGCTCGCCGACCATGCCGCTGCGGCCGTGGACGGCCACGTCGCCGAGCTTGCGGCCGAGGCCGGCGGCGGCCGCCTCGCCCAGGGCGAGGGCCGTGCCGCTCGGGGCGTCCTTCTTCTTGTTGTGGTGCGCCTCCACGATCTCAACGTCGTAGGCGTCGCCCAGCGCCGCGGCCACGTCGCGCACGACGCGGAGCAGCACGCTCACGCCGAGGCTCATGTTGGCCGCGAGGAGGCAGGGGACCTTCTTCGCCGCGGCGTCGAGCCGGCGGGCGCCCTCGGCCCCCATGCCTGTGGTGCCGACCACGATGCCGATCCCCTGCTCCGCACACCACTCGATCATGGCCAGCGCCGAGTCGGCGTGCGAGAAGTCCACCGCCACCTCCGCCGCCACGGCCCTGCGGGGCGTGAGGGCAACTCCCAGCGGGTCCACCCCAGCCAGAGCCCCGGCGTCCCGTCCGATCTCCGGGTGGTCCGCCCGCTCGAAGGCCCCGACGACAGCGAGTTCCTTGTCCTCCGTGGAGAGGGCAATGATGCGCCTTCCCATGCGGCCCCCCGCTCCATTCACGATCAGCCGAATCACGGGTTTCTCCTTATCTGTAGCGAGCTCCTGACGCGTGGCGCGTGACCCGTGAAAAGCGGAGCCGCGCCTCCTCTGTCTTCTCACGCGTCACGCATCACGCGTCTTTCGCCCTACTTGATCGCCTTGACGCGTATGTCCCGGAACTCGACTTTCGAGGCGCTTCCGATGAAGCCGATCCTGCCGCTCTTGCGGTGGAGGCCGGGGTGCGCCTTCATCACCCCCAACCCGTCGGCGGTCTCGCCGCTCTCGATGGTCTTCGACAGATCGGCGGCCAGAATGGTCGTCCCGTTCAGCCGCACCACGATGCGCGTGCCGTGGGCAGCGACCTCCTGGCTGTTCCACTCGCCGACGGGCCGAAGGTGCCCGCCCTTGGCGGGCGCGACCCCGTAGATTGAGCCGTGCTTGTACCAGGCCGGCTTGTCGCGGTAGAGCGGCCATGTGTCGTCGAGGATCTGAATCTCCATCCCGCTGTAGGCGCCCTCGCCGCCCGGCGGCGTGCGGAGCGTCAGGCCGTTGTTCGCCCCGGGCGTCAGCCTGAACTCGAAGCGGAGGACGAAGTCGGCGTAGTCCTCCTCGGTGTAGATGCGGCCGCCCCGGTCCGGGAGGCAGACGAGTGCGCCGTCCTTCACGGCATAGCCCTTCAGGGCGCCGGCCCAGCCGGTCAGGTCGCGGCCGTTGAAGAGCGGCACGAAGCTCTCCTGGCCGTCGAGCTGCGGGCCGGTCACGCCATCCGGCTCATCCTCGTCCTCGGGCGGCGCGGGCGCCCCCCCGAACACGCTCGCCGCGACGAGCGCCATCGCCGCACACCCGCCGATGAGTCGCCCCGTCCGTAGCATGGTCCCTATCGGCTCCGCAACTGGGAAGCCCCGTTCTCCCCCACCCTAGCGCAAAGGGGGCGAGGGCGCAAGCGCATGGGCCTGGCGCGGCAGCCCTTCCTCCTCAATCGTCCTCGTCCTCGTCCCTCGTCCCTCGTCCTCGATTCTCTTGGCCTGGGTGAGGAGAAGAGTCGAGGACGAGGGACGAGGACGAGGACGATTGAGGAGAAGGGAAGACGGTGGCAAGACCGCGGCCATACCCTGATCATTCCCGCAGTTTGACTTCCCCGCGCGCGGCTGCTACAATTGGGGATTGAGCGGGGATATAGCTCAATTGGGAGAGCGCCGGCTTTGCAAGCCGGAGGTTACGGGTTCGAGCCCCGTTATCTCCACCACCTGCCCTGTCCCTGCACGCGACACATCAGGCGGAGTGATCGGAAGCTTCTTGGAATGCCACGCATCGTGCAGGGTCTCATCTTCATCCTGGGTCTGACAAGTGGCGCATTGTCAGCGGAACCGGGCCTTCGCGGCCCCCGGCCCTACGATGGCCGCGGGGAGGACCCAGGGGCCGAGCGGATCGAGTGGAAGGAGAGCTGGGAGGCGACGTATAAGGCGAACGTGGAGCGCTGGACCGCCGAGGTCCGCAAGCTGGCCGGCGACGAGCGGGAGCGGGGCCTCCTGCTCCGCACGCGCGTCGCAAGGCTGCTCGACGCGCTCATCGCCCGCTACCCGAACGAGTCGGCCAAACGCCTCGAAGCCCTCAAGGAGATCGCGGGGAACTACTACGCCTGCGAGCTGCCAGGCCGGGGCAACTACGCGCTCAAGCGCCTGGTCGAGGAGACGCCTGGGCAGGTGGACCTCGTGGCCGCAGCACTCCACCGCATCCTGGCCGAGCGCAACCTGGAGTCGCACTACTCAGCCGAGGAGTGGCCGGCCTGGGTGGACTACGCTGCCCCGCGTCTGGTGGCGCTCAACCGCGCGGGGAACCTGCCGGACGGCCATCCTGCCATCGTTGCGGCCTGGCGGGCGCTGCTCCTCGTGCGGCGCGAGCAGGGGCGCTTCCTCGAGGCTATGGAGGCGCTTGAGGCTCTCGAGGCGCACACCGGGCGCAACGACGCCTGGCTCCTCGAGGAGGCCGAGCTCCTCTTCGCCGCAGGGCGCGAGCGCGAGGCCCTGCCGCGCTTCCAGGACCTCCACTCCCGCTCCGACCAGAACTACCGGGCGCGGGACCGCGTGACCCACATCCTCACCCACGCCCCCGCCATCCCGCCCAGCTACGCCAGCCAGTTCGGCCTCGAGATCAAGTGGGACGCCATCCGCGCCAGCCCGCCGGGCGACGTGGCGGACAGGATTGCGGACCTGCTGCGCGAGGACGCGGAGGGGAAGGCGGTGCTGCCGTGGAAGGACGTGCGCCACGCAAGCCTCTGGGCGCAGCTAGATCGGCACCTTCTCGCTCAGCCGCCGGCGGCCCTGGCCACGCTGCGCGCGGCCCAGGAATCCCGGATTTCTGATTTCCGATCTCTGATTTCTGATTTCAATCAGAAATCAGCAATCAGCAATCAGCAATTCACGATGTGCTTGGCCGCCTACCGCCGCCACCCGTGGGCTGCGAGCGCCCACCGCCTCCTCCTGGCCTACGGCGAGGGGATGCTCCGAAATGGGCACGGTGGCCTGGCCCTGAGGGCGTTCCAGGACGTGCTGGCGCATGCTGCCGACCCCGCGCTTCGCTCCCAGGCCCAGGCCGGCCTCTCGAGGATTTCGGATTTCGGATCTCGGATTTCGGATTTCAATCCGCAATCCGCGGCCCTGCGGTTGCCGCCCATCATCCCGTGGCAGTGGGAGCTGTTCAGCGACCAGATGCCGCAGGAGCTAACGGAGCTGGTCTGGCCCGGCCTCGTGCGACCACAGGCGTGCCCGGCGGGGGTGCTCGTGGCCGGGCCTGAGCTGCTGGCGCTCTACGGCCAGGACCCCCAGAAGCCGCTGTGGACCCGCACGCCGAGCGGCTCGCGGGGGAGGCACGGGCGGCTGGAGAGCCCGGACACCCGGGTGCTCGTGATCCCCGCGCCGGTGCGGCCGGCGGTCGCGGAGGGGCGCGTCTACACCCGTTGGGGCATGGACGCCACGCGACGGTTCTTCACCGACGTTGCGGCGTTCGACCTCCGCAGCGGCGAGCTCCTCTGGTCCACGGGCGGCAACGCCGCCTGGGGCGACCTCTGGCCAGTCGGCGACCCGGCGGTGGCCTACGGCCGGCTCTACGTCCTCGCCCTCCGAAAGGGCTACGCCGGCCTCCTGCCCGTCTCCACGCTCAGCCTCGCATGCCTCGATGCGGCCACGGGCGCCATCCTCTGGCGCAAGCCGCTCGCCTCACAGAACGTCACCCTCATCCCCACCGACAACTCGAACTACCGCGACTGGCAGTTCGACCTCGCGCACTACGGCAACGCAGTGACAGTCGCGGACGGCGCGGTGTATTGCCAGACGAATCTGGGCTTCGCCGCGCGGTGCGACGCGCGCGACGGCCAGGTGGAGTGGGCCGCCAGCTACCCCCAGACCGTCCTGCGCTGGAACGTCCCACGGGCCATCCGCCGCCACGGGGCGGCCCCGGCCGTCTGCGGCGACCGCGTGGTCTTCGTCCCCCGCGACGCCTCGGGCGCCTTCGCCCTCGATGCGCCCACGGGCAAGCTGCTCTGGGACAACCCCTTCGCCCCCTCGGACCGGGTGGTCGGAGTGCATGAGGGCACGCCTTCAGTGGCCCGCCCCTCCGGGGCGGAGGATTCCGCCGCGGAGCGGCGGGCCACGCTGCTCGTGGCGGACGAGCGCGTGGTGGCTGGGCTGGACGTGGCGACCGGCCGCGCCCGCTGGCGCCGGCACTTCCCCAACGGCATTCAGGGCAGCCCATGCCTCCAGGGCACGCGCGTCTCTGTGGGCAGCGGCTCGAAGCTCCTCTGGCTCGAGGCCGCCACGGGGCGCTTGTTGGAGATTTCCGATTTCCGATCTCCGATTTCCGATTTCAACCCGCAATCCGAAATCCGGAATCCGAAATCAGTGGGGGGGCCGCTCCGGCTGCCGCTGGCGCGCGCGTGGAAGCTCGCAAGGCCGAACCCCACGCT
>Ga0194111_10008894_pt1 | contig 11000 bp, 13 predicted proteins | sample TA2KigC300mmetaG_FD_146194 | JGI IMG/M metagenome (GOLD analysis project Ga0194111, IMG submission 146194) | Freshwater microbial communities from Lake Tanganyika, Tanzania - TA2015033 Kigoma Deep Cast 300m | ecosystem: Environmental > Aquatic > Freshwater > Lake | place: Tanzania: Lake... | reverse complement strand
CCGCCAACGGGGCCATCTTGGCGGTTTCTCCGTACAGTTTCAGCACTCTCCAGGGCTGATGGCGGCGCGCGGCCAACGCAGCAAACGACTCGCCCGGCCGCGCCCCAGCTGGGTGGGTCGCGGTGACCTGCGCCAGCAAGACCTGATGAGCCGCTCGCGGCGTGCCGCCCGCTGGCTGCAGCCGGGCCTGGTGGTGAAGCGCTGGATGCTCACCTCCGGCATCGGCCTGGTGATGGCCCTGCTGGGGGCTGCCGTATGGGCGGATCTGCAGCCGATCTACTGGACGCTGCAATCCGTGCGTTGGTTGCTGCAGGCCCTCACCCAGGTGCTGCCGCGGGAGATCACCGGGCCGCTGGTGCTGTTGATCGGCGGCGGGCTGATCTGGCTGGGGCAGAGCCGCAGCTTCGGCACCATCCAGAGGGCCCTGGCGCCGGAGAAGGACACCCTGCTGGTGGATGCCCTGGCGGCCAAAAGCCGGCTCAACCGCGGCCCCTCGATCGTGGCCATCGGCGGTGGCACGGGCCTCTCCACCCTGCTGAGCGGCCTGAAGCGCTACAGCTCAAACCTCACGGCGATCGTGACCGTGGCCGACGACGGCGGCAGCTCCGGGGTGCTGCGGCGGGAACTGGGGGTGCTGCCCCCCGGCGACATCCGCAATTGCCTGGCGGCCCTGGCCACCGAAGAACCCCTGCTCACGCGGTTGTTCCAATACCGCTTCCGGGCCGGCACGGGCCTGGAGGGCCACAGCTTCGGCAACCTGTTTCTCTCGGCCCTCACGGCGATCACCGGCAGCCTGGAATCGGCGATTACCGCCAGCAGCCGTGTGCTGGCGGTGCAAGGCACGGTGGTGCCGGCCACCAGTGCCGATGTGCGCCTCTGGGCCGAGCTGGAAGATGGGCGCCGCATCGAAGGCGAATCCCAGATCGGCCATGCCCCGAGCCCGATTGTGCGCCTGGGCTGCACACCGGAGCGGCCGCCTGCCCTTCCCAAGGCGCTGGAAGCCATCGCCAATGCGGATCTGATCGTGCTGGGGCCCGGCAGCCTTTACACCTCCCTGTTGCCCAACCTGTTGGTGCCCGAGCTGGTGAACGCCATTGCCCGCAGCAAGGCACCACGGTTGTACATCTGCAACCTGATGACCCAGCCCGGGGAAACCGATGGCCTGGATGTGGAGGGGCACCTGCGGGCGATTGAGGCCCAGCTGGCCAGCCTGGGGGTTCAGCAAAAATTATTCCGTTCGGTGCTGGCCCAGGAAGACCTCGGCGAAAGCTCGCTCGTGGCCCACTACCGCCAACAGGGGGCCGAGCCGGTGACCTGCAATCTGCGGCGGCTGCGCAGCCAGGGCTATGACATCACCCTGGCGCCCCTGCAAGGAGCTCGGCCCACAGGCACCCTGCGTCATGATCCCCGCAGCGTGGCCCTGGCGGTGATGCGGTTCTACAAACGGCAGCGGCGCAGCAAGGTGGCGGCTTCCGGCGCTCAGTAGGCGTCCTGCAGTTCGTAGAAGTCGGGCTGCACGTAGTCCTTGCGGAGGGGGTAGCCCTTCCAGTCTTCGGGCATCAGCAGGCGTTTGGGGTGGGGGTGCCCCTCGTAGCGGATGCCGAACATGTCGAAGGTTTCGCGCTCCGGCCAATCAGCGCCGCGGAACAGCGGATAGAGGCTGGGGATGGTGAGGTCGCCCTCACGGGGCAGAAACACCTTGAGGCGCACCTCCTCTGGCTTCACGGAGGCGGGCAGGTGCTGGCTGGCGGTGGATTGCTCCGCCAGGGCAGCCAGCTTCACCAGGTGATAAAAGCTCACCAGCCGGCCGCCGGGGCCTTCGTCATAGCCGCCCTGGCACTGGAGGTAATCGAAGCCGGAAGCCTTCAAGGCCGCGGCGATCACCGGCAGAAACGGGGCCTCCACGGCCAACACTTCAACCCCCAGGTGATCGGCCTCAAGCACGGTGTGCTCGAAGCCCTGGCTGCTCAGCCACTGGCTCACGGCCCCGGGCTGCGGGGCTGACGGGGCTGCCTGAACGAGGGCGGCAGGGCTGGTGGTGTCCTCAGGCATCGGCTTGCACGGGTTGGGTCTGGGCGGGGGCGGCCAGGGGCAGGCCAGCCGCGGCGGCCAGGGCGGCTTTCTGGGTTTCAGCCCGCAGGTAGCGGCCATCCACGGCCGGCTCCACCGCCTTGAGCTGGTGGGGCACGGTGCAATAGCGGTGGGTGGGCAGCAAATTGCCACGCTCGGCCAGGGCCTCATTGCCCACCTTTTTGCGCAGCTTGATCACCGCATCAAAAATCGCCTCGGGCCGCGGCGGGCAGCCGGGCAGGTAGAGATCCACGGGGATCAGCTTGTCCACGCCGCGCACGGCGGTGGTGGAGTCGGCGGAGAACATGCCGCCGGTGATCGTGCAGGCCCCCATGGCAATCACGTACTTGGGTTCCGGCATCTGCTCATAAAGCCGCACCAGGGCGGGAGCCATCTTCATGGTCACGGTGCCGGCCACAATCAGCAGATCCGCCTGGCGGGGGCTGGAACGGGGAACCAGACCGAAACGGTCGAAATCAAAGCGGGAGCCGATCAGGGCGGCGAACTCGATGAAGCAGCAGGCGGTGCCATACAGCAGTGGCCAGAGGCTGCTGAGGCGGGCCCAGTTGTGCAGGTCGTCGAGGGTGGTGAGGATCACGTTCTCGGAGAGATCCGAGGTGACCTTCGGCGCCCCAACAGGGTTGCAACTGGCGTCGCGCTGGTCGCGCAAGGCAGGGATGGAGGTGGTCATCGGTTCAGCTCCACTCGAGGGCGCCTTTGCGCCAGGCGTAGGCCAGGGCCACCAGCAGGATCGCGATGAAGACCAGGGCCTCGATGAAGGCAAGCAGCCCCAGCCGGTGGAAGGCCACGGCCCAGGGGTAGAGGAACACCGTCTCCACGTCGAAGATCACAAAGACCAGCGCGAACATGTAGTAGCGGATGTTGAACTGGATCCAGGCACCTCCGATGGGCTCCATGCCCGATTCGTAGGTGAGATCCCGCTCACCCGTGCGCGATTTGGGCGACACCAACTTGTTGGTGACCAGCGCCAGCACGGGCACGGCCGCTGCGATCAGCAGGAAGCCCAGGAAGGCGTCGTAGCCGGAGAGAACGAACACGGGGCGCGATCAAGCCCAACCGGGGCGCAGTCTGGCATCCACAGCCGGAGGCTGGGCCGCGGCCGGGCGCTTCCCCCGCCGCGGCCGTGCGCTGGGGGACGCGTGAACGGCTGACAGGCCCTTCAAGGGTGGTACCAACCACGGCAGTTGTTGGTACCACCTGCGCAGAGGGTCCGCCCATCGGAGCCGTGAGTGCCGCACGGGCACACCAAACCCCCACACGCTGCTCGATCAGCTGGCCCCTTCACAACGCGCCATCAGCCCTGCTTCTTAGAGTCGCGCCACCAGCGCACCGGGCCGTGAGCGAAGACCCCGACCAGAACCTCGCGGCTGAAGCAGTGGCCCCAGAGGCCGAGGCGCAACAGCCGCCAGCCGACGACCCCGACACCCACCGCTTCGAATGCCGAAGCTGCGGATTTGTGTACGACCCCGGCGAAGGGGTGAAGAAGCTCGGGATTGAACCTGGCACCCCCTTCAGTGCCCTCGATCCGGTGAGCTTCCGCTGTCCGGTGTGCCGCAGCCCCACCAAGGCCTTCAAAGACATCGGCCCCCGCAACAAGCCCAGCGGCTTCGAAGAGAATCTGGGCTACGGCCTAGGCGTGAATCAGCTCACGCCGGGCCAGAAAAATGTGCTGATTTTCGGTGGTTTCGCCCTGGCCATCGCCTTCTTCCTTTCCCTGTATTCGCTGCGCTGAGCCCATGCATCGCTTCCAACGCCTGATCTCCTCCCTCAGCGCCCTGGTGCTCGCCGTGGTACTCACGGGCTGCGTCAGCACCGGCCTGCCCAGCGCCAGCGCCAGCCCCTGGCAACCGGTGGACATCCACACCAAATCCAACCCGCTGGATCTGGCCTTCACAAATGGCCAGCACGGCTTCCTGGTGGGCAGCAATCGCCTGATCCTGGAAACCAACGACGGCGGCGCCTCCTGGCAGGAGCGGGCCCTGGAGCTGCCGGCGGAGGAAAACTTCCGGCTGATCAGCATCGATTTCAAGGGGGATGAGGGCTGGATCGTGGGCCAGCCGGGGCTGCTGCTGCACAGCAGCGACGCAGGCCAGAGCTGGAGCCGGCTGTTTCTCGACACCAAATTGCCCGGCGAGCCCTACCTGATCACGGCCCTGGGCAGCCGCCAGGCGGAGCTCGCCACCAATGTGGGGGCCGTGTACCGCACCAACGACGCCGGCAACTCCTGGCAGGCCGAGGTGGAAGACGCCGCCGGCGCCGTGCGCGATCTGCGCCGCGGGCCTGAGGGCCAATACGTGAGCGTGAGCAGCCTGGGCAATTTCTTCGCCACCTGGAACCCTGGCGATGGGGTGTGGACGCCCCACCAGCGGGTGAGCAGCCAACGGCTGCAGGCCATGGGCTTCCAGCCCAACGGCAACCTCTGGATGCTGGCGCGCGGAGCCCAGCTGCGCTTCAACCCCGATGCGACCACCCCTGAGGAGTGGAGCAAGCCGGTGGTGCCGATCACCAACGGCTATGGGTATCTGGACATGGCCTGGGATGCCAATGGCGCCATTTGGACGGGCGGCGGCAGCGGCACCCTGCTGAGCAGCGCTGATGGGGGCAAAACCTGGCAAAAAGACCCGGTGGGGGCCCAACAACCCACCAACTTCAGCCGCATCGCCTTCTTTGACGATGGCAAGGGCTTTGTGCTCGGGGAACGGGGTTCGCTGTTGCGCTGGGTTGGCTGATGGGACCAGCTGACTCCCACGCCTGACAACGCTCTGTAACCAAGGTGCGCGGCCCATCTCGGCCGCCCCTGCCTCAGCCCTAGGATCACGGAGCTGAACGCTCGCTGCTCATGGCCGCCGGCTCAACGGGTGAACGCCCGTTTTTCGAAATCATCACGAGCATCCGTTACTGGGTGATCCACGCCGTGACCCTGCCGGCCATTTTCTTGGCGGGCTTCCTGTTCGTGTCAACAGGTCTGGCCTACGACGCCTTCGGCACCCCCCGACCGGATGCGTACTTCCAGGCCAACGACTCGAAGGCTCCGGTGGTCAGCCAGCGCTATGACGCCAAGGCCTCCCTCGACCAGCGCCTGCAATAAGCGATGACTCAAGTTCCTGCCTCCTCCACGCCCCGCAACTACCCGATCTTCACCGTTCGGTGGCTGGCGGTTCACGCCCTCGGCATCCCCACGGTGTTCTTCTTGGGCGCCCTGGGAGCCATGCAGTTCATCCGTCGCTGAGCTCGTCGACCGCCATGCAACGCAATCCCAATCCAAACAACCTTCCGGTTGAGCTCAACCGCACCAGCCTGTACCTCGGCTTGCTGTTTGTGTTCACGATCGGCGTGTTGTTTACCAGCTACTTTTTCAACTGATCGGGAGTCTCTGCGATGAGCAGCAAGAAACGCGAATTACCTGACGGCCGGATCCCTGATCGTCTCCCTGATGGTCGCCCCGCTGTCGCCTGGAGGTCCCGCTGGACCGAAGGCGTGTTGCCACTCTGGCTGGTGGCGACCGCCGGAGGCATGGCCGTGATCTTCGTGGTGGGCCTCTTCTTCTATGGCTCCTACGTGGGTGTGGGTTCCGCCTGATCGTCAGGCTAGAAATTGTGGGTGGGCTTGAACCCACGCAGCAAAGCGGGCTAACCCCTCGTCAAGCTGGGTTTTGGGTTGAAAGTTCACCCAAGCCTCCAAAGCGGCTGTATCAGCGGCTGTTTCCTGCACATCGCCAGGCTGCATGGGCTCAAATTGTTTGATTGCCCTGCGGCCCAAGTGTTGTTCTAAGAGCTCGATAAAGTGCATCAAAGGCACGGGTTGAGCGTTGCCAATGTTGAACAGCCTGTGGGGGGCTGAGGCTGTCGCTGGGTTGGGTTGCTCAGCATCGAAATCGGGGTCAGGCGTGGCGGGTTGATCCAAACACCGCAACACACCCTCCACGATGTCGTCGATGTAGGTGAAATCCCGGCGCATTTGCCCATGGTTAAACACACGGATTGAGTCTCCGGTCAGGATGGCCCGTGCGAACAGCATCGGCGCCATATCGGGTCGACCCCATGGCCCATAGACGGTGAAAAAGCGCAGGCCCGTAGCCGGCAATCCATACAAATGGCTGTACGTGTGCGCCATCAACTCATTGGCTTTTTTGGTGGCGGCATACAAACTCACGGGATGATTCACCGGTTGGCTCTCGTGGAACGGCAACAACCGATTGCCCCCGTACACCGAACTGCTGGAGGCATACACCAGATGCTGAACAGCCTGGTGGCGACACCCCTCCAACACATGGCCAAAGCCCACCAGGTTGCTCTGGATGTAAGCGGCGGGGTTTTCAATCGAATAGCGCACTCCAGGTTGAGCAGCCAAGTGCACCACCGCCTCCGGCGCTGAGTTGCGAAACAGATCAGCCATGGCCTCGGCATCTTCGAGGCTATGGCGATGGCATTGGAAGAGGCGATCAGCTCGTGGTAATGCCTCTAATCGCTCTAAGCGCGCACGTTTGAGCGCTGGGGAATAGTAGGGGTTGAAATTGTCGACACCCACCACTTCTTGGCCACGGCGCAACAACCGTTCGGCCACCGCAGCACCGATGAAGCCGGCGACACCGGTGACCAGGATGGGGCGGGAAGATTCCCTCACCCCATCCCCACACGCCACACCTGCAGGCCAGCAGCCCGGACGGCGGCACAATCGACAATGGATCGCGCATCAAAAACCCATGCAGGCCTTCGCATCAGCGGAGCCAGCTGCGACCAATCCAACTGAGCGAAACTGCTCCACTCCGTGAGAATCAAGACGGCGTCTGCCTTAGCGACCGCCTCAGAAGGGTTGTTGACCACTTGCCACACCCCATCGCCACTGAGCGCAGGGGATTGAGGAGTGGCCAGAGGAGGCACTCCCAGATCTGCCGTGATCTGGGCTTCTGTCACCTTGGGGTCAAAGATGGCCAATTGGGCACCTTCCTCCAGAAGGTCTTGGCAGATGCGGATGGCAGGTGCCTCACGGGTGTCATTGGTGTCAGCCTTGAATGCGAAGCCCAAGACGGCAATGCGTTTGCCCGTCACCGTGCCGAACAGTCGCTGCACCACCAAACGGGCGATCCGATGCTGTTGCCATCCATTGAGCTCAACCACGCCCTGCCAGTAGGCAGCCACCTCATGGAGCCCATAGTGACCACAGAGGTAGACAAGGTTGAGGATGTCCTTCTGGAAGCAACTTCCCCCAAAACCAGGGCCCGCCTTGAGGAATTTGGAGCCAATCCGGCTGTCTGCCCCAATGGCATGGGCCACCTCCTGCACGTCAGCACCGGTGGCCTCACACAGGGCGGCAATGGAATTGATGGAGCTGATGCGCTGCGCCAGAAACGCATTAGCGGTCAGTTTCGACAGCTCTGAGCTCCACAGATTGGTCCTGAGGATGCGATCAGCAGGAACCCATTGGCTGTAGACCGAGGCCAAGGCCTCAATCGCCGCAGGATCCTCCCCGCCAATCAGCACCCGGTCGGGCTGCTCCAGATCGGGAATGGCTGTGCCTTCCGCCAGAAATTCGGGATTGGACAACACAGCGAAGGTTTTGGGCTGGCCTGATCCGGCCACCTCCCCTTGGGCCGCCTGCAGGATGGCTTTCACCGTTTCGGCAGTACGCACCGGCAAGGTGCTCTTTTCCACCACGATGGTGTGACCCTGGGCGCAAGCGGCCACCTGCCTGGCGGAGGCTTCAATCCAGCGCAAGTCGCTGGCTTGTCCTGCTCCAACCCCCTTGGTTTTGGTGGGGGTATTCACCGACAGGAACACCATGTCAGCGGCTGCGATGGCAGTCTCGACGGCTGTCGTGAAATGCAGATTGCGACCGCGACAACGCCCAACAACGGCGTCGAGCCCAGGCTCGTAAACCGGTAACTGCGTGAGATCGGGATCGTTCCAAGCCGCAATACGCGCCTGATTCAGATCCACAACCGTGACCTGAATCTCTGGGCAACGGTCAGCAATCACCGCCATGGTGGGACCACCCACATAGCCGGCGCCGATGCAGCAAATGGAGCGAATCGTGCTGGGGATGGTGGACGTCATGGGCGGATTGCATCCCGGAAGTAGGCGATCGTGGCCTCCAGGCCCTGATCCAACGCAACCGTAGGAGACCAGCCCAGTTCCCGCTGAGCCAGATCGATCACGGGTTGACGCTGCAGCGGATCATCCTGGGGCAGTGGTCGATACACCAAATCAAGATCTGGATTAATCTTGGCTTTCACCAGTTCGGCCAACTCGCGGATCGTAAATTCACCTGGATTGCCAATGTTCATAGGGCCAGTATGGGCACCATTCATCAGGCGGATCATGCCTTCTACTAAGTCGTCAACAAAGCAAAACGAACGCGTCTGACTGCCATCTCCGTACAACGTCAAAGGCTCACCACGCAGGGCTTGCACAATAAAGTTACTGACAACACGGCCATCATCTGGCAACATTCTGGGGCCATACGTGTTGAAAATGCGAATCACACGAATATCTACACCGTGCATGCGCTGATAATCAAAACATAATGTTTCCGCGATGCGTTTACCTTCGTCGTAGCAGCTGCGGATCCCGATCGTGTTGACGCTGCCGCGGTAGCTCTCCGGCTGAGGATGAACCTCTGGGTCTCCATACACTTCACTGGTGCTGGCCAAGAGCAAGCGGGCGCCCACGCGGCGAGCCAAACCCAGCATGTTGTAAGTGCCTAAAAAGCTTGTTTTGGCGGTTTTAATCGGATTGTGCTGGTAGTGAACTGGTGAAGCTGGACACGCCAAGTGCCAGATGCGATCTACCTCAAGCCGAATCGGTTCCGTGACGTCGTGACGAATGAGCTCAAATCGCGGATGGTCCAACCACTGGGCAATATTGGCTTTGCGACCCGTGAAGTAGTTATCGAGGCAAATCACCTCTTCACCGGCCGCCATCAAACGATCGACCAGGTGGGAACCCACAAAACCGGCACCGCCGGTGATCAGGTTTCGGGTGATAGAAGCTGGCATAAACCGGTCAGGGTGTGGTCAAAGGCGAACCAGCTGCTGATCGAGCTGTTGACGGAACTGTTGCACGGTGCTCCGGAGACCCTCCGCCAGGGGAATCCTCGCCTGCCACCCCAGCGAAGCCAGTCGACTGACGTCCAGCTGTTTCTTTGGCGTGCCGTCGGGCTTCGTGGTGTCCCAGTGGATCTCGCCTTGGAAGCCTGTGGCCCTCGCCACGGCTTCCGCCAGCTCACGGATGCTCTGATCGAGGCCAGTCCCGACGTTGAGAAACGACAAGGGCTGGCCAACAGCATCCAGGGGTGCATCAGCGGCGGAGGGGTTCCAATGCTCCAAGGCGAAGACGCAGGCTTCCCCCAGATCGTCGGCATGCAGAAACTCCCGCAGGGGACGACCTGATCCCCAGCAGGTCACGGAAGCGTCCCCCCGTTCGGTGGCCTCATGGAAACGGCGAATCAAAGCCGGCAGCACATGGCTGTTGGTGGGGTGGTAGTTATCGCCTGGGCCATAGAGGTTGGTGGGCATCAGGCTGATGGCATCAAAACCATGCTGCTGACGCAGCGCTGCACAGAGCTTGATCCCCGTGATTTTGGCGATCGCATACCACTCGTTCGTGGGCTCGAGCGCACCGGTGAGCAGGGCTTCCTCGCGAATCGGTTGCTCGGCGAATTTGGGATAGATGCAGCTGCTCCCCAGGAACAGCAGTCGCCGCACGCCATGGCGCCAGGCGGTTTCGATCACATGGGTCTGGATCTTGAGATTGTCCAGCAAAAAGTCAGCTGGGTAAGTGCTGTTGGCATGGATACCGCCGACCTTCGCGGCGGCCAGGGCCACCACCGTGGGCCGCTGCGTCGCAAACCATCGCTCCACGGCAGCGGCGTCCAAAAGATCCAGTGTCTCCCGAGACGCTGTGAGCAACGCTCCCCCGCGCTGAGGGTCGCCATAGCCAGCCCGCTGCAATGCCCTGCAAATGGCACTGCCGGCCATACCGCGGTGGCCGGCCACAAAGATGCGATCCGTGGGATGCAGCAGGGATTGCGTTGAGTCCATCGCTGACCTCAACCCTGTCCAGCGGCCTTCGCCGCCGCAACGGCTTCAGGATTCGTGGGCGGATTCTCCATCGATCCCACCACCGCAAATCCCTGCTGACGCAGCAGGGCCTCCTTCGCCGCCTCCTCCTTATCGGCAGCCACCATCTCGGCAACCAACTCCTCAAGGGTTGTGGTGGGCGTCCAGCCCAACTTTTCGCGGGCCTTGGTGGGGTCACCCAGCAAGGTCTCCACCTCTGCGGGCCGGAAATAACGCGGATCAATTCTCACCACCACGGCGCCGGTATCGCCGCGAATCCCTAGTTCTTCAAGACCGCTGCCTTGCCATTGCATGGGCCCCCACCCCAACTGCCGAGCGGTGAGATCGATGAAGTGCCGCACACTCTCCTGGCGACCCGTAGCAATCACGAAATCCTCCGGCTGCTGCTGCTGAAGCATCCGCCACTGCATCTCCACGTAATCACGGGCGTGGCCCCAATCCCGCAAGGAATCCAAGTTGCCCATAAACAGACATTGATCCAAGCCTGCATCGATGCGGGCCAAGCCACGGGTGATCTTGCGGGTCACAAACGTTTCACCACGCCGCGGGGATTCGTGGTTGAACAGCACACCATTGCAGGCATACATGCCATAGGCCTCGCGATAATTCACAGTGATCCAGTAGCCATAGAGCTTGGCCACCGCATAGGGGCTGCGTGGATAGAACGGGGTGGTTTCCCGTTGAGGGATTTCCTGGACGAGGCCGTAGAGCTCGCTGGTGCTGGCTTGATAAATACGTGTTTTCTGGGTGAGCCCCAGCATCCGAACCGCCTCAAGAATGCGCAGCGTGCCAAGGGCATCACTGTTGGCGGTGTACTCAGGCTCTTCAAAGC
>Ga0194111_10008891_pt1 | contig 11004 bp, 14 predicted proteins | sample TA2KigC300mmetaG_FD_146194 | JGI IMG/M metagenome (GOLD analysis project Ga0194111, IMG submission 146194) | Freshwater microbial communities from Lake Tanganyika, Tanzania - TA2015033 Kigoma Deep Cast 300m | ecosystem: Environmental > Aquatic > Freshwater > Lake | place: Tanzania: Lake... | reverse complement strand
GCAACGCTTCCCAGTCATGCACCATCTTCATGGGTATCGGTGTTGGTGAAGCGTCCCATGCTTTCTTAGGCACTTCTTCGGTTTTCATGCTTTCCCTCCGAATAATAAAATTCAAGCATGTTCTGCACATCGTCATTGCTCATGTACTTAAAAGCATTTATCAACATGCCATCAGCGGACACTATGCTGTTCTCCACCATGTTTAATGCACGTGCTTTTGGGTCTTCATCCTTCGGTAAGTATTGGCTCTTAACTCCGTTTGCATACCCAAGCATGTAAGCCTCGACCCACAAATCTACGTGCATATCAGCAAGCGGGGTCTTGTCTCCGTACTTCTCGTCTTCCCACTTGTGAAACTCTTCGACCGCCTCGGTGTACAACTCTTTCATCGCACTCATCTCACACCTCCCCAAAAAGTTTGACCAAGTTAGCCTTCTGCTTGTCCGTTGCTCCGGGATAGTCCTCATCCACCCACTTCTGCATCAGCATTTCGTCTTTCGGGGGCGGGTCATAGAACTCGTCAGAATTAAAACTATCCTTGAGAGACTGAAACTCATCCTCTGTCAGATTCCTAGACAAGTAGGTCAACGCTCTGCAACACGCTTTGCTGTTTGCCGCTTCGCGTTGGGCTGAATGGATAAAGTCATGGACTACACCAAATAGCATCTTCTGTTCTTCAGTCATTTCGCTTCTCCTTCGACATGTTGACCATCCGTCACTTTGTCCACTTTGTAGCCTCGGTTCATCCACACTTCCATCTTGATGTTTTTGAACCAATCGGCAACCGTGGGTATGCGCCCACCGCAGTCCTCTTTGACATGTTGCTCACCGATATAGCGAACCGGGACTGTACGTCCATCGCTGTTTGTTATCGTGCTACCAAAGACCCTCTCGGCCTCGAATATGCCTTGGCTGTGATGCCGTAGCGCACGATGCCTTGCGTCTGCAAAGACTTCCTTGGTTGCGTCGAACCAGTCGTGGATGGGCTGATAGTCCTCGGGCTTGCCACCCCAAATTTTTACGCTCGTGAGCGAGTGATGGTGCGGGTGCATTATTTGTTCTCCTGAGTGACCGTTTCGGTTTCATCATCATCGTCGAAGTCGGTGTAGTCGAACTCGTGATCGTCCGTCTGCGTGAAGTTAATTCCCACGAATAGTACGATAGTAGGAGGAGACTGAGTAAGGTCGATGGTCAACTGACCCTGCCCCCCGTCGTTGTTGTACCAGTCCAGCCCCTCGTTCTCGAGCATCTGCTCGGTGACATCCCTGAGAATGTCGAGCACCGGGACTGGTCCGAACTTGCTGTGCTTGTCCCATGTGTTCTTGACGGGGTCGAACGTCTCCGACTCCGAGTCCCAGTCGAACGTGATGCCGGTGCAGTCGATCTCCTGCCTGTTTTGGTCGTAAAGCACCGCATTGTGGATCTCGCCTGAGTCGCCACCGCCTTGGAACTCGACAACTGCCGTATGCCCACCGAGTACCTTGAGCATGTTCATCAGCAGAGTCTTCTTCTCTTTGCTTGGAAATACTGTAGCCATCTTGCTTCCTTTCATGATTAAAAATACCGGGACATCCTGACGGAATGTCATTTTGTCCCGCACATCTACTACTCAAAAAGTTAAACCAGTAGCGGGGTCGGTAAGCCTACCCACCTGTTCGTGAGGCACAAGACTTGGTGCAGGGATAGCCGCAATGCGGTCCTTCAACTCGGAGAGCAACAACATCCCCGATAAGTATTGGCTGATTGCCGTCATAGCCTCGTCGTGTGCTTGGTCGTATTGTTCTTGCGTCATGGTCATGCCTCCGTTCGTTTCGGGTTTATCTGCTTTAGCAGGGAATAGTCAGTTACTCTGGTGTAGCCGGCCTTGTTGCTGATGGGTGCGATACACCACCCCATGCGCTCCTCGCGTGCTTGCTCCTCACCGCATGACAGGCAAGTGAAATACCCAGCCTTCCACCGCAAGTACGGCACTTTCTCCCAATGACAGGCGGTGCATAGGTACACACGATCTTCTTCGTTTCGCATACTCATAGTAGTCTCCCTATTCTGCTAGCGACCAAAAGCAAACACGAGCCGATGCAGGGTCGGAGCATTGGTTGCCGGCAAAAGGTTTACCGCCTGACCAACGGAGGTATTTGCGGTCAAGGAAATCTTCACGGACTCCGTATGCCATGCCCTCGATTTGGCTCAGAGGTTTGGTGAAGAGAAGACCCCAGCGCCAGTCATAAGCCGCGATGAGTGGGTCGTAGGAATCGGAACATTCGGAATGTTCGAAAATTTGATTGGATTGTTCCAATTGTTCTGCTGAGACATGCTGACGGATGGTCATTTTGTCGCCCTTTCTTGGCTGGTTGAAGTTTTGCTATTCATCATTTTTTAACGCCCTAAAGGGCTTATTATAGCATACAAACTTTACTTTGTCAAGTTAGTTTCCGTTGGCTAGGGGCAAAAAGGGGTCGAAAAGGGCAAAAAAGGGGGGTAATGTTCGAAAATTTTGTTTTTTTCGAACATTCTAGAACATTAGGTCCGCTCCAGCATTGATTTGTACCGAATGTTCTATTGTTCTAATGTTTTTAATGTATCGCCCCGACGAGAGGTCTGCGATGCGAACACCTGCTGGAGAGCCTCTTGAACGAAATCGTTTTTGGCACTTTTACCCCAAAAAAGTTCGAACAATAGAACATTTCAATGTTTTCAATGACTTACGACAGAACAATCGTTAGAACATTAGGGGCACTTTCGTACAAACCAATAACGACGCGGGGGTAATGTTCGAAAATTTTTTAGGGGGTTTTGAGGTCGAGCGTTTTGCTATTCATCAGAATAAAACCTACCACGTTGGTATGACCGTTTTCGTTGCTGCCGAAGTTTGGACTTGCTGACTGGCGGTCAGTTTGTCGATTCGGGCTGGTGACAATTCCCTTGCAAAGTGTGTGGTATTCTGTGGCATTTTGTGAGAGAATTTAATCGGGCATTCCGCCCACTATTCTGAAAGGAAAAAACGTGAAACAAGCACCAGTGGTTTCTGCCGTTATCAAAGCACTATCAGCCGAGCAAACCGAACAGGTTCGCAAGGCGGGTTCTTTGTTCGCACAATCGGAGGTTAATGCCGACGGGGCATTGGAGACGTTTGCCCGTGCTTTGACGGACAATCCAACCTTTGAAATGTTTGAGGAGGCGAGAATTGAGTGGGTTTCCGGGTATCTCAAACCAAACCCAATGTCAAAGCCGATGCTTGTTCTCAAGCATTCAAGCGGTTCAAAGCACGGCTCTCCGAGAAATACGGCATGGACGTTAAAAAGCCCAAGTCAGACAACCCCGTCTCGGTTAAAAAGGCGCAGGAAAGGGAGACAAAAAAGGTTCAGACTCTTGCCGCCTTTGAGAGTATGCCGACTGATCAAGTGAGGGCCGAGTTATCCAAGGCTTTTGCTACTTTGGCATCCAAGCCCGATTCTAAGGTTGCCGAGTCTGCCGTTAAGAACCTCAAGGCGGTTCTCAAGGATCGCACTAAGGATGAGACTGCCACGTTGAAAGCCGAAGTCAAAGGATTGAAGCAAACGATTCGCGGCCTGCTTGCTGGTTGCTCTGATACCGAACGCCTGGCAGCGGTCATCGAAGTTCTCTCGCCTGATAATGACGTAACAATCCAGTAACCACGCGCCACCAGACTCCCCGGATTTTTCCGGGGAGTTTTGCCTACCACGTTGGTATGACCGTTCTTATCCCCCTCGGCTAAAGACAAACCCAAGACCCCAGGCCCGCGAAGCTGGGTCCAGCTATACCCGACTGCGCTGCTGGGTTATGTAACAGAATGTCGCACAGCGTGGGATTTTATGAGACTATACGAATGACAGCTTGAGATTGGCTCAGCTTGTCAAGACCATCCCGGTCACTAGTAGCCTACGAAAGGGACATTACCATGTCACAAGTGTCACAAGTACCACAGCAGCACCCGGTCGCAGCAGCGATAGACGCGATCAGCAGCGCCCAGCACGAAACCGCAAAAAATTGTGGTAGACGCTGGGGCAAAAACAAGCTGGAGCAATTCGAGATTGCCTCAGATTACGCGCGCGATATGGGTACGAATCCCACCATTCATGTCTGGGAAGCGATGCGGATTGATTGGGTGAATTCTTATGTCGACGCCAACCCGAACAATACGGGCAATGCGTCGGATGCAGCTTGGAGCGAATTCGCTGGGTATCTGGACAAGCTATTCAGCTTGACCAAGCCCAGCGAGCCCAAATCGAAAGGGGCGGCTAAAAAGCGCGAAGAACGCGCCAAGAAAGATCAGCAGCTTCTAGCTAAGTACCAAGGGAAGAGTGCAGCCGACCTTAAAGGTATGCGCTCCGCTGCGCTTCAGAAAGCTGCGGCTGGGTCCGACCTAGCTGAGAAGATCGCAGCCGAGCTAAAGAAAGTCCTACGGGTTAAGACCCGCGACGAAGACGCGGAGATTGCGGAGGAGCGCAAAGCGCTGCGTAAAGACGTTCGCACCGCAGCCGGCAAGTGTACCGACCTCGACAAGCTGCGCGCTGCGCTTGAGATCCTCGACGATGGGACCGACCTCGAGTTTGTCACCCAGGTGGAAGCCGACGAGGATTACGCATCAGATCCAGGTGAAGAGTGCGAGAGCGATCGCCCTCGCAATTGATAGACCCAGCAGCACCCAGCAGCAGCCCCGCCCATGTGGCGGGGTTTTTTATTGCCTATCCCGACTCTATCCCGATGGGTCGCAGCAGCGCCCAGCTTGACCCGGCCCGCGAAGCTGGGGAGATCTCGCAGCCGACGATCAGCAGCCCAGGCCCACCCCATTCCCTCGAAACCCAAGCTGGACCTACCCAGCCCCGCCCCCCCAAATCCGCCAGATGGTACCTACCCCGGACATAGCACATTAATCTCCACCGTCAATACGCAATTTTTGAAATAGTTGACTAATTTAATCAAGTATGAGTTAATACCCAGGGGGAAAGTAATCTCCTCATCCCGAGGTCCGGGTAATGAACACCCCGGTTGCAAAGGTTGCGAGTACCCCACCCAAAATCTTATGTTTTGGCGATAACTTCGCTAACTTCTTTATAAACCCCACCCCCTTGTCATTTTTCCCTACGGTGGTATATTCGCCGGTACAGAAACGCCCCCCTTATACTTTTTGGAGTCCCGTTTCCTCCATGAATATCAATATTGTTCCGGATAACGAACACCCACATCCCGACAGTCTTAGCGATGAGGTCGGCGATTCACTGAAAGAAAACACTCGAATAGCTGCTTCGACTGCCTCGTTAATGGCAGAACTAGGCATGCCGTTTGAAATGACAGAGGACGACCAAGAAGAAGCCCGAAAGCTTTTTAATGCGGTCGACGTCGAGAAAAAACGAAATTCTCCTGCCTCTTCGTACAACCCACCTGAACTATACAAAGGTTCAGTCGCCATTAAACTCGGCGCTCTTTTGGATGCTTATGACGGACAAGTCGTCAACGATGCGGTCCAAGCCAGAAACTACATAACCAACCGACTACTTGAGATTAGCCAATGTGGAGACGTCAAATACGAACTCCGGGCTATCGAACTCCTAGGGAAACTATCAGACGTGGGCGCGTTCACAGAGAAATCTGAGATCACAGTTACCCATAAAACTTCTGATGACCTAAGAAAAGCAATCCAAGACAAGATCCAAAGACTATTGGATATGGACGTTGTAGATGTAGAAGCCAAAACACTGGAAGAAGAGCTAGGGTTAGATGAGTCCCCAACACCTACAGAGCCTCCTGAAGAAGCTTCCCAACCTTCCTGAAGCTCACCTGCGTGCGTTGTATGCCGATCTGGCGCAGCACGAGGTAGTCAAAGAGAGGGAGGACGCCAAGAATAACTTTATGCACTTCGTAAAGAAGGTGTGGCCTAACTTCATCGAGGGTGCCCACCACAAGAAGATGGCTCGTGCTTTTGAGAAAGTGGCATCAGGCAAGCTAAAGCGGTTGATCATCAACATGCCGCCACGGCATACCAAGTCTGAGTTTGCTTCTTATTTATTACCAGCGTGGTTTCTAGGTAAATACCCGTATAGAAAGGTCATTCAAACCAGCCACACAGCCGAACTAGCCGTGGGTTTTGGTAGAAAGGTACGAAATCTTGTCGATCAGGACATCTATAAGTCGGTATTTCCGGGAGTTGGGTTACAAGCGGACTCTAAAGCTGCTGGGCGGTGGGCGACTAACGCTGGTGGAGACTACTTTGCTATCGGTGTGGGCGGTGCTGTCACGGGTAAAGGTGCAGATCTCCTTATTATTGACGACCCTCACTCAGAGCAAGAGGCGGCTCTGGCAGAAATTAACTCGGAAATTTACGACAAAACCTACGAGTGGTACACATCCGGGCCAAGACAGCGACTCCAACCGGGGGGATCCATTGTAGTAGTTATGACCAGATGGTCAAAAAAAGACCTAACTGGACAAGTTCTCAAAGCAGAGGCACAAAGAGGCGGAGAAAGCTGGGAAGTTATTGAATTTCCTGCACTTTTACCTTCAGGCAACCCACTTTGGCCTGAGTTTTGGTCGTTAGAAGAGCTAGAAGCATTAAAAAACGAGCTTCCTAACGGAAAATGGCAGGCTCAGTATCAGCAAAACCCGGTTTCAGAGTCTTCTGCCATCGTAAAACGTGAATGGTGGAAGATTTGGGAGGAAGATGACCCCCCTTGGTGTGAATTTACCCTGATGGCGTGGGATACGGCGTTTGAAAAGAACAATCGTGCTGACTACTCCGCATGCACGTTATGGGGGGTGTTCTATAAAGATGATGCCACTGGAACATCTCAGGCTAATATAATCCTACTCAACGCATTTAGAGATCGGATGGAGTTTCCGGAGCTAAAACAAAGAGCGATTGAGGAATATAAAGAGTGGGAACCGGACTCAGTGATTATTGAGAAGAAAGCTTCCGGCTCACCGCTAATATACGAGATGCGGGCGATGGGCATACCGGTGCAAGAGTTCACGCCAAGCCGTGGGAACGATAAGATTTCCAGATTAAATGCAGTTTCCGACCTTTTTGCCTCCGGTAGAGTCTGGGTTCCTAACACCCAATGGGCTGACGAGGTCGTCGATGAGGTTGCAAGTTTCCCGACTGGAGAGCATGATGACTACGTCGACTCTGTATCTCTTGCTATGATGAGGTTTCGCAAAGGCGGTTATGTGCGCACGCTTCTCGACGAGGAAGACGAACTACGGCAATTTAGGCGCAAGCAGCCTGCGTATTATTAAGGATAGAAAATGGCAATTGAGAAATCACTAAATCAAGCCCCATTAGGACTAGCGGATGAGGACTTGATGGTTGCTGAGCCAGACATTGAGATTGAGATTGAAGATCCAGAAGAGGTCAAGATCCGCATGGGTGGCTTAGAGATTGAGATTGACCCAGATAAAGAAACAGACGACTTTAATGCCAACCTCGCCGAAAGCATGGAAGATGATGAGTTGGTTGGACTAGTGACCGACTTACTTGGTGATTTTGAAGAAGACATCTCATCCCGTAAAGACTGGATGCAGACTTATGTAGATGGGCTGGATCTGTTGGGTTTGAGGTTAGAAGACAGAACAGAACCTTGGCCCGGGGCTTGTGGTGTCTACCACCCTCTCTTGGCTGAAGCGGTTGTGAAGTTCCAAGCCGAAACAATAATGGAGACCTTCCCTGCGCAAGGTCCAGTCAAGACACAGATCATCGGTAAGGAGACTCCAGAAAAAACGGAGGCTGCGCAACGTGTCAAAGATGACATGAACTACCAACTCACCGAGGTTATGGTTGAGTACAGGCCCGAGCACGAAAGAATGTTGTGGGGCCTAGCCTTAGCGGGTAATGCGTTTAAGAAGGTCTACTACGATCCTAGCCTTGAGAGGCAGGTGTCTATTTATGTCCCAGCCGAAGATGTCGTTGTCCCGTATGGGGCGAGTAATCTAGAGACCGCTGATCGTGTAACCCACGTGATGCGCAAGACCCCCAACGACTTGAGAAAGTTGCAGGTTGCTGGCTTTTACTGTGATGTTGATTTAGGCGACCCGCAGGATACCTTTGATGAGGTTGAGAAGAAGATTGCAGAGAAGATGGGGTTCAGAGCCGTCACAGATGACCGGTTCAAGATCCTTGAAATGCAGGTCAACCTAGACCTTGAAGGGCATGAAGACAAAGATAAAGATGGAAAAACAACAGGGATCGCCCTTCCATACATTGTAACTATTGAAAAACAGTCACAAACGATCCTAGCGATCAGAAGAAATTGGCACCCAGATGATCCAACCAAGCAAAAACGTTCCCATTTCGTGCATTACCCCTATGTCCCCGGATTTGGTTTTTACGCTCTGGGCCTCATCCATCTCATTGGGGCTTTCGCTAAGTCTGGCACATCTCTCATTCGTCAATTGGTGGATGCGGGAACTCTCTCCAATCTACCGGGAGGCTTCAAAACCAAAGGTCTAAGGGTTAAAGGAGACGACACACCAATCGCCCCAGCCGAGTTTCGAGACGTGGATGTAGCCTCCGGCACTATTAAAGACAACATAATGACTCTGCCCTATAAGGAGCCGAGTCAAGTTTTGATGTCGCTTTTGAACCAGATCGTAGATGAAGGACGCCGCTTTGCTAGCGCGGCTGATCTTAAGGTCAGTGACATGTCAGCCCAATCCCCCGTTGGGACCACGCTAGCAATCTTAGAGAGAACCCTAAAAGTTATGAGTGCTGTTCAGGCACGGGTTCACTATGCAATGAAGCAGGAGTTCAAGCTCCTGAAAAACATCATCCGGGACTACACCGATGACGAGTACACATACGAGCCTGACACTTCTCATCCAAGAGCTAAGCAATCCGACTACGACATGGTCGAGGTCATCCCGGTATCCGACCCTAACGCGGCTACTATGTCGCAGAAGGTGGTCCAGTATCAAGCAGTACTACAGCTAGCCTCCGGTGCTCCGCAGATTTATGACCTGCCGATGCTACACCGCCAGATGTTAGAAGTGCTTGGTATCAAAAATGCATCCAAACTTGTACCCCTCCCGGACGACGAGAAGCCTAAAGATCCGCTGTCTGAAAACATGAATGTAATTAAGGGTAAACCCCTAAAAGCGTTTATTTATCAGGATCACGATGCCCATATAACGGCTCATATGACGTTCTTACAAGACCCAATGACAGCCCAAATGATCGGGCAAAACCCGATGGCAAATCAAATAGGGGCTGCGTTACAGGCCCACGTTGCTGAACACTATGGATTTAAGTATCGCCAGATGATTGAACAAAAACTCGGCGCTCCTCTGCCAGATCCAGACGAAGAAATGCCAGAGGATTACGAGGTGGCTATTTCTCGGCTTGTTGCTAGGGCCGCACAGCAGCTTATGACTCAAAACCAAGCCCAAGCCGCGCAACAAGAGGCGCAGCAACAGGCACAAGATCCCATCATTCAGATGCAAATGCAGGAACTTCAGATCAAAGCGCAGGATCAACAACGGAAAGTCCAGAAAGATCAGACCGACGCCCAACTCAAACAGGCCCAGTTACTAATTGAAGCCGAGAGAATCGCCGCCCAAGAACGGCAAGCCCAAGCTTCTTTAATGACAAAAGCTGTCGCTGACGATGAAAAGTTAAAAATAGATCAAGTTAAAACAATTATCGACGCAGCATCTAAAAATCGGACAGGGCAATGAGAGACGTACTGGAGCATTTGGCTAAAAAACTTCAAGAAGATCGTCTTCGAATGATTGAAGATCTTGGGGAGGGCAAAGCCAAAGATCACGCGGAATACAAGTTTTCGTGTGGTGTAGTAAGGGGGTTGTTGATGGCTAACAACCATATTCTTGAGTTAATTGACAGGATAGAAAAAGACGATGAGTGAACTCCTTATTGGGTCTACAGACGATCCAAACGAAGCAACGGTATTGCCTCAAACCGCAAAAGAAAAGGCTAGACAAGTACCAGACCCGTCGGGATACAGAATCCTGTGCGGTATTCCTCAAATAGATGACATGTACGAAAGCGGTATTGTTAAATCTGACACCACTATGCATTACGAAGAACTCCTTACAACGGTTCTTTTTGTGATGAAAATGGGGCCAGACTGCTACAGGGACGAAAAGCGGTTCCCAAGCGGGCCGTGGTGTAAAAATGGTGATTTTATACTGGTTCGCCCACACGCCGGAACTCGTTTAAAGATTCACGGAGTAGAGTTTCGCATCATCAACGATGACTCTGTCGAAGGGGTGGTCCAAGATCCCCGTGGCATTAGTCGCGCATAGGAGGGTTAGAAATGGCAGAAATAGCTGAAAAGAAAATTCCTGAGCAAGATGACATTGAGGATATTGAATTTGAAGTCCTAGATGACACCCCTGAAGAGGACAAAGACCCCGTAACAGGTAAAGAACGGGAGCCAATGCCCGAAGAGTTGGTTCAAGAGCTAGAGCAGGATGAGCTTGAGGATTACTCTGAAAAGGTAAAAAGCCGCTTAAAACAGATGAAAAAGGTCTGGCACGACGAGCGCCGAGCCAAAGAGTCTGCTTTTAGGGAGCGTCAGGCTGCTGAGGAATTCGCTAAGAAAATCCTTGAGGAGAACAAAAAGCTCAAAGAAAATCTATCTTTGGGCCAGCAAACCTTCATAGATACGGCTAAAAACGCCGCTGGCCTTGAGCTGGAAATGGCTAAACGGCAGTACAAAGAGGCATATGAGTCGGGCGATTCTGACCAAATTATTGAGGCTCAGACCAAGTTGTCTGAGGCTAATTACAAGGTTCAGAAAGTAAATGAGTATCGACCCCCTTTACAACAGCCAGAAACTGATGTAAATATACCGACACAACAAGTACCCGTTGCGCGTCCAGACCCTAAAGCGAGTTCGTGGCAAGAGCGAAATTCGTGGTTCGGTCAGGATCCAGAGATGACTAGCGCAGCTTTGGGCTTGCACCAAAAATTAGTCGATTCGGGGATGAATCCTACGAGCGATGAGTACTACCAGCGCATTGACACAACAA
>Ga0194111_10008889_pt1 | contig 11005 bp, 8 predicted proteins | sample TA2KigC300mmetaG_FD_146194 | JGI IMG/M metagenome (GOLD analysis project Ga0194111, IMG submission 146194) | Freshwater microbial communities from Lake Tanganyika, Tanzania - TA2015033 Kigoma Deep Cast 300m | ecosystem: Environmental > Aquatic > Freshwater > Lake | place: Tanzania: Lake... | reverse complement strand
TAAAGTAATCTCTCTTAATGGAACCTCTGCAGTGAGTTCATCCTGTAATCCATATGCTGCAATAAAAATGCGGTTGTTCACCTCTTCTAAACTTTGCATTTCAAGAGTATTCTTTTTCCACTGTTGTCTGAGTTTCTCATAACTGCTACTGACACTTAACCCCTCAATTCTTTTAACTATAAGAGGTTGTTGTTCGAAATCCCAAGATGTTTCGTAGGAATTCCAATCGGTCTTAGCAATAACGATACATTTCGATGTAACTTCATCTTTTAATTTGTCTCTCGATATAGGTAATCGGGCTATGTCACCAACTTGATAAGCAATAGTTGGATTCAATATTCTTAATGCTGTAAGTGCAACGACTGAATTCATGAAAGATATTAATGATGCCTCTAATTCTTTTGAGGCAAAGACTGATGAGCCATTTGTATCAAATATACAATTTGGTGGCACTTGTCTTGCAGCAAAACCTCTATTCCCTGTTAAAGACCATGTTATTGCTGGTTGAAAAAAGCATGGTAAGTTTCGAATTGTCGATGTCGCAAAATTTTTAATCTCTTTTCCGCCTTCATCCCAGTTAATCACAATAACAAAATTGCCATACCATTTTCTAAGTTCACCTCCTTTTATATATGGATACCATTTATTTTTACAAGTAAAAAATGCTGAGCTGTCAGCTTCAACTTCATGCCAAATTCTTGTAAATTGCTCATTATTACCAGTTTGCATCCCACTTTTTACTGGAGCAAAATCGATTAGTGTTTGGTTTGTTGCGAACATGTTGGCAATTTTTCTACTAATCCAATAAGCCAAAGGTGCGCCAGGTATTTTCTTGAATTCCGAGTTTTGCTTTATATAAGAATAGTCACTATCATTATAGTTGATAGCTGTAAGAAACATATTCATCTTATCTATTTCTGAAGTTCCATTTACTAATCGGAAATATATTCCAGTATTAGATACTGGATTAGTCTTTCTTATAGTAAATGAAGTAGTGGAGACTACTTCACCACTGATTGTATCAAATGCTCGTGACCCAAGGTGTAACATTGTCATAATGCAATAATGATCGATAAGATTCTTTCTCAATTTTTCATGAGAAGTCAAAAACATCCAACTCTGCATGGTAATCATGGAAGTATATCCCATATTCACCGTAAGACTCAGACAGCGTTCAATGAACATGGCAAATAAATCTGAGCGTGAATTTGGATAATGTATTCTGGCATATTGCTGAAAATTCTCATTCAATCCATTAGTCGGCATATAAGGCGGATTGGTGATAACAACCTGGTATTTGGTGCTGAGATAATCAGCTTGCTTGACAATTTCCAGGATGCTCTTATGTACCGAATATAAGAAGACATCCTCTTCAAAGTGCTTTTCAGAGAGTAATTCATTGATGGACTCAAAGTCCTGCTCTTCGGGGATAATCAAAGAGCCAAGGGTATCAGTATTGTCAAACTGGTAAAAAGTCTTTTCCAGTTTCGAGGTAAAGATATCCCGGCCACAACGTTGCATATAGTTTTCAATATTGGGTTCGGTAAGTTTTATGTTTTTCAATACACAAATCTGAGGTTCGATGTTCCGCTTGAACCAGAGCTTATCCTTGCTCCGGGCTTTCATGGTCAGAGCAAAAGCAGCCAGTTCACCAGCCCTTTCATCAATCTCAATTCCATACAGATTCTTGGTAATAATCAACCTGGGAATATCTGTGGGGTTATAACCCATTTCGCTATAGATGTCATATAACAAATCAAATGCATAGGTCAGGATATGCCCCGAACCGCAACAGGGATCGCAGAGCTTGATTTCTTCGGGATTGGTGAGTCCTAGAAAATCTGCTTTAGAGTCAGGATCATCAGGTATATAGAAGTCCATTTGAGATCTTATAATTGAATTAGGGTAATTGTTTAACCAGAGCCTGCCCAAAGAATTTTGGGTCATATACTTTACAATCCAATGGGGTGTAAAAAGCTGAGTCACGGCAGGAATGTCATCTGGTCTTACCTTTCTTCTCTTCCTGAGTTCAGCAAAGGTTTCGTCCTTCTTTTCTGATATATAGAATTGATACAGCCAACCGATGACTTCCACATCCTGGCAGGTTTCAGGAGTCAGGACTTCGCGGGTAGATGCCAAAATAGAGTTGTCGCTCATCAGATCGTCGGGCATCAACAGTTCAGTCCAGTCCTGCAGTTTTTCAAACAAGAATGGCATTATCTGAGCGTAGTAATTGCAGACAGAGATAATCAGAACCCGATAAGCCTCATTTTGCGGGTCTTCGTGTAAATCCTGGCCTGATAGCAAACTGAATACCCTTTGTTTATTATCTCTGGTAGCCAGTTCCTCGTCAATGTGTCCCATCTTGGCTTCTGCCAGGATTTCCGACTGGAACTGACCTGGTAAGGGTGAAATTATGCCAATCTTGGTATAGTTGTTTACATCCATGTACCTTAGGGCACAGAAACGGTTGAACCAGGTATAAGCTACTTTATCAATCAACAGGTCTTTGTCTTTCAGTTTCTGGAGTTCACTCTCTATCTCTGCAACTTGTTTAGGATTGCGCCTCCGCTCATCACTACCGGGAGCCAGGACTTTATCCAGCTTGACTCTAACCTGCTCCAACAGATATCTGCGGGCATACTTAGCAAAGCGTTCCAGTTTAGCAGTTTCCATTACTATCCTTTATAACATTCTATGTATTAGGCATAACCCCAATAGTGGACCCAGTGAATCCACTATTAACTCAGATAGATTCAATTTGAATTCCCCATAAGGCTTCTTCTGCGTATTATACAATCTGGAAAATGCTGATTCCAAGTAGTCAATGGAACTACTAGACATTTTTCAGCTAATTTACGTACCCACACTCCTTCATGTTTTTGTACTAAATACTTCTTAAGTTTATCTGTAAGAGTGAGATAATCCGCTGGTTTTAATGTACGAGCACATACAATGACATAATAAAAAATCGGTTTGTCGATTCTATTTTGAGCCCATCTATAAATGAAAGAGTCTCTATATTTTTTTGATAGACTTGTTTTTAACGTGTCTGATTTAAATTCACTAAAAAACTTCTCCCTGCTCTTTGTTCTAGCATTAGGATCGTCTGGATCCTTCAACTCTAAAAAGACATATTTGTCCTCGTATGTTATTATGTAATCAACAGCTTTCATATCGTAGCTTGTTAAACCATGAGTGTGTGGTTCATCGAATCTTAAAACGGAAATACCTGTATTTGGAAATAATTGTAAGTCTTTTTCTATATATGCCATATAACCCTCTAGTATAATCTAGCTATTTCTCTATCATACATTTCGGAGAAGATATCCAAAATTCTATTGGGATCAATTTTATCATACTGGTCAGTAGAAGCTATTTCAATTTGTTTTGACACTGGGTTTCGAAATAGTGAATGGTATTTGATACTATCAGTATTTTGAAGTTGTAAATCAAGTTCTTTTAAAACAACATAGTTATGTGTAGCAATAAATACTTGAACTCCCATTCTTTGGAGTTCAATTAAGATTTCAATAACTGTTCTAATCAATTTAGGATTCATATTGGTTTCAGGTTCATCCCAGAATAGTACTGAACCGCTCAACAAAGTCCCATTCTGAATTAATGTCCAAAGAAGACCCAGTTTCCTAAGTCCTTCCGCTAAGAGTGTGAACTCAAGATTCCCTTGCTTGTTGTGTAAGTAAAACTCCTCTTTAGTGTTTGTTACTGTTCCCTCAAGATCACGTTGGAGTATTTTAGTTATTTTTTTACGATCATCATCAGCAGGTCCTCTTGGGATTGGCATTAGTGCTTTTGTAATAATGTCAGAATAAATTTCCTCAAATGAGATTTTTCTACTATCATAAAGAGATCGGAATCCCACAGCGTTAGCTAGCATTTCTTTTACAGGTATATAAACTGCCTCGAGTGGTACTTCAAACCACTTACTAGTATGACCTGATATCGTTGTAGATTCTGGAATCTTATCCCAAGTAGTAAAAGAGAGTCTTAATTTTAAATTCTCATCATTGACTTTTCTTTGGACTTCTAAAGCCCCCGATCCTTTACCTACACCTCTTTTTACTAATCTACCAATATGTTCTTGAGAAGGTAAAAAAACCTTGTTTATCTTTTCAGCAAAACTCTTTTTTGTTATTGTAATATCTGCGGATGCATAGAGCGCTTTTAAAATGTGAGTTTTCCCTGTACCGTTCTCTCCGATAAATACATTCATGCCTTTTGAAAATTCAACTTCTAATGATTGAAATGCAGTGAACTTATCGAACATTATTCTCGTAAACATTTTATCTCCTTTTACACTATTATTTTATTTCCACTATTTAATTCTCTTTCCAGAGCTTTTTTCAACTTCTTAATAAAGTCGTCTAATTCCTGTTCATTGGATATTTCAATACTTGTATATTCCAGCAATACAGATCCGAAACTCACCTCTGGTTTAGTTTTACTTCCACCCTCAGGAGTGTCAGGTTTTGAGGTCTTCAAGAGCGCTTTCAATTTGGGATATTCTATGGTATTAAATCTCTGGAGAGTGTCCTTGATGACGGCTAATATAGTTATCTGCTGGATATTATCCTTAACTTCAGAAAAAGCTGTGTTGATTTTAACCTGGATCTCATCAGAAGCTGTTTTGTATTGTTCTGATGTAGTGATTTTATCTTCAAGTACTTTTATGGCTTTCGCTGCTTTGTCCTGTTCAGTTTTAATCAGGCTGCTCAGCTTATCCGCCAAAATATCCAGTAAGGGTTTCAATTGCTGAATCTTATTATTCTTATAACACTTGGGATCATTAAAGCCAGTTCTTAGCCTTTCCACTTCAGTTGCTTCAAGATAGGGCAAATTGTCTTTATTTATAGAGAAAAACTCTCTGATTGAATCATAAATTGACTTCTGATTGCCCGTCATAAATGACTGAATAGGGTCAATAATGTCGGTTTTTGCCAGGATAATGTCATCGTCTTTAGTGACGAAATCAGTATAATACCAGTTGTAAGGTTTGCCAATGGCATTCCTAAGCAATTCCAGAATAACATCCAAGTCAATAGTAAACGGATGTCTATCCTTCTGTTTGGAGATCTTGTCTAACTTAGCAACTAAATCTTCCAAGGCAGCGCTGGTTTCCTTGGCAAGAGCTTTGGCATCATTACTGGCTGCCGGAACATCAAAGAGATTGTTATAGAGGTCTTTTAACCTGCGCATTTGTGAGGGAGTTATATCCTGTTGAGGTTGAATAATCATATTGGGGTGCTTGGCAGTGTTCTTGAGCGCTTTTTCCAGAATACTGTTTTCCAGCATACCGCCATCTGCATAGATTTCTACTTTGCCTGAAGCGTACAGCTTGGCTACCTGGCACAAGATGGCATAGAATCCCCAACCATAGGGTTTGCGGCTGAACTTCTCCTGTACATCGCTGACTGTGGTTTTCTTTGCCAGTCTGCTGTTGGATGTAATATGTGAGAAGACTTCTTGTTCAGCTTCGGTCAACTGCATCACATAATCCGCAGTGATTTGGGAAGTATTTAAATATTTAGGGATATCCTGCTCTGTATAGGTAACACCTTTGAGCATTTTCAAATTGGGATAAACTTTGCCGACTATTACCTGAAATGCCTGCACTATACGGGTATTAGCATCCTGAGCTTCAGTATCCAGTTTATCGCCTGAAGCATAGATTTTGGCTTCGACAATGAGCTCAGCTAGGCGATTCTTGATTAGCTGTTCTCTTTCTTTATTTTGTTGCTGCTTATCAAACAGGATTTTTCGGGTAGATTCCTTTTGCATTGAAGTGATGTTTACCTGGAAGCATTTTTCTGTTTTTACGTACATACCAAGGTCATCCCAGAATCTCTTATCAGCAGGTAGAACAATAGTCAATTCAGGTTTGCCCAGGGCATGGGAGATCAGTTGCTTATCATTTTCAGCATCATAAAATTCATAAAGCGGCGTTACAAGATGAATGGTTATTTCATGCTCTTTCCCATACTGCTTGTTGTCTATTCGACGGGTATATGAGAAATCCTGTTTATTGTCTTCATAACGGATTTTCAGGGACTTGATGACTTGTCCGCTAGTAAACATGACCTTATCGATTTCATCCAATAGAGAGACATTATCAATAGGAGTGTTCTTGATTTCCTGTTCAACGTCCTTTTCCTCATTGGTCAAATACTCATAGAGATCGCCATTCCGCTGGATATAGGTTTGCGTTTCCAACAAATTGAGAGCTTCCTGAATTTGCTCTTTCAACTTATTTATATCAGTTTCAAAGCTTTCCGTCAGAAGGATACTGACATTCCTGACTGTAGCTTTATAATCTTTCACGTATTTGAGCATGAAAAGCATCTTGAGCACTTTGATGGCAAAGGGGTTGCCAAGGTTCTTTTCGGCATTAATGATGGCTTGTTGGATTTGACTTTTGATGGATGACCTGATCCCGTCAAACATCAAATCAAAGGTAGCTATGGTGCAGACTTCCTCATCCAGCATAGATTTTACCACTTGTTGGAAAACACCTAACATGGAACGTTCACCGACGGAACGGTGCCTGCCTTCAAATGCCTGGTTTGTTGACAGCGATTTGATTGCCTTCTGAAACATAGTAAACTGGTAGGGAATAAAGGGATAACAAAAGATAAAGTCCTCTTTATCATTAAAATTCCGGTAGGTTTGGGCACCATCAACAAAATGAAACATGGTCTTGAAGTTATTAACATGAGTATGGTATAATTTGCTGAGTTGATCGAGTGACTGGTCATTTTTATGTAATAATCTCTTTTGAATGACCTCGTCCACATTGGCACTGGTTAAGCTTAGCCGGGTTGCAAACCTAGCCTGTATCTTGGAAAAGTCATTGCCCTGTTGCTGGTCAAGTTCTCCAATCACTGCATCCATATCTTCCTGAGAGGTGACGATTATCCAGGCTCTACCTTTACAAATAGTCGCAAGGCTTTCAGCTATAGTTTGGAGATTAAGCATTAGTTTGGAATTATCAGCGATATATTGACCGACTTCATCAACAAAAAAGTTTAACCTGAACCCTTTGGGCTGCTTTTCTATATAACCATTAACCTGCTTGGCAAAATCCTCTATGGATACACGATAATCATCTCGATATTTGTCCAGGATATCAGCAATGTTGCCGTTTTCGTTTCCTGATACTTGTTTATAGGCTTTAGAAATGTTTTCTGACTCGAACACTGGTTCTTCTCGTCCAACTTCCCACTCCTTGCCAACAATTGACTTATAGGCATCTTTAAAAGGCTGATAAATACCTCTGCTGTCTAAATCTCTTTCAAATTTGGCTATGTAACCCTGTTTACCATAGTAACCACAAAACTCATCAAACACTTTGATAAATACAGATAGTAGGGCATCAGACTGACTCTTGGAAACGATATCAGCTTTCTGGTCTATATTGAATAATATGCTGCTAGAAGGTATAGCTGCTGCTTTCTTTAAATCCGCAACAAGAAACTCATCTTGGTATTTCTCCACAAATGCATCCACTATCGAGAAGTCGCCATCAGTCCAATTCTGTAAAAGAAGGGACAGCATTTTCAACAAGTGCGACTTTCCTGACCCGAAAAAGCCGGAAATCCATACTCCGTTAGATGCTTCCCCACTTAAATAGGCATCAAAGAATGAACTCAGCTTTTTACTGACTTCATTGGTTATTACGTATTCTTCTACTTCTCTTCTAAGATTGGTATTATCATCTGCTTTGATAACACCTTCGATCGGACGGTCAACAGGTTTGCGAAAAATCTCTTTAATCTTCATAATAGCCCCATATCAGATTTGGCAATGATATATGTTAAACGCTCTGTAGTATTTATCTTCTAAAAGTCCAAAAAGTTTAAGAGTTGAACCATTTGATTCATTGGTATTATATTCACCAGGGAAAAACAAAACAGTCGGTTTATCCTTAGCAGTACTCTGCAGGTTATTCAGAATGTTATGTGACCGTATATAAGGGAAAACCTCACCAACGCCCGTAATAAACATAATCTGGAACTCGTTTTCCTGCATTAGCTTGGATATTGCCGGAATCAAGTGTTTTTGTGTGTCCAATAACATCTGTAACTGCTCCAGCAATTTCGGCTTGGTGATAGTTTTTTCAACCTCTATGGTTTTCTCTAACAGACCTCTGTTTTGGAGTATGCTTATAGATAATTCATAGAGATTAACTTCAAGGACTGGGATGCAAGCTTGCTCCAACTTAGTCTTGAGTTGTTTAACTGCTTGATACATTTCCTGGGTTTCCTGCACTCTAAACGGACAGATAAAGAAGGGTACTTCATTTCCTAAACCTTCTTTGTTCAGAAATCTGGTACTGCTCATGAGTTTGAACAAATGATCAAATCTATCTCGGATATTGGATGTTTCAGATATTTGTAGCATAAAAGATTACCTATTTCTGTTGTGGAAATATCTCTAAGGGAACCTTCCCCTCAGATACAATGATTTTCTTAGTAGAAGATGCTACTATTACAGGTTTTATTCTTTTCCCATCTATAACAATACCAGTGTCTTTTAACATCTTAAATAGATTAATTATCAAGCGGCGTTTTGACTGTAGTGAGATTTTATTCAACTCATCATGCTGGATCGCTTTATTATTGTAGAACACATGGAAGTCTGCATCACTGATATCATAATCGAACTTCTTTACTTTATTGCTAATTACTTCAACAGCAAAATCTCGAATAATTGTGTATTTTAGACAAATCGCATACCATATAAGTTGAGTTTGTTCTTCTCTGCTACCATTGGCAATGATAGATAAAGCCTCATTGTCCAGTTCTTTGATGCGGGTGTAAGTTTCCGAATAGATTCTTCTCTGAGCAGCAAGAGTTCTTATTTGTAATAGATTCTGTTCCAATATGGTTTTTCTTACTTTATCCCAATCTTTCAGATCAAGGTAAAGCTTGGCGAGCAAGACAGAGTCTCTGTACAGTAATGCCCCTCCGGTAAAACCCAAATTATATCTTTGCTCAATCACGACCTATCCCTCTGCTTTATCTTCTTTGGTAGATTGGGTTTTCACCCAGATATCAATATCATCTTTTTTGAACTTCCAGAGTCGTCCGATTTTATGAGCAGGTAGATTTCTATCGCTGAGCCACTTATAAATTGTATCACGTGTCACACCAAGATATTGACTAACTTCATCGACGGATAACCATCTATCTTCCATTTTGGTGCTCCTTTTTATCGCTTGGTCAAGGTATATCCTATTTAATAAAGCAAAGTCGACCTAATTAAACAGGACAAAAGAGGAATAAAATCAGATTATACAGGCAAGAAAATCCGTCAATTCTTTTATTTCACTGAAATCAGTCTAATCGCACCGATTCTATTCAGAGCCCTTAAATCATGGAGAATTCCTTTCTTTACGTGCCTTCCTATTTTGGGCACATTCTTCTTGGAGATGACCACATAGGTGAAGTTCCTGAGATCTACAACTTCAATAGAGGTTAAAGCTTCCAGATAGATATAGACCCACTGCCTTGATTTGCCGATGACATGAGCTATCTCTCGAATGGACTTGTATCTGCCCTGCTCCAGGATATCCAGCAACCTGTGGGCATCAGCCAGGCTGAAAGTCCAGCCTTTGTAATGCTGATATCCAATTCTGGGCTGAAAGCGGTTGGATTTGACATAGATGGGCGGATTATCCTCGATCTGCTTTATTGTCTGGTCTTCTATTAGTTTTGCTAGCTGTTCCTTGATAGTTATTATGTCTATATTGGTGAACTTGGCAATGGTCTCAGCATTGAATGGCTTGCTGTATTGGTTTACGAAGTTGAGGATCAGCTCATTATCTGTCATCTGCTTATCCTTTCAGGTCTGCTTGGGATACTGTGTCCAACTTCCTAATGATGCCAATCTCCTCTACCGAGTGGATCAGCTTCATGGCTTTTCTGAGGTTACCGCAGGAATGGAAGTGGATGTAGTCGATCACGTCCGGACTGAACTTGATTTCTAAGATCTCGTTACATAACTGGGCTATATCCTTCTTGGAGACATCTTGGAACTCATAGAAGAAGTTGCACCTGTCAAAGTAGTACTCATTGATCTGATTCAACCTGTCTTTAGCATTCTGCATGCCTACCAGGATCACTATGGCAGTGGTCTCATCCACGATATCCCTGATCGCTCCCAAGAGCTGGGGATACCTAAAGGCATAGTCTATCTCATCTATGACGATTATGGTATCCTTATGGTCTTCTATTAAGGACAGGCACATCAGGAACAGGTCATTGGCTGTACCATAAGGGATATACTCTCCCATCCCGAATCGCTTATATAGGGTTAACAGCAGTTTAGAGGCAAAGGCTTTGGGTGTGGTGGTGGCTTCCAGCCTCAGATAGACATAACCTCGGCTAAAAGCCATGCGGTTGGCATAGGTGGTCTTGCCTAGGCCCGGTCTGCCATACAGCAGTCCCAGCCCTACCATCTCCAGTTTGGGTCGTTTTAGCAGGTATTCAATACATTTATCGGCAGCTATTACATTCTGGGTCTTAACTAATACTCCCTGTTTCATGCTTGTCTCCTATTTGAGCCCTATAATATGCAGCATCTCGTCGAAGGTGTGGGTTTCAACTAAGGAGCCTTCCGGGGTCAGATCGTCCTCTTTGGGTTCATTATTATCAGTATCTGCTGTGGTTGTTTGAGTTGTATCTGTATCTGACTTATTAGGCTTCACTATCTTATCTACGTTATCGTTAACTGATTGAGCTTTATTCTCATCTGACTCTGTGGATTCAATGCTTATATCTGACTCTCCTCTATCAGGGATATCTTTCATCACTGCCTGCTGCAGTTCCTCGATTACCTGGCTTGAGCTCTTAGGTGGTGGGGAGATCATGGGAGGAGTGACAAATAACTGACCCTGATGTTCATTCTGGTCGATTGCCTGTTGTCTGTTAGCAATCTGATTTAGATTGGCGATCTGCCTGTCCACTGCTTCCTGGCTATTGTAGAT
>Ga0194111_10008876_pt1 | contig 11018 bp, 9 predicted proteins | sample TA2KigC300mmetaG_FD_146194 | JGI IMG/M metagenome (GOLD analysis project Ga0194111, IMG submission 146194) | Freshwater microbial communities from Lake Tanganyika, Tanzania - TA2015033 Kigoma Deep Cast 300m | ecosystem: Environmental > Aquatic > Freshwater > Lake | place: Tanzania: Lake... | reverse complement strand
AAACAATTCTAACGACAAGGTACTAATCAAGCGTTATTATCAAATATAGAATCAACGCTGGATAACGGGCATGTTTCAGGTTTCCCCCCCAATTAGGTTATACTTTTTCCGCTTTGGGGTGGAACCCTAACCGTTGGCGCCAGTCTTCTGTACTGTCATCGCCTCCTGCTAGCGGCAAGGGCGTTTTCCCTTGCCGTTTCCCGTGCGCCGCCAGAAAACGGGGCGCAACCAACGCTTGACCGTCCCGACCACACTGAATGCCCGTCCTACCCTGGCCAGTAGCCCGAGCACTTTCTGGCGAACCGGTTTGACCACTTCCGCATTGAAACAGGAAAAGAAAGAAAGGGGAGGCTGAGAGTGATTGTAGATATCAATGGAAGGATGGAGATTTGAATGACAAACAAAATTCTATTATGCTTGATGATGGTATGTGTCATTGGATGCGCTGCCCTTCTAAAACAAGACAAACTGGTTCGAGTCGACCAGGGCGCAACTTTGACTAAATCTGGCGAATATTATCCCGCGCGAGCGCAAATTTATAAACTTCTGTTACCCAAAAGGCGGTCAATTCAGAAAATTATCATCCACACCAATGGACCGGTGCCAAATGTGGCGGTTTACATACAAAAAGAGAAAGATATGTGGCACAAAATCAAGGAAATTAAAAGTCCCATTAAAGCTTCTTATACACTGGAAGTGGCGGTGACAACGGATGGAATTAAGTTAGCCCAAACAGGTGGGCGCGCGAAACAACGGCTCGCCTATGGCACTGCTGAAATTGCTGAGATAACAAAAATTGAGCTTTATGGACCTAACGGGCAAGATTAAAACAGGAATTGGGCATGTTTCAAATTCTCGAAAAAATTAGTTTACTATAAAACGAAGTCGTTGGTGAGCGAAGCGAACACTTTAACGTGAAACGTGAAGCGTGAAGAATAATCACGCATTACGTATCACGTATCATGCATCATGTTTTTTAATGCCAAAAATTATAAATCGGAATGTGAAGACTCATCCCCAAAAGGCTCCATAATCCGCCGATGACAAATTCTCCCAAAAGTAATCCAAGAAAGAACGGCAACACTTGACGATATACCTTCAAACCGCCGTACCGCAAAATCGCGCTTTTGATGGCCCAACTGATGAGGCAACAAGCCCATGTCCAGCGAATTGCCCAGTCCGTCGCCGATAGTGGATAGGCGATTGGATTTAGTGGCCACCATAAGAACCGCAGGCGCATGAAGCGAATGAACAAAGTAGCGATAAAGCCGAGGCACATTGCAATCACAGCGGAAGCGTCTGTCTGTTCAGGCCTGACGAGATATTTTTCCATATATCCAAAGGCTTCCCATCCGAAGCCAAGCCGATAGCCTTCTTGATAGCCCGTATCTAAAAGTAACCAGCAAGATACCGCCAGTCCAAAGATGAGCGCGATAATCATAGCAAAGACCAAAGGTTTTGCGGGAAAATTAGAGCGTTCTGCCATCTTAAAGGCTTCGAGTTGATGCGGCATAGGATGGCAGCGTTGCGCGCGGAAAATCCCCCAAAGAAGCGCAAATACGGAAATATTCGTGGCGCCTAACCGACGTGAGCCAAGGATGGAAACTAATGCTCGTTCTGGCCCGCCGCTATAGAGTTCATGTGATGGCGGGCCCAGTTCTGCTCTCATGCGAGTGATAGACAATGAGATGAGCAAATAGACTATGAACATGATGAAAGCAATCCACGCCGTGACCCCAGCTTTCGCACAAAAAATTGCCAATAATGCAACGCCTGCAATAATACCGAATAAGGCCAATCTCGGCGGGACTGGTTCTGCTGTTGTCCTCAGTTTTGCAGTCAAAGACTGACGTATATGTTTCCATGTCCAAAATAGAGCTATAACCCCAAGGCTAACGTAACTGCCAAAGGTCTGCTCGACTGCATACGGCGCAAATTCAGGATATTGCATCCTCCAGCCTATGGCGATGAAAAAAATGCGCAACACTTTCCAATACCAGAAGAAAAACCAGCACGAAAAACTCAGGTCTAACGGCATCAGGAACGCTAAACCAATGCCGAAGGGAAAAAAAGCAACGCGGGTGATGCCCATGCCGCTGAGAGGTTTTTCGGTGAAGTAACGGCTCAACTCGTAATTGCGAATGGGAATCTCTGGAATAACAGGATAAATTCGATGCAAACTGTTTATGGTATCAACAGCGCCAGCGACGAGAAATCCTATCCATAAGACATGATTCCGCAACAACGCTATTCCTCCGTCCTGCGTCATTGCCACAGGCAGTTGCATGATTGGATAGGTTAATTTTTCGTGTTCCGTCCACTGTTTGCGCACCAAAACGGTGAAGCAAAGCATCACAAACGTCAGCGTCAATAAAAACCCCGACCACCATAACAGCGGCGGAAACCAGACATTGACATGTTCTGCAACGTATAAGGTGGAATCGCCTTCAAAAAATCCTTTGAGCGCAGCCCGGTCAGAAACCACCAGCCATTCTGGCAGATGCGGCCAGAACAGTTGCCGCCATTCATTCTCCGGCGTGGCGAACCAGAATACGTGTCCAATCACAGGCATCAAGACTTGCAGGATATCAAATCCTCCGATGACCGAAGCTAAACAAATCATGATGTAGATAGTCAACAACTCACCCTGGTTCAGCGCCCGTCTTGAGAATATTTTTATAATCAATACATTCAGAATAGTCAACCCAAAAAGCGCGCAAACTGTCGTGTAGATGAGAGATAGCGTCGTCGGCGGGCCACCCCAGATTAAGCCGCGTTGAATCGACCAGTAACAGGTAGGTGGTATAAAAAGCACGCCGAGGATGATGGCGCGAAAGGTAACTGCAGGCGATGTGTTTTGGGTTGATTGTGACATGGACAGTTTGCTTATATTGGGTGACCTATTATAGACTTCCAAAGTCTTGGAGACTTCGGAAGTCTGAGGACAGGATTATTAGTCAAAACATATTTCACCGTGTCCTACCATCATCTATTGCACATCTGACAATTCTCTTGCCATGTCCTCGCCAAGACGTTCCCATGCCGATATAACTCTATCATAAAACGGATGATAGTCGCTATTCTCTATCTGGCCATGCTCATCCAGCCATGTGACAACACGACGAACGCCATCCAACCATTTGATAGTATAACGGAACTCGAGCTCATTCTTCGCCGCGGTATTATCAAAGATATTGTTGAATTGGAAGTTTTCAGCGCACCATTCAGCAGTTTTGGGGAAAACTGTGCGAAGAAGGTCAGTCGGAATGTGGACTATCTTTGGAGGCGGCGCGCCGATTGCCTCTGCAATTCTCTGATGATACTGATTCCATGTCATCCATTCCTCGCCTGCTACATGGTATGCTTTTCCATAAGTCTTTTCGTTGCCGACTGCCTTGACGAAGGCACGTGCTACATCATCTCTATGGCTTGCCGCCCAGAGTGAATTGCCATCGCCGGGTATAATTATCGGCTTGCCCTTGCGTATCCGGGCAAAGAAATGGTTTCCGCCGGCAAACGGATGCACTAATCCTCTACCTTCGCCATAAGTGTGAGCCGGGCGGATTACAGTCACTTTGAAGTTGCCGCGCTGTTGAGCTGCTTCAAGAATTCCCTCGCACTTCCCCTTGTCGAAAGCATAAGGAAATGAAGGAGATGGCTGGTGTTCCGCATCCTCTGTAATGGGATAGCTTTTAGCTGGTTTAGTATAGACGTCAACCGTACTGCAAAAAATAAACTGTCCAATACGTCCGCGAAATGCGCGTACATCGCTCTCAATTTCCTCCGGCACAAAACCAATCATCTCAATCACACAGTCAAAAACCCCGGCTTCTTTCATCTGTGCCTCAAAACTTGCATAATTCTTGCGGTCACCGATTATTTTTTTGACACATTCAGGTGTTTCAACATTTTGCTTGCCACGATTATAGATGGTTACGTCATCACCACGCTCAACCAGAAAGCGTGTAATCCCGGTGCTAATAAGACCAGTGCCGCCAATAATCAGAACTTTCATGGGTGCCTCCGTCGGAAGGTGGAAGGCGAAAGGCGAAAGGCGGAAGTAAAAGAAGGAAGAAGTTTTTCCTTCTTCTGACTTCCGCATTCCCACTTCCAACTTCCGTCTGAACAGTTACATGGTTTTGCGGGTTTCCGATGTTCTGATTCCCGTACAATCCGCGTTCCATTTTCTATTAATTCACGAGTTTTTCAGTTATCAGAAGATAAGGCGTGACTTTCGTGGCCGTTAAGAAAAGAGTTAACCGCAGAGAACGCAGAGAAGGCGCAGAGCACACGGAGAAAAAAGAGTGTACGTCGAGTAAACCACGCCAAGCGTGGTTTACTTAACATACACCTCTGTGTTCTCCGCGCCTCCGTCGCGAACTCTACGGTTAACAAAGGATTAGACGCTAACTGAAAAAGTCGTATTAATTCGTATTTAAACCTATCCATAGAATCCAATCCTCAGTATCAGAGGGAGTGAAAGTTTCAATACCATTATTGACCTTAAATGACTCCGACCATTCGCCCGTACGCGGATTAAACCATTTAGCGATTTTAGCATCCTTAACGTGGTCTGTATTCACCTTGATAGTCATGCCTTCGGTCAAATACAGGATAGCGCAACTGCTATCCTCTGATTTGGCGGCGACGACGAATTTACGAGGGTCTACGATGCCGGGTTGCTCTAAGAGTAGTTCCGGCGAAGGTCTAAGGGTCCACCATTTAATCGCTGAGAAAAAATTCTTGAGATGCTTCATTTGCATGCTTCCGGGCAGGTTCATCGCCTCATACCAGGGTTTAGCAACGCCTGTGCCGGAGTGCTCCATTGGTTCTCCGGCTTCAAGTTGCCAACTCCAGACCCCATGCCCTCCATAAGTGATTCCTGCTGTTGGCGATACCAGAAGGCTCCAATATGCGGCACGTCTTACATCGCGGTCGCTGAACATCTTTCTGGACTGATAGCTAACGTGGGCTTCATAGTTCGGCTCAAGGTTGATGTATGGATGATGAGGTTCTTTCTTCCAGTCTTGCGCGGGTGGGCCCTCGCATAGCCAGCGTAGTGTGCGTTCGTCATCGCCATGCCCGCTCTGATAGCCATTGAAGCTGAACCAGGGTTCATGTCGGAACTCATCATCCACCCATTGCATACCGCCTGGGTGCATGGTTACAAGCCTGTTTGGGTGTTCACCAAAAACCGCACGACCAATACGCCGCCATTTTTCCGCACGCTCTCCCATATAATTTCCATCCCCACCGAGAAACCAGATTACCTGATGCGCACCATACCTCGCCACCATATATTTCGCCAGCACGATTAGTCCATCTTCAGGCACGGTCTGGCCGGGGTCAATGCGCGTGCAGGACCAGATTAAAACGGGCGCGGCTATCAGACCGTTCTCATTCAGCATGTCCATCATCTTATCCATTCTCTGAAAAAACTCCGGGTTGATGTGTATTCTGTCCGTTCCGGTGAAAGCCAGCCTTCCGTCAGCATCGCCCTTCGCCGCGCGCCATTGCGTCGTAACAAACTGAATCGCGGTGAATCCTTTGCTGACACGGTCTCTCAGGTAGGTTTGCCAACTCTTTTCATCGGAAAGCAGGACACCGTTCCATGCGGTATCACTCAACCAGAAAAACGGCGTTCCATCAGAGTATGTGAGAAAACGTCCGTTATCAGAAACTTTTATCGCGCCATGCGCCATAAGACGAAGTCGTTGGTGAGTCTTGCGAACATAAAGAGGATTGTTCCCAACGTAAGGTAGGCACTCAAATTCGCCTTTTTGGTTGTTTAATCCCTTATCTGAGCTTTGTGTCTGGTAGGTCCATTTTCCCGGTTCGTTGGGGGAGAACCGAATCTTCCATATTTTTCCACCGTCCCAAAAACCTTGTACCGTGAAGCGTTCACCTTTTGGAGACATGAATATTACTTGAAGTGTGATATCTTGAATAGGATTTTCATAATCGGCAGAAGCAATAACTTGAGCCTCAAATATATTCCATAGGGCAATCTGTAACATAGTTACCTCCAATTTTGTCTATTCGACACCCAATATTAGAGCTCTAATCTCTTCCACGTTTAAAAGGTTTCCTGACGGCTTCGATACTTGCGCCGCGAACTTCGATATTGGCTAACGTTCCGATGCCAAAGCCATGTTGTTCTGCTAACGGAATATGTCCGACTTCGCCTTCAGAAAATCCCATCACCGCCGCTCCAACTGCATCCGCAGCCACCCAATCGCGGCTGGCGATAATAACTCCCACGCCGACTGGATTGCCATGAATTTCGTCGCCTTCAAGTCCCACGATGCCATCAATGATATTCACCATAGACTTGTTGGTGACACTCAGCAAGTCCATCAATCGTTGATTGAAGTTTCGGTGCATGATGCTGCGATTACGGGCGATGCACCCCATCATGTTCTTCAGGCATAACGTGACCCGGCTTTCCCACTTATGCACTTTCAGACATGGCACATTGATGATGCAATCACACTCGGTAACGGTTTTCGCCAACCCAAAAGCATCCTGGACAAGCGGATTTTGGACTTTGACGATGACTTCAGGCTCTTTGTTGAAATCCGATAGCGGCACACCGTACTTTAAAGCGACTTTAGAAAATCCCAACTTCTCATAAGCCTGAGTTATGTCACACCCGCCGCCCTCTCCGATAACTGCGTTTTTTATGCTATTATCTGCCAAAAATTGCAAAACGCCTTCTACGATGCTCACATGTGTTGTAACTCCAGTCGAGTCTGGCATCGCTGCTGTAATATTGGGCTTGATAAGAATTTGGTTTCGCTTTTTTAGAATCTCCTCCGCTGCTATTTCTGTCAACGCTTCATAAGCCAATTTTCGACCATCTGTACCTTTTTTTATCAACACTACTGATTTTGACATTATTTTTCATCTCCCTTATTTTATAGAGCCGCTGCTTATCTGACCGTGCTGATTAGCCATCAATAATCAGCGTTGTCTGTAAATCAGCGGCTATATTTGTCGATTGATGATTTCACCAATCATCAATCATCAATCCCTTCGACCTATTTTGTGTTCTGTTCCATTTAGCAAGCGTCCTATGTTACTTAGGTGTTTGTATACTGCGAAGACCATAGCAAAAATTGCGGCTACTAACACCGTTGTTATATATTGTTTGTTTGCCAGGTTGGTTACAAAAATAGCAATGGGCAAGCAGATAACAAAAAGCATCGAACCTAATGAAACATAGCGTGTAATTGCTACCGCGATAACCCAGACTGCCAGAGATACCAGCGTCGCTATAGGATTAAGCGCAATGAATACGCCGATAGTCGTATCGATGCCCTTGCCGCCTTTAAAATTAAGATATATCGTCCAGTTGTGTCCGATAATCGCGGCTACCCCGCATAACACAGGCAAAATCGGTAGATTGGCTTCGCTTAGTTTAGCGATGCCCACAACAGCAACGACGCCCTTGCAAATATCTAATATCATTACGATGAAACCGGGGATAGTGCCGACAACACGCAATACATTGGTGAAACCGATATTTCCACTACCATGTTCGCGAACGTCAATACCTTTCCAGAGCTTCCCGATAATGTACCCAAATGGAATCGCGCCAACTAAATAACTCAGTAATATTAGAATACTATATCTGGCAATAGAATGACCAAACGCAAACGTACCTATAATAAAAGCTACTATGACGCCAAACATTAAAACTCTGGCAATATACTTTTTTCTAAGAAAAGACATTAACATCTTTTTGTACCTCTCGTTTCGATTGTTAAGCATCTTTCAAAAATTTCTTTGCAATTTTCCTACGTCGCTTTTTCTAACCGCAGAGGTCGCAGAGGGGAGCGCAGAGGAAACAGAGAACAGACGAAGTTAGCTATAAAACGAAGCCATCTCTGTGTTCTCTGCGTCTTCTCCGTGTTCTCTGCGGTTTCAAAAGTGTAAAATATTTTCTGAAACTTGCTTAATTCAAGGAAAAAGTCTTTTTTCTTCAGTGTTCCCAGTTTTTCAAGGCTTGCAACGCCTCCGTACAGCGGCGCAGGCTATCCGAATACTTTATAGCAATTTCAGGTCGCCACGGATTCTCTGTTTCTTTAACAAACTCAATAATCCGTTTGGAATAGCCGGGCCCCACCAGACCGCCGCTTCCCTGGCGAGGAACAATATCCTCACGAATCGCCCTTCTGCGGCTCTGCCTGGCCAGGTTGATGAGAGTAATCTTGGGCTCTGGTTCAGAATCTGGATTAGTTGGAATTGTGGTGGCTGGAATGGATAGAAAAGCAGCCAATCGTTCTGCGTCTGCCAGTAGCCAGGCCTCGATAGCGCGTACTGCTACGCGAAATTGCATTCCACTGGCCGGATTTTGAAGCACACCCCGTACAAAATCTGGCGCACAGCCTGGGTACCGCTCCAGGTCTACTACTACCAGCCAGGGTGCAAATCGTGCAGCCTGATTGTACCTTGAGAGACGTTTGAGTATGTAATTTCTACCATTCTTGCCATACACTGTCCCGCAGGTTAATCCAACGTATTCAAGTAGGCTGCAAACAACTGCTTCATCTGTGATACCTTCAACGAGCACATTGATGGAAGGTCTTACTGGTTTCATAGAGTTTCTCCCTCAAAATAAAGAGAGTTGAGCAGCATTATCTGGACGGGTGCGGGGAATTACCACTTCGGCAGCAGTCAATCCTGTTTCCAGTAACTGTTTAATCTCGGAGATGTCAGCACCGCTACGGACGTTACTCCCTTTTTCAGATGGGACAACCATCAATACTTCATCAGCGGCAATACCCTCGTCATCTAACAAGGCAATGCTGTGGGTACTCAGAAAAACCTGCCGTATGGCACTTTTACGTCTGCGTTGCACGCGTATCATTATCTGTGGGATGTAGCGCACTATCTCTGGATGCAAAGAGAGTTCTGGTTCTTCCAACAAAAGAGGTCCCGTGCCATCCAGCAAGGCCCAAAGCAATCCCATCAAGCGTAAGGTTCCGTCAGAAAAATCTGCTTCCGTTTGCCATGCCCCCCTGGCGCGCCAATGTTCGTAATTACCATACAGATGAGGAATACCGCGTTCGTCCTTATCTAATTTAAGTTCATTGAGTTGGGGTACCGCTACTTTGAGAGCTGCCAGAATATGGCGCAAGCGTGATTCGCGCGTCCGTTTGTCGGTTTTGGCAATCTGTTCTAAAAAGTCGCCTCCATAAGGGTCTGCCTGCCGACCCATCGAACGTTCTGGGTCCCGGACTAATTGTGGAACAACGTGATAATAGCGTATGGAAGCAAAAAACCTGGCAATATCGCGGAACTTGACATTGGCGATTGTCTGCTCCAGATAGGTCTGCCGTAGCCGCTCTCCGTCATTCGAATCCTCATCGTCTGGACGATTTAGAATTAGGTCGTTACCTCTCCAGACCTTTTCCTTTTTAAGAAGTGGGCGGCGTTGATTATCCTGAAGGAAAGCAAGGTGATAGCACCAGGCAACCTCTTCTTCCTCTTGTAAGGTAACTCGAATGACAATGTCTGGATTGCGCCGTGCAGCCAAATTTCTAATGCGAGAGACACCTCCTCGAGCTACCACAGATTTCTGAAAACCACCACCTGACGTCACGATGTCACGCAAGAAGCGGAACACGTCCAAAAAGTTAGACTTGCCGGATGCATTCAGCCCCACAAGAAAAGCGCGGTTCTGCAGCGATACGTCTACGTGACCAAAATTACGCCAGTTTTCCAAATAGATATGTGAGAATCTCATTGTTGTTTGCGTTGGCCTCGTCCATCAATGATTTGAGCCTCATTACCGCATTGATGAGCACAGGGCAAACGACATTTATTCACCACCTGTTAGAGAGAACTCAGAATATTCATAACATATTGATTAATTCCGAGATGACTGTCGATACTGAATCCGAATTGGCGTGCCCAAAAAGCCGAAATCTTCTCTGATACTGCTTACAAGATAAGATTCATAATCGGCGCTGATACCTGTAGGATGGTTAGTAAAAATGACAAAAGTCGGCGGTTTAATATCAACTTGCGTGATGTATTTTAGCGATGGACGTTTGCCTTCTACGATTGGAGGTTGATGTTTGGATGTAGCCTTAGATAAAGTGACATTGAGTTGGTGAGTCGGTATACGCATCGAATATTCTCGGTGAATCATAAGGCTTAAGTCCAGCAATTTCATAACTCTCTGTCGGGTTACTGCGGACACAAACAATACTGGGACATAACTGAGATGTGGCAACTGATATTGTAGTTCTTCCGTATATTTCTTGTGGGTTTTATTGTCCTTCTCAACCAGGTCCCACTTGGTGACGGCTAAAATACACGCTCTCCCCTGGTCGGCGATAAAATTAGCGATTGATTTATCTTGATGTGATATTTCTCTTGTCGCGTCCAGCACTAACCACGCAACATCGCTCTCTTGAACGCTACGAATAGCCCGGTTCACACTATATTGTTCCAACTCGTTGGTTATCCGCGATTGTCGCCTTAAACCGGCAGTATCAATTAATTCAAAACGCACACCGTCTCTTTGGAACATAATATTTACAGCATCTCGAGTGGTGCCCGGTTGTGAATCAACAATGACTCTCTCTTCCCCCAGGATGGCGTTAATCAATGATGATTTACCCGCATTGGGACGTCCTACAACCGCAATTTTTATACTGCTCATCTCCTCCGTCGCTTCTTCATCCGTTGGTGGAAGTGCAACTATAATTTCAGCCAACAAATCACCGATGCCTGTATTATGTATTGCCGATACGGGAATCGGGTCATTTAGCCCGAGTTGATAGAAATCCATCGCACTGTAATCAAAGTTGGGATTATCTGCTTTGTTTGCGACGACAAAAAGGGGCTTCTGGGTTTTGCGCAGAAGGTCCGCAATCATCATATCTTGGGGTGTAACACCTTCTATTACATCAACGACAAAGAGAATCACTGCTGCTTCATCTATAGCCGTTTGCGCCTGAAGCCGAACCATATCAATTAAATTATCATCAGGAAAAGGAACTAAA
>Ga0194111_10008871_pt1 | contig 11022 bp, 11 predicted proteins | sample TA2KigC300mmetaG_FD_146194 | JGI IMG/M metagenome (GOLD analysis project Ga0194111, IMG submission 146194) | Freshwater microbial communities from Lake Tanganyika, Tanzania - TA2015033 Kigoma Deep Cast 300m | ecosystem: Environmental > Aquatic > Freshwater > Lake | place: Tanzania: Lake... | reverse complement strand
CGTGTTGCCCTGCCCGGCCAGGTCATCGAAAAGGCGCATGATGTCCTGGCCGGTCCGGGAATCGAGGTTGCCCGTCGGCTCGTCGGCCAACAGCAGCCTGGGCCTATTGGCCAGGGCGCGGGCAATCGCCACGCGCTGCATCTCCCCGCCGGAGAGCTCATTCGGCCGGTGGTTCATTCGGTCCTTCAGGCCCACGAGCTCGAGCATCGCTCTTGCACGCGCGCGCCGGTCCGGCGGGCTGACTCGGGCATAGACCATCGGTAGCTGGACATTGGCTTGTGCCGTGAGCCGGGCGAGCAGGTTGAAGCTCTGGAACACGAAGCCGATCTCGCGGTTACGCAGATGGGCAAGCTCTTCGTCGTTCAAGGTACTCGTGTCTCTGGAGTCAAACAGGTACCGACCCGAACTGGGCGTGTCCAGGCAGCCGAACAGATGCATGAGAGTCGACTTGCCCGAACCAGATGGCCCCATCAGTGCCACGTACTCACCCTGGTCAATCTCGACCGAGACCTCGTTGACGGCCAGCAGCTCGACCGCGCCGGTGCGGTACGCCTTGCTGAGTTGCTCGGTTCTAATCAGCAAGCTTCAGCGAGCTCTCTTGGTCGTGTCTGGCCGTGCGTTCACGCGGCGTCCGTCCGCCAGCTTTGAGAGCACTTTGTATGGACCGGTCACGACTTCGTCACCCGGCTGCAGTCCCTCGAGCACCTCGAGGTCGCTATCCGAGGACTTTCCGGTCCTGATCGGAGTAAGGACCGCCCTGCCGTCCTTCACCAGAAAGACCGCCTCGGTTTCTCGACCTTCCATCTCACGTCGGCCCGCCGACTGCACCGGCACGACCAGTACTGAGTCGATCTCGGCCGTCACGATATCGGCATGAACGTTCATACCCGGTCGCAGCGTCGGAGTGGTTGAATCGAGGGTGACTTCGACCTCGAACGTGGTACTCGGGGTCGCGGTTGCCGCAGTCAGCAGGCTCTGGGTACTCGGCATGTACCCGACCCTGGTGATTGTTCCGGGAAAGGACGTATCCGGCAGCGCGTCAACCTTGACCGTTGCCCGCTGCCCCGGGCCGATCGCGACAACATCGGTCTCGTCCACGTCAACGATCGCCTGCATCCGGGTCATGTCCGCAATCACCATCAGCACCGTGCCGGAGTTGTTCATTGTGCCGATGAGGACCGTCTCGCCTTCCTTGATGTTAACTTTGGCAACCGTCCCCGAAATCGGGGCTCGGAGGGCCGTCTTGTTGTACTGGTCCTGGGCGGCTTCGTACTGGGCGCGCGCCATTTCCCATGCCGCCTGAGCCGCGTCGCGTTCCTGGTCCGAGACGAGTCGGCCGGCGTGGAGGCTCTCCACTCGGCCCAGGCTGAGGCCCGCCTGGACGTAGTTGGCACGGGCCGAGACCATGTTCGCCTCGTAGCTCTTGCGGTCGAGCTGGAGCAACAGGTCTCCACGATTCACGTGGTCGCCCTCGCTCACCAGAATGCGCTCCACTACCCCCATGACCTGGGCCTGTAGATTGACCTGGGCCTGTGCCCGCAGCTCGCCGGTAGCCGTGACCTTGGCAAGGATTGATCCGTAGCCAACCTTCTTTGTATCAACCTGCTCACCCGACGGCTTGCGTCTGACGTTGGCCACGACGATGATGGCCAGTACGACGACGACACCGAAGATGATGATGATAGTCCGGGTGCGACGCTTCACCTGAATCTCCCTTCTACCTGGCCGCCGGGCCGGCCCGCCCCATCAGATAGCTGATCTGCGCCGCCTGGACATAGGTGTCGCTCAGAGCCGAGATGTAGGCGGCCTGGGCCTGAGTGAGGTTCGTCTCGACACTGAAGAAATCAAGCATGGAGATGGCTCCCAGTTTCCGCTGCTGCTGAGCGAGTCGGTACAGCTCCTGGTTCAGTTCAAGGTTGCGCCGGGTGTAGTCATAGCGCAGCCGTGCTTCCTCGTAGCCCAGAACCGCGGCGGTTGCCGCCGAGCGCAACTGCAACCGGGTGCGGTTCGCGGCAGCCTGAGTCCGGCGTGAATCGGTCGAGGCCTGGGCAATGTTGAGGACATAGGACTTGAGGTCGAGCAACGGGAAGCTGAGTTGTATGCCGTATGAGACCTCGTCCTTGTCGGTCCAGAGCGACGGGCTTGACGGAAAGACGGTGTCGGCGTAGCGCGATGACCAGTTGGCCGAGACCGAGGGCAGCGCGCGGGCGACCGACGCCACCCGGTTGAGCTGACTGACGGTCGCGGCCCGGGCCGACATCCTTGCACCCGGATTGACACGCTCAATCTCCTCGGCCAGACGGTCGCGATCCTCGTATTCGAACCGGGCAGGTTCGGTCAACTGCTCCACCGGGTTGACGGCGATGTTGTGCGACATGCCGGCGGTCGCGAGGAATGAAGTGTGCGCCACGGCCAGGGCCCTGTCCGCGGAGAGCAGACTGATCTCGGCCTGGGAACGGAAGACCTCGGAGCGCATGGCTTCGATGCGCGAAGCCGAGCCGAGCCGCTCCTTCTCCCGCGTCAGCCTGAGGTTGTCGTCGGCGCGAGCCAGGGCTGATGCGGCGGCGTCGCGCAGCAGTCGGGCGGAGAGCAAACCCAGGTAGTCACGGGTGACCTCGAATACCAGCCGGGCACGCCGGTCTTGTGCATCGGCCGCGTAGTAACCGGAGTAAACCACAGCGCCGGCCACGCCGGCAAAAACCTGTGGGTCGAAAACCACCTGGTTCAGCGTCAGTGAGCCGGTCCAGCCCTTCGCTACGATGGTCGAGTCGGGCAGGAAGCCGAGTCGCGATTCGGTCCGACCGTAGCCAAGCGCGGCGGTCGGTGTTGGTAGCAGGGCGACGATGCCCTGTGCGAGCTTGATGCTGCCCTCGCACTTCGAGGCCGACGCCTCGGCTGCGGTCGGACTGGACCGGAAGGCCCGTTCAAGTGCCTGGCCCAGCGAAAGCTCAACCGTGTCCGGGGTGGCAATCAGCGCCAGAAACAGCCCGAGCATAGGAAGCTAGCTGGCTGCGCGGCCACCGAGGAAGGCAAACAACAGGGTCACGACCGCCCAGACGCTGAACACGAGCCAGTACGACCTCGAACCCCTGAGGTCAAAGACCACGTTGAGCCCAAGGCCGGCCAGGAATAGCTGCCAGATCGCAAACGGGTCGAGCCGTGCGAGAATGATGGCAAGAAAGCCACTCTTCAGGTTCGGAAACAGGGCCGCCAGGCTTGTCGTAGCCTCGGCCGAGCGGGTCGTAACGTTCAGGATGATGCGTAACAGCGAGCCGGGTACGGCAACGAGCGCGGCATTCGTCACGACGGCCAACGTACGCACGAAGCTGCCGGTACCACCGAGCAGCGGGAGCATCACGTTGTAGACAAGTGCCAGCAGGACCAAGCCAACGGCTGCGGCCAGGAGACCATTAACCAGCGGCCCACCGTAGCGAACCAGCGGATTGCCGAAGAGCCGGTCCATGCCTTCGGTGGCCTTGGCGATGTCTTCATCGGACATGTTCCGTTCGCGCATTCGTTCGACCGCCTTGTCGCGCTGTTCCTTCCAGTCCACGAACTGAGCCGTGACCAGAGACGCAAGCATGCTTGCGACCACGGCGATGATTATCGGCACAAGCCAGCGCGGCTTCTCTTTCAGTCGGGAGAATGCCTGGCGCGGGGCGAAGTAGATGTCAAACACGCAGAGTCTCCTTTGTTCGATGGCCGCGGGTACAGGATTCTGACGCGACCCGCCGCGCGATTGTCTCAGCCTTCGGTATCAACGTTTCCTCGCCGCTCGCGGCACCTGCCCGGTGTGCTGGGGATTCTGGCGATACTGGGGCCAGAGCGTTGCCGCGGGCGGACCGTCCCCGCGGAACGCGTACAGGCCTGAGTCCCAGGAACCGACGTAGATTGTGCCGTCCGGGCCAATGGCCGGTGACGAGGTATAGTACACCTCCTTGCCTCCGGCCGCGACGTCGCGCTTCCAGAGCAGCCGGCCGCTCGTGGTCAGGCCGTAGAGCACACCGTCGTCCGGCAGATACCAGACCGTGCCCTGGTCGCTGATTGCCGGGGTGGCGATGAGGATGTCGTCTGCTTCGTAGACAGTCACCGGCGTGCCAAATGTGGTCTTGCGGCAGAGGTAGTAGCCGTCGGTGCCGAAGTAGAGCGAGCTGTCAGCGCCAAACGCGACCTCGGAACGGACCTCATCCCCGTCCGGGACCGGGGCGCGCCACTGCAGTCTGCCATCACGGCCGAGACAGTAGAGGAAGCCGTCGGTGTTGCCGACGAGAACGCTTCCCTCGTGGTCAATGACGGCCGAGGCATAGAAGTAGTCACCGTCGGCCGTACCGAATGCCCAGCGCCGGCGTTTTTTCGCATCGAGGCAATAGACCGAGTCCGCGGTGATGTAGATGAGTCCATCGGGTCCGATGGTCGGTGACGACGCCATCTCGTCGCCGGCCTTGAATCTCCATCTCAGTCTGCCGCTGGGCGCGACCGCGCAGAGCAGGCCGCCGTCGGTCGGGACGTAAACCGTGCCATCGCGTCCGAGGGCCGGGGCGCTGTAGACCTCGTCGTCGAGGTCGAGCCGCCAGCGCAGCTTGCCCAGGGTATCAAGGCAGTACAGATTCGAGTCAACGCCGCCGACATAGACCAGGTTGTTGACTATGAGTGCCGAGGCGTAGACCGCGTCGTGCGTCTTGAACGTCCAGCGCAGCCGACCGTCCGGCGCAACCGAATAGAACGTGCCGCTCTCGTCGCCGAAGTAGACATTGCCGTGCGCATCCAGCGCCGGCGAGGCGACAATCGGGTCGTCGGTTTCGAAGTACCACTTCTGGACCGGCTCGGTTACCGCGATGGAGTACGGCTTGCCCCAATCGGTGATGCGGCCGAGGCCGTCCTGAGCCCGCACCCGGATGACATATTCTCCGAGCGCACGGTACTTGTGGTACCGACTGATGTCAACCGGGCTCTTTATCGGCCCGGTCCAGTCGAGCGTATCACCGTCGCCCCACGCGACCTGGTACGATACGGGCAGAGGCGCGTCTTTGGGCGGGAAGATCAGTATCTCGGTCTCGATTGTCGTGTCGGTGAGGACCGGCACGACGAGTGAATCGGGCCTCGGGACCTGGCCGACAACGAACGTCAGAATGATGCCTACCAAGTGGGACGGAAACACGCGTTTAACCTCCGGGTGACGATCTCAATGCTGGTCAACGGATGCAAGGATTCCAACAACAGGGACTATAACTTAGCCGGTTCCGACGCAGTGTCAATCTTGTCCGATGTGACCGAGGCGAGGACATGGCGTGCACGCTCGACGTCCAGTTGAATCTGGGCGGCAAGGGCGTCAGGCCCCTCGAAGCGACGCTCCGGCCGAATCCGTTCAATCACGGTGAACGATGCACGGCTCACGGTAATCTCGTTCCTGACATCCAGCAGGTGCGCCTCGATAGTCCGCGTCTCACCGCCGAAAGTCGGGCGATGGCCGATGTTGAGTACCGCATCACGGTCGCGGCCGGCCAGATTGACTCGGCAGACGTATACGCCGTCGGCCGGGACGAGTGTCTCACGCTCGTCCGGCCGCAGGTTGAGGGTCGGAAACCCGAGTTTGCGCCCGGTGCCCGTGCCGGGAACCACAACCCCGCTCATGGCGTAGAACCGGCCCAGCAACTCGGCCGCCCGCCGGACATCGCCGAGCAACAACCGCTCGCGGATTCTCGTGCTGCGGACCGGCCCGCCAAAGAGCATGTACTCGGGTACCACTTCGAGCCTGGTGTTCTGTTCCGCGAGGACGCGCCCGAGTAGCCCGGCATCGCCCTGGCCACGGCTGCCGAACCGGTGGTCGTGGCCGACCACAACCACGCGTGGTCTCAATCTCTCAACAACCTCTCGGTGGACGAACTCCTGTGCCGGCATCGCACGCACGGTCTCGTTGAACCGCACGACATGGACCTCTTCTACGCCCAACTCGTTCAGAATTCGGGTCTTCTCGACCAACGGCGTGAGCACGTAGGTGAAGTCGGGATAGATGAGCTGAGCCGGCAGGGGGTCGAAGGTCAGGACCGCTGGACTCGCGCCGAACTCGGTTGCGAGTTCTCTTGTGCGGGAGATGATTAGCTGGTGACCAAGGTGCACGCCATCAAAACCGCCCAGCGCAACGACCAGCGGCCGGCGTGTGGGCTTGTCCGTCTTCATTCCTTCCGCCTCACTTCCCGTCGTCATAGACCAGACGCTCCGGATGCAGCCGGCCTTCACCTATCCGTGCAAGGTACATGGCTGTTCCGTCAGTCGTACGAACCAGGACCGGACCGCTCGTCACAGGTGGCGGCTCATAGAGAACAGACCGGCCGGCACGCAGTGCCTTGCCGCTCTGCTCGTCAACGGTCAGCAGGTGCAGCTCTGGCGTCGCCCGCTCGACCGGCACGAGTCGGTCGCCAATCGTGTCGGAGTTGATGGCATCAAACGGCAACGCATCATGGAGCTGGAAACGGCCGACACGGGTGCGAACGAGCCGGGACAGCGTTGCAGCACTGCCCAGCGCCGAACCCAGATCTCGGGCCAGGGCTCGGATGTAGGTACCCGATGATACTACGCACCGCAGACGAGCCCTGGGTGGGTCCCAGCCAAGCAACTCCAGGGTGTGGACCGTGACGCGGCGCGGTTCGGGCTGCACCGGCCGGCCGCGTCGGGCAAGACGATAGAGGGGCTGCCCGTTGTGTTTGAGCGCCGAATAGCTCGGCGGAACCTGCTCGACGGTGCCGACGAACCGGCCCAGCGCGACCTGCAACTGCACCGGCGACACCTCCGGAACCGGACGGCGAACCAGTGGCTGCCCGGTGACATCGTCTGTGTCGGTACTCAGTCCGAACGTCACCTCGGCCTCGTATTCCTTGGTCAGGACCATCAGGAACCGGGCGAGCCGAGTCGCTTCGCCGACCAGGACGAGCAGCACACCCGAAGCCATCGGGTCGAGTGTGCCGGCATGACCGATGCCTGTTGCCCGACCGCCGGTCCTCCCGGGTGCAAGCTCACGATGCACGCGCCGGATCACATCGAATGAGCTGATGCCGCCCGGCTTGTTGACGGACAGCACCCCGCGTACCGCCACGGTCAAGCAGGGTCTTCCGGGACGTCGGCAGCGCGGCTGCTGCTGTCCGATTCCTCGGACGCGTCGGTCTCACTTCGATGGAGGTCCGAGATGATCTCGCTGATGCGCATCTCCTGGGCAAGGACGTCATCGCGCCGGAAACGCAGCTCGGGCAGGTAACGCAGTCGAACCCGTTCGCCCAGGCGCCGGCGCACATAGCCTCGGGCATGCTCAAGATGGGCAAACGACTTCTCCTGCTGTTTCTCGTCGCCCATCGCCGAGAAGTAGACCGTGGCAACGCGCAGGTCCCGAGTTACGTGGCAGCGCGTAACCGTCACGAAACCGATGCCCGGGTCAGCCACTTCGTTGAGGACAATCTCCGCGACGGTCTCCTTGACCGCGTCGGCAACACGTTTGTCCCGTTTGTTCATGGCCTATTGTAGAACGGGTCGGGCCTGGTGTAAAGCGGTGCAGCGGCTGCTTGACAGACATGCGGTCATCGAATAGAGTCCTGGCGGCGTGAGTTATCTGCTTCGGCTCGTGCTCGGACCATCATTGTTCCTGGCCGGTTGCTGCTACCACGTGCCTGGACGTCCGACCGTGCGTCCGGCGGCGAAGCAAGAGCGGACACCGCAGGTCCGCGTGCGGCTGAGCGCATCCGGTCCGGTCGGCATCTCCGGTTCGGCCGGCCTCGAGCTCAGTGCGGGCCGCTCCTCAACTGCGCTTGGGCCGGGCGAAAGCGTGGTGATTCTCCCGGGTCCCGGTCCCGCGTTCCGTCTGCCCGGCAGGCCTGAGCAGCGGCTGCAGGACACGCTCAGGTGCCACCCCGGCGCTTCGGGCCTGGTCCGAGTCGGCGAACGTCAGTACCGCGGCAGCATCTTTGCCTTCCCCGACAGCACCCGAGTACTGGTGCTTGTCAACGTGCTGCCGCTCGAGGAATACCTGTTCAGCGTGGTTTCGTGCGAAATCGGTGCGACCGACCCGGCAGTTGTCGAAGCGGTGAAGGCTCAGGCCGTGGCCGCCCGCAGCTTCACGCTGGCTCGCGTCGCCCGGCGTCGCCACGAAGGCCACGATGTCTGGGATACGTATCTGCGCGACCAGGAGTACCGGGGAGCAGGCAGCGAAACCGAACTTGCCCGCCAGGCGGTCCTCTCAACCCGCGGCCTCGCACTATCCTACCAGGGCAGTCCGGCCGAGGCGCTCTACCATGCCAACTGCGGAGGCAGGACTTCAGACGGGTTTCAGCCGTTTCTCAGGGGCGTCGTTGATGCGGCGGGACCGAGGGGCCGGCCTTACTGCGCCGGCCGACCCGGCCACGACTGGGAAGTGAAGCTCAGCCGCGACCGCCTTGAGTCGGCAGTCAGCCGGGCAGCAGGCGAGCCCCGAATCCGCATCCGCCGCGTCGCGGTTGACAGGGACGAAAGGTCGGGCCGAGTGCGCTACATCAGGTTCACCACTGACAAGGGCGAAGTCAGACTGACCGGTGCTGACTTCCGGGCCGCTCTTGGTCTCAAGTCACAGAGTATCGAGGTCAGACTCGAACGTTCGGTGGTGACTATCACCGGCCGCGGCCACGGACACGGTTTTGGTATGTGTCAGGACGGTGCGGTCGGCATGGCCCGTTCCGGTGCGGGCTTTCGGGCGATACTCAGGCACTACTATGCTGGCGTCGAACTCCGGCAGTTCTACTGACAGAGCAGGACCACGGCCGGCAGGCCGGGTCTACAGGTCAGAATTCTCCTCGACGTGCTGCTCCGGCAGTTCGGTAATCAGGACTGCCGCGGCCAGGACCGTGGTCCAGTACCCGGCCTTGTGCCCGATTGCGCTCTGCGTGATGTTCTGGGTCCGGACTATCTCGTTGGATATCTTCCATATCTCCTTGCGCTGGTCATAGCTTGTGTCCGGGTTGAACTGCACGCCCAGAGTTGTGGCGAGCATCTGGGCTGCCAGGTCTTCAGCATAGTCGCCGGCCCGTTCCTCGCGTTCGCCGAACGAGTGGTACTCGGAAAGATAGCCGTACTTGCGCGGGTCTTTGGGGATGGCAAGACCGATCGACGCCGACAGCAACCGGTGCGGTTCGCTGCTTGCATTGTCGCTGACCACCGCGAAGACGACCTGCCCCGGAGTCAACAGCCTCAGGCCGCGCGTCCGGGAGATGATCCGGCAGCAGGGAGGAAAGATGGAAGAGACGCGAACGATGTTGAACGCCGCGATGCCGGCGTCGCGCAGTGCGGCCTCGAAGCTTGCGAGCTTCTCGCGATGCACGCCCACGCCCTTGGTCAGAAAGACGTACTTGGGCAGGATTATCGACACGAATCCTCCTTGCCGAACAAGAGGCGATTCAATCCCTGGCTGAAGATGGAGCAGACCGGAGTTGAACCGGCGACCTCCAGAGTGCGATTCTGGCGCTCTCCCAACTGAGCTACTGCCCCGAACCGGAGAACCGCGCCGCCGGGCGCCTACTGTACCTGTTCGACACGAACCCTGATGCCGTGGCGGCGGCGTTCGCAGCGGTCCAAGTCTCCGGATTCAAAACGGAACGTGCCGACTACTGTGACCGGGCTCGCCGTTACCGGCGCCTCACCGGTGCTCTTGGGCGTCGGCCCGAAGAAGAGACACAGGTCCGGACCATCGGGCCAGTAGGCGATGTGCCCGACGCTGGTCTCGGTGACCGGGTTCGAGTTATCGGCATGCAGGGCGACCGGGAAATAGATCTCCTGGCCCCAGGTCTCGCCCATAGCCTCGAAGGGCAGGAGTCTGACGATTCGCTCGGCAAGCGGGCAATCGTCCAGCGTGCCGTCGAGCACGACACCACCAATGTCTAGTCTGATTTTGTACACGAGTGGTGAATTGTAGACAAGCGCAGGCGCGTGTCAACCCACGCCGAGCACCGGTTCTGCCGCCCCGGTTCGGGTTTGACACGCGCGCGCCGCACCGTATGCTCTTCGCCGACCCAAAGGAGCATCATGAGAAAGACCCCGTCTAAAGCCGTCCTCGTGGCCTTGTTTGTTCTGGCCTGTGGCGGCAGCAGCCCGACATCGGCCCCGAAACCCGCCAAAGGCGGACCTGCCCTGCCGGCCGAGGCCCTGGAACTTCTGACCGAACAGGAACTCGCTACGTTCAAGCAGGCCCTGCCGGCGGTCGGCGCGGTCCTTGCACGGGTGGACTATCGGACGACGATTCCTGCCCCCGACGACCCCCTGCCTGTGTCATTGGGCAAGGTGATCGAACCGATCGGCACGACCGCGGGCGTCCCGGAAACACTTGCTGCCATCGGCATGGACTGGAAGACGTTCAGGGCCACGCTCTACAAACTGACCGCGGCAACTGCAGCCCTGGGCGCTGACATGTTCATGGCCGACTCGGCAAGATGGTCTGAAGACACGTCGGCCATGACAAAGGAGTATGCCAGCCGTGTCCGACAAAACCAGCGCTACACCAGGGACATCCCCGAAGCCAACAAACGGTTGACCGAGAAACACATCCCGAACATGGAGGACATGGCCGGGCTCGTTCGTCAGTAGTCCCCACCGCATCATGCCGGGATCGGGTACCAGCCGGTTGGCCACCGGGGTACCCGCCCAGATGCCCGGTCAGGGTGTTGTTCTGCATGCCTACTTCTGCACGACGAGCGTGGTGGTCGTGGTCCAGTTGGAAGAGCTCAGGCGAACCAGGTAGACACCTGCCGGCAGATGCAACACAAACTCGGACTGCCGACCCCAGACCTCGGTTCGTCTCACCTGCCGTCCCGAGGCGTCAATGACAGTCACTGCCACCGGGTCTGCTGACCAGCCTTCGGTCTGACAACTCAATCTGGCTCTCGCTCCTCCGGCAGGGAGAGGATTGGGCAGTATTGCAGCAATGCCCGACCTGGAGCCCGCCGTGCTTGACAAGACGCCCTCCCGTACGCGAGGTCCGCACCCTGAGGCACAGCGGTCTCCCGGTACGTACCG
>Ga0194111_10008867_pt1 | contig 11024 bp, 7 predicted proteins | sample TA2KigC300mmetaG_FD_146194 | JGI IMG/M metagenome (GOLD analysis project Ga0194111, IMG submission 146194) | Freshwater microbial communities from Lake Tanganyika, Tanzania - TA2015033 Kigoma Deep Cast 300m | ecosystem: Environmental > Aquatic > Freshwater > Lake | place: Tanzania: Lake... | reverse complement strand
GACCCTGTGGGGCATCTTGAGGTTCTTCTCGAACTCTGTGATTGCAAACTTGGGGTGGACGGCGCGGTCGGCCGTGCCGCCGGTGAGGAGCGCGCGGCAGTTGGGCAGTTGGCCCTGGATAGTGACGGGTTCGAGGAAGAAGCGGGACATGATGCCGGCGTAGTCTCCCGCCCCCTCGCTCGCTGGGCATCGCCAGGGGAGCGCGCGGCCCTCCTCGCGCTGGAGGAGGCGATAGGCGTCGTGGTCGCCGTTCTCGAACGCCCCCGGCACGATGCCCACCGTGCGCCGGTCGCCCGCGGCCGCCACCCAGGAGGTGTAGCCGAACTTCGAGCCGCCAGTGTAGACCACCTTGAAATCCTGGTACGACGCGGGCCACTGGGTGAGCTTGTTCATCAAGGTGATCAGGGCATCGGTGCCGCGTGCGAACATGGCCGCGCTCTGGACGAAGATCGTGTGCCGTGGGTTCCGGGTCTCGGATGCCTTCTTGACGTATTTCTCGAACTTGGTTTGCGTGTTCTCGCCGTCGGCGAACGGGCCGAAGATGAGGACGGGCAGGCCGAGCTCGGCGCAGGCGCGTTCGCCGAACTCCTGCCTGTTGCCCGTGCCCACCGCGCCCGCGTTCGGGGCCGCGGGCTTCTCCACTGGCAGATAGGCCAGCGCGTCCTTGTGCTCCCAATCGTCCTCATAGCCGGGGAGGTTGACCACCTGGCTGGTGAAGTCGAATGTTACCTTTCGGACCTCCTTGCCGCCGCCGAACTTCGACTTGATTGTCTCCTCGCGGATGTTGCGGAGCTCGACGGGAGTTCCGATCTTCTTGTCCGAAAGTAGTTCCGCTACGGTCTGGGCCTTCCAGCCGGCGTCGAGCACGCTGATGGTGACCAACGTCTGGCCCCCGTCACTGGCCTTGAAGCAGACATCGAAGGTGCCCTGTTGCGCCTTGCGGACCTCCGGGTTCTTGTCCCATCGTGGTGCGGTGCCCCAGAAGATTCTGGCCGCGGCATTGAACTTCGCCCATGAGGGCACTCCGGCGGCGGTGTAGGTGAGGGGCTTCCCGGCGGCGTTCTTCGCCGCCAGGCTGAACTCCACGGTGCTCCCCTCCACGGCGCTCGTCTCGCGCAGCTTGTAGTCGGCGAGGCGGAAGGCGGCCGGGGGCTGGAAGCCCTCAGGCGCCTTGAACGTCGTGATCAGGTATGCTCCCTTTTCCTCCTTGAAGCTCACCTGGAGTTGGTCGCCCACGTGGCAGCGGGCGAGCGCGCTGCCAATCTTCGGGTCGGGCAGAAAATGCCCTGGGATCGGGCAGCCGATAACCTCGCAGCCGACCGTTGGCGGCTTCAGTTCGACCTCCTTCCCCACGAGGCCCTCATAACCCTGGCTCCCCTCGCTCACCTTCAATGTGAGCGACTTGACGATGCCCGCCAGCCGTCCGCCCGCGTCCACGAGCTTCGCGATAGTTCCCGACAATGTGCCTGTGGGCGCAGGTGCAGGCTGCTGGCCCTCGCCGCCAATCGCCACGTTTGGCGGCCACAGCCACGCCGAGAACAGCGCCAGCGCCCCGAGAACGGCGGATGGCCGGTTCAGCTCTCTCCTCATGGCTATCTCCTCGGTTGTAGGAGAACGAGCAAGTTTGGAGTGCGGGCTTTAGCCCGTGCCGCCAAGACAACGGCCTGAAGGCCGCACTACAAACGGGTTCCAGCCTTGGGCGCAAACGGCAGCAAGCCCATTCTCTCAGACGCTCTATATGCCTGGGGCGGCATGCCACACTCGCCTTTGGCACCCCAGATGCCCCTCTGTGCGCAACAGGAGAGGTGCGCCTGGGAAACTAGCGCTGTTGTACTAACGTGGCTTGTCGAGAAGGACCGTGCGGGCATCGAACGGCTCGATGGCCAGGGTGCGGCCCTGCACCGCTTCGCCCGTCACCGCATCTACAGCGTTGTCCGATGGCAGCTTCGCCACGCGCCTGGCGGGTTCGAGGTTGAGGAGGAGGAGCCTTCCGCCGCACCTGAGCGCGGCCAGTTTGCTCTCGCGTGGCGCGAGCGTGGCCGCGACGTCCTCGACTTTTCCCCAGGGGAAGGCGCGCCAGGCCCCCGCCAGGCGCCGCAGGTTCGTCTCGGCCCAGGCGGTGCCCTCGTGGCCGTTGTTGATGATGACGAAGCGTGGGTTGGCGGCCATGATCTTCACGATGTTCGCCCGATAGCTCGCGTCCGCCCAGGCGTAGTAGTCGTTGATCCAGCCGATCCCCTTGGGGCTCTCGCTCTCGTTCTGCTCGAAGACGCGGAACTCGGCGAACCAGCCGTCGTCGAACCGCCGCACGGCGGCCAGGGCCTCTGGCGAATCGAGGATGGCGAGGCCGGGTGGCGGGACGTGGAAGCCGCGCCAGAGGCTGCCCGCGATGCCGCCGACCGCGCCCTGCATGCGCGCGGGCCAGCCGTCGTAGAGGCCAACGCGGTCGTGGACCTCCACCTTGCCCTTGCTGTCCGTGGTGGCGTACGCCACCTTGTAGTCGAATGTGTAGGGCACCGGGAGGTTGGCACGCTCGCGGGCGCGAAGGTTCATGTACATCGAGGGCACTTCCACCGCGAGGTCCTCGCGCAGCGCGCGAACCGCCTTGGCGAACCGCTCGACAGCCTTCGCCAGGCCCTCGCCGCCGCCCGTGCCGAAGAACTGCACCGAGGCCACGCACCTGTGCTTCGCCACGGGGCCGACGTAGTGCTGGACGAGCTTCTCCAGCCACGGCCCCATCGTGGGGTCGAGCCAATTCAGCGGCATCACCATCAGGCGGGCGTCGTAAGAGCCCCCCTCGTAGAGCGCCTCGGGCTTCCGCCAGCCATCCAGGGCGTCAATCGCGTCCTTGATCGGCTTGGGCATCGTGTCTATCAGCTCCTGCGGCAGCGTCTTGGACTTGATGCGGTCCATCAGGAAGGCATTGAAGTACTTGAACATTGCGAAGCTGGTCCGCAGGCCCAGCTCATCGAGGAGCGCGAGCTGATTGTCGAGTTGGGGTTGGCCGAAAGGCGGCCCGCCCTGTCCGCCCGCGACGCGGAGGAAGTTGAGGCCGATGTAGCGCAGGTAGAGCTTCATGTAGTCCTTCGCCGCCGCGTCCCGCAGGTAGCTCTCGGCGTAGCCGAGGCCGCTGAATCCGAAGTAGCGTTTCTCTTCAGGCTTCACGGGATGCGCGATGGCGAGGGGGGGCAGGAGCCTCGCGGGGTCGGCCACCTCATAGAGGAGGATTTCGCCGACGGCCCACGGCGCCAGCTCGTTCGGCCCCTGGTGATTGGGGGCGAGCCCCCGGGACTTGCGGCTGTCGGCGAACAGGATGCGGACATCGCTCCCCTTTCCGCCGGGGATGAAGAGCGGCGTCCAGGTCCTCGCCCAGGCCCCTGTGTTGATCTTCCACGCCGCGCTCTGAACCGTGCTGAGGCCGGCACGCACGGGTGAGTATCCCCCCTGGGGGCCCCAGACGCGGAAGTGCACCCGCCGCGCCGCGTCGTCAGGATAGGTCACTACGATGAGGTGCGGCTTGGCGGGGTCCTGGAGCTTGAGCGTGTAGCCGAAGACCTCCCATGCCCCTGCGGCAACGCGGGCCGGCCTGCCCAGCACGGTCTCGATTCGGCTCGGCCTGCCGTGGTCCGCCACCTGATGCGGGTCGTTCGGCTCGCCGCAGCGGACCGCGTCAACGAGCTTGACGGCCTCTGCGGGAATGGGCAGGCCCTCCAGGCCGGAAGCGCCCACGTTCTCCTCAGCGCCCCAGGCGAAGCCCCAGCCGAGGAGGGCAACCCACGCCAGCCATAGCCGTGTTCCTCTCTTCATTGGGCGCTCCGTGCCCCCCGTGAGAGCCCGCCGCGCTCGGAAAGGGTTGGCCCTTTCCGAGTCGCGGCAGCTCCCGGGACTCGGCCGGCGGGTCAGTGGCAACCCTCGCCGACGGTGATGCTGACGGCGACGAGGTCGCCGCTATCGGTCTTGACGTGGCCGACCTTGGCCTTAGCCCCGGCCTTGATGTCGGCCAGCTTCGCCTCCTTGCCATCCACGCAGATCTTGGCCTTGGGGCAGACCTTCATCGTCACGTCCTTCGCCTCGTCCCCGCTCCCCACCGTGAGGACGAGCGTCCTGGCCTCGGCGTTCACGCTCTTCACCGCGCCGTCCACGGTCGGCGTCTTCGGCTTGTCGCCTGGGCAATTGCCGCAGTTGGCCATGCCCACGGGCGCCAGAAGCCAGAGGATTGTCGCCACGGCCACAACGATCAGCACGCCTTTGCGATACGACATTCTCCGTGTCCTCCTGTCGTGTCCGGCCCTCTTGTCTGTCTCTCAGAACGCGCGAAACCGCCCCTTCGCTCGGTGGCTCCGGCATCACCTCCTTTCACTGCGGGGCGCATCCGGCCACCTCAAGTCGGACAGCGATCCTTTCCTCGTTCTTGGCCTTGTTGAAGACGACTCGCACCTTCGCGCCGTGCCTTACGTCCGCGAGCGTCGCATCCTTGCCGTTGAGCCTGATGACGGCGCGGGGGCAGACCCTCATGGGCAGGCCCCGCGCTTCGTCGCCCTCCCCTACGGTGAGAACGATGGTCCGCGCCTTCGCGTCCACGCTTTTCAGGGTGCCCACAGCGGGGCTGACGTCAAGCTCTCTCGCGGGCGGCTTCTTGCTGGGCGGCTCCGGCTCGGGCGCCTTCTCCGGGAAAACCCTCTCCTCTCCCGCGGCCAGGCGGCTCTCGCCCCACGCCCCGCTCACCGTCACTGCGCCCGCCGCCACGCGCACCAGCACGCGCTTCCCCGATGCCGCGTCGTCCTCGATCAACTGCACGCAGAACTCAGTTCCGGCCACTGAGGCGGTTCCGGCGTCCGTTCGGACCGCGAAGGTCCCGGCTTGACTGTCCACCTTGCACGCGACGCCGCCGCGTTCGAGGAAGACCTGTTCGGCCCTTGGCTGCCCCTCGATGACCACTGCGGTGCGTGGGTCGAGCTCGATGCGGCAGTAGCCGCCGAGGGTGAGAGTCGCAGGGGCGTCGCTCCTGACGATCGTCGAGCCACGCCGCACCTTCCCCCCACCCACAACAAGGTACGACCCAGATGCCAGGGGCTCCGGATAGGAGGGGGCGAGGAGCGCCCACAGCCCAATTGCCACAAGCACTGCCGCGGCTGCCGCGGCAATCCAGAGCGCGCCGCGGCGGCGCCCGAAGGCCCTGGCGAGGACCTTGTCCGCCAGGTCGGGCGGCCGCTCGCCGCCTAGCTCCTCGCTGAGGAGGAGATCAACCAGCCTGTCCAGGTCGTCGTCCGTGGTCATCCCGGCTCCTCCGACGCGAGGCGCCTCCTGACGCACTCGGCCAGCGCGGCGCGGATGCGCCTCAGGAGCGACTTGATGCCGTCCTCGCTCATCTCCAACAGGCGCGCCATCTCGGAGCGCGACTTCTTCTGGGCGTAACGCAGGTCGAGCACGTGGCGCTGCTTCTCCGAGAGGGCATCCAGGCACTTCCGAAGGGCCTCGACGTAGTCGAAGCCGTCGCCGCCGCGCAGGAACTCCGATGCCCAGACCCCCTCCGCCCGCTCGACGAGGGCGCTGTCCACCTTCACGGGACTCGTCTTGCGCGAGCGGCAGTAGCGCAGGAAGAGGTTGCGTGCGATGCCGCGCAGCCAGGCTGCGGCGCCCCGCACGTCAGCCGCTTCAGGCGGGGCATCGCTGCGAAACGCGGCGAGAAACGTCTCCTGCACAAGGTCCTCGGCGGCGTGGGCCTCCGCGCCCAGGTAGCGCACGTAGCGGTACACCTCCGCCTGATGTATCCGCACCAGCGCCGCCAAGTCGTCACGGGTCATACGTTCCACACCTTGCGGCCCTCATCTCTATATCGCTCAGAGTAGCAAAAAGGGTGCACGGATGCTATACTCACTCTCGCTATCGTCCTCGTCCCTCGTCCTCGTCCCTCGTCCTCGATTCCCTTGCCTTGGGGTGAGAAGAGTCGAGCACGAGGACGAAGGACGAGGACGATTGCGGAAGAAAGGGTGCTTCACAAGGTCAAAGGAGCAATCGGAATGGATACTCGCGCTCTTGAGTGCGTTTTGGCGGCGTTCGCGCTGGCTCTTGCCATCGCTGCGCTGGGTGAGGAGGCCGCCGCGGAGAAGCCGAAGAGGGCATCTGACCCAGCCTTCGAGCCGGTGGCCGACGACCCGACCCTGCCGCGCGTGCTCCTGATCGGCGACTCGATCTCCATCGGCTACACGGCGCCCGTCCGCGCGCTCCTCAAGGGCAAGGCGAACGTCCACAGGCCGCCCACCAACTGCGGCCCAACCACCACAGGGTTGAAGGAGCTCGACGTCTGGCTCGGCACGGGGAAGTGGCACGCCATCCACTTCAACTGGGGCCTCCACGACCTGAAGTATGCGGACGAGAAGGGGCGACTCGTCCCCGTCGCCCAGGGCAAGCAGCAGGTGCCCATCGGCGAGTACGAGAGGAACCTCGACGAGCTGGTGACGCGGCTGAAGAAGACCGGCGCCCGGCTCATCTGGGCCGCGACGACGCCCGTGCCCGAGGGCGCACAGGGCCGCGTGCAGGGCGACGAGGTGAAGTACAACGCAGCCGCCAAGCGGGTGATGGACAAGCACGGCGTGGCGATCAACGACCTCTACACCTTCGCCAGCGATCGGCTCGACCCCTACGCCATCCAACTCGAGAGAAACGTCCACTTCATGAAGGCCGGCTACATCGAGCTGGCCAAGCAGGTGGCCGCGAGCATCCTGAAGGCCCTCGGCAAGCGGCCAGCGGAGAAATGACCATGAGAGCCCTGCCAGCGCTGCTCCTCGGCTGGCCGCCTCCGCATCAAGGAGATCAGGAAGCCCCCCCAGGCCAAGCCCGACGAAAAGCCCGACGTTCACGACGCGGACGACGAGGGCGGCACGAAGTGACCCGCCCGCGTTTCTCACCAGCCGGCCCAGCTCCGAAAGAGCGAAAGGACTGTGCGTCCCAGCGAAGCGGTCGAACGCCGCGTTGCGCGCTCAGGAGTGGCGGGACCAGTCGGCTCGGCGGATGAGGCAGGCGAAGAGCTCGGCGGCGGCGCCGAAGCGCGCGAGCATGGCCAGGGCCTGCTCGGCGAGCTCCGCGGCACGGGCGCGCGCGCCGCCGAGGCCGTAGAGGGCCACCGCGGTGAGCTTCTGGGCGTCAAGCCCAGTCTCCTTGCCCGCGCGCTCGACGCCGCCGAGGACGTCCGCCGTGTCGTCGAGGAACTGGTATGAGAGGCCGAGGCACATGCCGCACTCGTAGAAGAGGTCCGCTTCGTCGGCACTCGCCCCGCAGAGGATGGCTCCGGCCTTGGCGCTCGCGGCGTAGAGGGCGCCGGTCTTCAGCCGGTAGCAGCGCAGCAAGACCTCCTCCTCTCCCGCCTGCACGGCCCGCGTGACATCCATCTCCTGCCCCTCGAACATCGAGCATGCGGCCCTTGCGAGCTCGAGGGCCGCGCTGATGCGCCGCTCGGGGGAGGCGAGCGGATTGTCGAGGGCTATCTGGTAGCCGAGGTTGACGAGGAAGGCTGGGGCCATGTCCACCGCCCAGCGCGGGAAGAGGAGGTGGGCGCAGGGCTTGCCGCGGCGCACCGTCGCGTTGTCCATCGAGGGCAGGTCGTCGAGGAGGAGGGATGCGGCGTGGGCGAGCTCGGAGCCGCAGGCGCCCGGCATGCAGACCGCTTGGGCGTCGGCGCCGAAGACGCGTCCCGCCGCAATCGTGGCCACGGCCCGCCAGCGATGGCCGCCGCCGAGCGCCGCGTAGCGGGCCACACGGCTCACCGCCGTGTCGCCCACCGCAGCGAAGTGGGCGGCCAAGGCCGCCTCCACCCCCTCGCGCACCTGGCGCTTGAAGTCGTCGAACACCGACAGCTCGTCCATCGCTCCCCATCTCAGGCAAACGGTCACCGATCCCCTGCGCCACGGGATGTTATCAGCCCCGCCGTGTCGTGTCAAATGCCCCACATCGTCCTCGTCCTCGACTGGGGCGCGGCCGACCAAGAGAATCGAGGACGAGGACGAGGGACGAGGACGAGGACGAGCGGGGACGGGTGAATAGTGGGGCGGCTCGCCCGTCTAACAGTGTGGGAGAGCGAGCATTCAGCCGGGATGCGACGTTGGAGGAAGCCAAGATGAAGACCTGGGCCGTTTCACTGAAGGGCATCGTGGCGGCGGCAGCCGCCCTGGCCGCGGGCCTGGCGGCGGCCGCGCCGACCCTCTCCACCGAGTACCGCTACGCGGCGCAACTGAGCGAGTACTTCGTGCGAGGCGACGCCGCGGTCTCGGAGAGCACCGTCCTCAGGCGCGGGCTGCGCCTCGCCGCCTGGGACGCCGCGGACGAGCAGGAGGCCACCCGCGTGGCCGTGGCCACGGCGGCCTACTTCTTCCAGGTGCCCCTCGCCGCACGAGCCGTCACCATCGAGGTCGCCTATCGCGCCGATGCGGCGGCAGCGGACAAGCGGGTCGCCGGCTTCCTCTTCGTGCGCAACCGGGCCATCGAGGAGCAGTTCGCCGAGGCCAACAAGGAGGGGGCGCGTCCCGCCGAGGAGCCGGGCTTCTTCGGCAGCACCTACTTCCTCCCCGCCAACGAGACCAGGGCCACCTTCACCCTTCCCGCCGAGAACCACGTGAACGACGGGGTCCTGGAGGTCCACCTCTCGGCGGGCGCGGGACAGGTCTTCGACGCGCAATACGTCCAGGTCACGGCCCTCGGCGCCGAGGCCGCCATCCCCATCCAGTACGCGCCGCCCACCCAGTACATCGCCGACCCCTACCAGTACACCTACTACTACTATTACTCCGGCCCGTGCTACTACCCGATGGGCGTCTACTATGCGAGCTTCTACCCGTTCGGGGTCTCGATTGACCCGATCTTCTGGTGGGGCTGGCACACCCGCCGCGCCTGCTACCACCACCATCACCACTGGGTCCACCGCCCGCACCACTACCACCACCATCCAATCGTCGTGTGCCGGCCGTCCCGCGTGGCCAGCCCGCTGCTTGCGGAGTATCGCGGGGACTGGTATCGCCGGCACTTCGCCGTTGACGCCCGCAGGCTGGACGACCGCGAGCTCGACCGCCTGGCTCGGCGGCGGGTGGAGCTGCTCAGCCCCGAGCGACTCGTCGAGCAGCGCCGCTACGCCCAACTCGTCGCCGAAAACGTCCGCGAGACCGACCGCCAGTTCCGAACCAGGACGGGCGAGCGCTTCGCCGACCACCTCGCCACCTGGCAGCGCGACCCAGGCAAGGCCCGCCGCGAGCTCCGTGACCTCGACCGCAGCCCGCTGATCGAGCGCGCCTCCAGCGAGTGGGGCATCCGCCGCAACGGAGAGCGTCGCCACATCCCCACTCAGGACATTCGGCCAGGCACCGCCCCGGTAGTTACCCCTTCCATTCCTCAGCCCACCACGCCAAGCCCGGTGGGGAAGCCGTGGGAGCACGTCAGGCCCGAGCGGCGGCCGGGCCGAGACGATACAGACACCCCGCGCATCGCACCCCCGAAGAGCGAGCCCGAGCCGCGTGACCGCGACAAGCCGGAGCGCCCGCCCCGCCGCGAGCGCGGCACGACGCCCTCCGAACCGCCCGCAGTCGCCCCGCTTCCCCAGCCCCCGCCCCCTCCCGCGCCGCCCGCTCCGAAGGATGACCCCCAGCCCAAGCCACGCAGGGAACGGGAGAACCGCCAGGACGACGACCCCCCCAAGCCCCGAAGAGAGCGCGACGACCCGCCCCGCCCCCGCGACCCCGAGCCCTCGCGGCCAGGCAAGCGGGGCGATGACTCCGCGAGCCGAACGCCCAGCCCCAGCTTCGTCCCGACCATAATCCCCCGACGCGAAACCATGACCCTGCCTGCCCCGACCCCGGTCGAGCGGCCGGCCCGGCCCCGCAACGAGGTCGTCGAGCGCACGCCCAGGGTGATCGAGCGCCCCGCGCCGGCTCCCGTCCCTCAGATCGTCGAGCGCACGCCAAGGGTGATCGAGCGGCCCGCTCCCGCCCCTGCCCCTCAGATCATCGAGCGGACGCCCAGGGTGATCGAGCGGCCCGCTCCCGCCCCTGCCCCTCAGATCATCGAGCGGCCGGCCCCCCGCGAAGTGCCAGTTGCCCCCAGAGCCTTCCCAGAGCGGCCCACGCCGGCTCCCCAGCCAGCCCAGTCAGCCCAGCCTCAATACGGCGCCCCGCCGGCACCAGTCTACGGCGCGGCTCCCTCCACGGACCAGAGCAGGTCCGAGCGCCGCCACGGCCGCGACCGCTCCCGCTGACCCCCTCCCGCTCCTCCTGGCCGTGGTAAGGGGCCAAAGGTCAGCGCCAGACCCCCAATGTGGATGGGCCTCAGACAACGTGCGGCAGCCTTTGGAGTGCGGTCGCTTGAGGCCGCTGTGGGCTGTCGAAGCGCTCGGCACGACGCCACCCATGGCCCCAGGGATCGCATCCGCCAGCCAGGCTGAGGGCCCTTCTGGAGAGGCCCCGCAAAAGCCCACAGCGGCGTCGAGCCGCCGCACTCCCACAGGCTGCCGCATGGGATTGATCGCCTGCATACTCACCGGCGTTCGGGGTGCGCTTCAGCCGCTACCATAGCTGGGGGCCATACTCCCTTGGGAACGCGCTGCCTTCCCGGGAGCATCAGCCCGGGGAGGGCAGCGGGCATGACGTGGCGTCACAGGCAAGATGCCTGTGACTCAACCGGGCTGATTGCCCCCAAGCGCGCCTGGCGCAGGGGCTACTTCGTGTCGGGCTTGGCGCCGGGCGTGGCGTTGAACTCAGCGGGCACGGGGATGGTGACCTGCCCCGTGGCGGCCCACTCGGTGCCGCGGGCGAGCAGCGTCGCCGCGTCGGGCACCCCTGTCGAGCCCGCGTCGTGGCCCAGCACGCTCACGAAGACCCTGGCCTTGCCGTAGGCGACGGTCCAGACCATCGGCTCGTGCATGCCCGTGCCCTTCATCTCCTTGGAGCTGAAGGCGGTGGCGAGGATGCTCACGTTCTCGCATGGGCCGCGCATGCCGTGGTAGAGCTCGTCCTTGACGTGGAGCCACTTGTCGGGCACGCCCT
>Ga0194111_10008863_pt1 | contig 11025 bp, 12 predicted proteins | sample TA2KigC300mmetaG_FD_146194 | JGI IMG/M metagenome (GOLD analysis project Ga0194111, IMG submission 146194) | Freshwater microbial communities from Lake Tanganyika, Tanzania - TA2015033 Kigoma Deep Cast 300m | ecosystem: Environmental > Aquatic > Freshwater > Lake | place: Tanzania: Lake... | reverse complement strand
TGGCTGGCAACCACTCCGGCTAAGGCCGCGGCTCCTCCGGCAGCAGCGATAAAAACCTTGGCCCCTTTTTTTTGCGCTGCCTCAACATAGACGGATAATTCCCTGGGCGCGCGGTGCGCGGATAAAACCTTTACTTCAAACCCCGCCTTAAATTCCTTCAGTAAATTTATTGCCTCCTGCACTGTCCCTAAGTCCGACTGGCTGCCCATAATTATACTGATTAGTTTTGCCATAAAAACCTCCGGGTTAATGACAAATGACAAAGCACAAATAACAAAATAATGGAAAAATTCCAAATCACAAATTACAAATCACAAACAAATCCCAATTACCAAATGACTAAAACGGTTTCGGTCATTGTAATTTTGGTCATTGCAATTTGTTTGTAATTTGGTGCTTGGAATTTGTAATTTAACCATTTGTCATTTGAATTTAGCATTTCTTATCTCAATTGCTCTTCTGCCGATATCTTTACGATAATGCATACCTTCAAAATGTATTTTTCCTACTGCCTGATAGGTTTTATCTATCGCCTCTTTTATGGTATTGCCTAAGCCAGTTACGCCTAAAACCCTTCCGCCATTGGTCAAGATTTTTCCGTCCTCTTTTTTCGTCCCCGCGTGAAAAACAACAATATCTGGCATCTTTGCTGCTTCTTCTAAACCAAAAATTTCCTTTCCTTTTCCATAGTCGCCGGGATAGCCGCCAGAGGCGCAAACTACGCAGACACAGGCGCGATTATCCCACTCTAAAGTGCGCAGGCGTGATAATTTTTGCTCGGAGGCAGCCAGCGCTATCTCTACCAGGTCAGATTTTAAACGCGGCAATATTGCCTCTGTTTCCGGATCGCCAAAACGCACATTAAATTCCAAGGCCTTAGGCCCATCCTTAGTAATCATTATGCCGGCATACAAGACTCCGGTATAATCTATCCCGTCTTTAGCTAAACCATCTATTGTCCGGTAAACTATCTTATCTAAAACTTCTTTAAACAACTCCCGCGTTACCACCGGAGCCGGAGAATAAGCGCCCATGCCGCCGGTATTCGAGCCTTTATCGCCGTCAAAAATTCTCTTATGGTCCTGGCTGGAAGCCAGGGCGATGACTTCCCGGGAATCCGTAATTACCAGGATGGACGCTTCCTGGCCTTCCAGGCATTCTTCCACAATCACTTTATTGCCGGCCTGGCCAAAACTTCTTTTTTCCATCATCAGGGTTACTGCCTCTTTTGCTTCATCAACAGTTTTAGCCACAATTACGCCTTTACCTTGAGCCAGGCCATCAGCCTTAACCACGCAAGGCGCGCCGATTTTATCAATATATTTCTTGGCGCTGCCGGCCTCGGTAAAAATCTTAAAATCCGCGGTCGGCATATTGTATTTTGCCATCAATTGCTTGGCAAAAACCTTGCTTGCCTCTAATTGCGCCGCCTTTTTCTGCGGCCCGAATATCTTCAGTTTATAATGCTTAAATTCGTCTACGACGCCTTGCGATAATGGCGCCTCCGGACCGACGACGGTTAAATCTATTTTTTCTTTGCGGGCAAAATCCAATAAAGCCGGTATATCATCCGCCTTAATGTCCACGCGCTCGGCAAGCCCGGATATGCCGCCGTTACCCGGCGCGCAAAACAGCTTTTCGCAGAGCTTCGACTGCGCTATTTTCCACACCAGCGCGTGCTCCCTGCCCCCTGAACCAATAACTAAAATTCGCATATTAATATCTTTTCCGCGCGGCATAGGTAAAGGCTAAAAAGTACCTGCGCCATGAATCTTCGCTTGACTTAAACTTGTTTTGCCCGGCAAAATAGTCCACGATAGCCTCGCGCATACGGGCAATTTCTTTAAGACTGGCGTAACTTTTATTGCTTTCCAGTGTTAGGTCTATCAACTCAAGCGAGCGCTCAAATGCCAACCGACAATATTCTGTGTTACCTTTTGCCCGCCATTTAAGCGCTCGTTCAACCTCGCTGCCGATGTTTGCCATTTGCTCCACCAATGGCAGCTCTTTCCAGCGGCCAGCTGCCAAGCCTTTATGCTGATAACTCATTACTTAATCCTCTCAGCCACAACTTTAGCGATTTTCTTGCGCGTTACCTCATCATCTACCCCGCGGCTGCGGTTACCAAAGGATGGTCGCATATTAATCATTGAATCAAACTCAATAAATTCATCGGGTTTGGTCTCAGGATAAAGATTAACTCCCCAAAGGCTCTCTTGCCGCGATCCGTTTTCAAGTAATAGTGCTTCCAAGTCAGAATGCAACTCGGCATCTAATGCTATAAGCCCTCGGTCAACATCCACAACAGCTTTTACTAAGTTCCCAAAACTATCGACAGCCATTTTTCTTAATTCCTGAAGTGATAGCGTATCTTTAACAATTTTCATATATATCGCCTGTAATTATTTTGTTTCTTTTGACTCTCTCTTTAACGGCAACACGCCGGCCATTTCGCCGATGACATTAACCAATTCGGTATCGGTCGGCACGACAATCTTGGCATTATTGGATAGGGCATGCTCTACCGCTTCAAGTTTTCTTAACACCTGGGCATTGCCGACAAAATATTTTTCCGCCGCTTCGTTTACCAGGCGGATGGCCTCGGCCTCGCCTTCGGCCGCTAAAATCCGTGCCTGTTTTATGCCTTCAGCTTTTTTAATTTCTGCTCTTTTCTGGCCGTCTGCGGCAGTCTCGGTAGCGGTAGCAAAGTCCACCGCGGCAATTTTTTCGTTTTCCGCCTTGACTACCTTATTCATCGTCTCCTGCACGTCCTTGGGCGGGTCAATTTCTTTTAACTCAGTGCGCACAATCTCAATACCCCAATTTGATGTCTCCTCCATTAAAGTCTTATGCAGCTCAGAATTAATCTTACCTCTTTCGCTGTTGGCCGACTTTAAAGTTAAGGTTCCGATAATGTTCCTTAAGGTGGTGCGGGCTAAGTTAACTATCTGCCACTGATAATTATTTACGTTATACTGAGAACTCTTCACGCTTTCTTCGTCAGGCTTAACTTTGAAATAAACCTGCGCGTCCACTCTGGCATTCAAATTATCGTTAGTGATAATCTCCTGCGGCTCGGCATCTACCATTTGCTCGGTAACATTGACCTGATACAAAAACTCCATTATGGGAATTACCCAGTTAAATCCCGGCATGGCAAAACGGTTATACTTACCGAGCCGCTCCACCAACCCCCGGTGCGTCGGACGCACAATCCTGATGCCCATAAAAAATACTACTATCGCCACAATCCCCAACAAATACAGTATGTTCATCGTGCACCTCCATAGTTAACCATCCCCTGTTTTCTACCTAATCATTACCAAGAGCATCTTGAAACGCTCAACTGCCTTTAACGAATGCGGCTTGTTTGCCGGCATAATTATAATTTGGCCTGCTTTTAGGGAATATTGCCTGCCGGCAATATTAATTTCGGCCTGGCCATCAAAGATATAAACTAACGCATCAAACGGCGCAATATGTTCGCTCAAACCCTGCCCTTTATCAAAGGCAAAAAGCGTCACTGTGCCTTTTTCCTTCTTAATCACTTCCTTGCTGACAACAGAGCCGCCTTGATACTCTATCAAACTACTCAGGTTTCCTGCTTCTTCGCTAATATTCATATTAATTATTCGCCGCGCCTCCACTCATCAAGTCCCCCGCCAAAAATAGGACTGTCCTCTATTTTCTCGCGGCTGTCTTGTCTTTCACTATTTTGCTTCGGGTATTTGCTCGCGTGCTGAAATTTTTTGCCGTCTGCTACGGTTTACTCCTCGTTCGCCTGCTTAAAATTCGGTGACCTCCGATTGATGGTCAGTTTCCGCGCTCCCTCGTCGTAAAGCCTTACAGACTTTTGCCAAAAAATTTCTTATGCACGCTCACAAACACCCTCGCAAAATCTCCCTCGAAATCCCAGCCAAGCCATCCGCTCCCAAAGTCACCAAGTCACAAGGTCACCACGTCACCCGATAAAAATGCAACCGTCCCCTATTTTTGTTTATTTAGTTTCTGGGAACATCTGCGTACTACCTATTAACTTAGCATTAACAGTTGCTCCCGGAGCAATAGTTGGTGGCATTCTAGTTAATCTGTTAGCGAAATCTGTAAATTTCTCACTTAATCTTTCGCCTAACGTTTTTCTGCAAAGCAAAAGCAAATCACTACCCTTCCGATATACCTCTTCCCATTTTTTCAAAAAATCTTGGTTTGGAGTTTGGGTTATGATACTTTTAAAACTGTTTACCGCTTCGGCAATTTCTAAAGAACCATAAACTACAAGCTGGCTTTCAATAACAAGTATATCTTTTTGTAATAGAAATAAATTCTGAGCTGCAACTTGTGTATCAATATTATATGCAATAAGCAGTTTATTAAATAACATCCGTGCAAAAATTTCAATTCCATTATCAACAGCTAAACTGACTTTATTAATATATGCCCATTGCTTTTCGTGTTGTTTATTAGCGAGATTTAGTCTCCAAGCGAATATCCCAGCAATTATAGCCGATATAACTGCCGCGGCAGCACTAATAATTGCCACAATCAAAGCGAAAGATGCTTTTGCTCCTATTTCTCCAATTTTAATTGCTATATCATACATACTATATCCTTATAATGCATCTGGACAAGGTTGCGAGCGGATGTCGATTTTTAGCCAATGGATGCTTGAGCATTGAGGGAATCCCCGTGGAGCGCAGCGACAAAACGGGGATGGCGAAGGTGTCTGAGCCCTTTTTGCTAGAGCAAAAAGGGTGAGTTCTGCAGCCACCGAAATGCGAAAGAACATTGGCGTTAAAAAAATCGACTAGCGAGAAACCTTGGACAGAGGCAAAAACGTTAGGGTCAGTCCCCTGCGGGGACAGACCCTAGACGACCTCAACTTGCCCCTTGCCCTTAACCACCTTGCCAATCACCCACGACTTTTTATCGCTATCAGCGATACTTACGTAAGTAACGCCTTATCTCATCGTGGTTACCTACTAAAATAAGATAATAGGTAGCCGCTTCCAACTTTAGGACTACGCGTAACCGCAAACCAACGCGAAACTCATACTTATCGTGATTTATTTTCTTAAAACCAAGGCCTGGCGGCGCGCTACCGGTAACAACAAAGGCGTTAAACCGTTCCAAACTTTCGGCAAGCCGGACCTTCTCAAGAGGAGCGAGCTTCTTGACGCAGCGCAGAAAAGATGGAAGCGCAACAATTTGCTTCATTTAGTCAGTTTCTTGATATAGCTTGAAAACTCTTTGCCAGGCTTAAACGACTTACCCCTACCTTTTTCTTTTTCTACAATCTGGTCAATTGCCTTTAATTCTTCCGCGGTGTAACGAGGGTTAACTTCCACGGGGATAAGCTTAATATAATTCTTTTCAATATCAATCGCAAACAACTCATCCGGCTTTAAATGCAGTCTCTTTACGATAGCACTCGGCAAGGTAACCTGATTTTTTGCTTTTAGTTTAGTAATCGTCATCGTCTTCTCACCTCCAGAGCAAGTATAACATAAGTTAGAAAGTATGTCAAGTTAGAATTTCTAACTCATCCTTCTCCTCCTCCCGCTTTCCCAAACTACTCAGAAACAGTTACCTATCCCTGTCCTACTGCCTCCCCTATTTTATGAACCCCGCATATTTGTTCTGCAACTCAATATATCAAAGAAACTTACACAGACTGTCTACGGTGCTACCTACGGTGCTACGGTGCATATTTATCAGTTTGGACATCAACATCTATTGTTTTGGCAATTCCATTTTTAACGGTTAATTTTGCTCTTCCTGGCTTTTTAGCTTTGAGTACCATATAGTTATCTTTCTGTAAAACCTCAAAGATGGAATCATCGGAAGAGGAATAAATAGTACCTTTGTCGGTAAGAGTAATGTCACGCGCAACGCCATCCGCATAAGTTCCGTCAACAGCAAGTATTAATTCATCACCGGGAGACAATAAATAAGGAGACGAAGGAAACATTTCTATTTTTACGGGAATTTCGTCGGTTTTAATCATGACTTCTACGTAATCAGCACTGTCATCTTTATCTTCAGGAGGCATTACGTACGCCATAATCATCATTTTACCCAAGAATTCTTTATTCACTATAAATTGGTATTCATAGGGTGGTTTCGTTATAACATCATTACTAAAATCTTCGGCAAGAAAATGGATCCCGTCAATATCTGAAGAGTTCCCTGAATATTCTGCCTTAACCGTTATTTGTTGCCCCGGATAAAAAATATCCCCGTTTTTAGGCGATGTTATTCTGAGCTTTTCTCCACGAGGAGGCATATCTTGGCAAATAGCGGAAACGGCAAAAAAATAAACAGAAGATAGCAATTAGTTCAAAAATGATAAGGATTTTCTTACGTATATTATGCTCCTCTCTATATTATTTCTACTTGCTTATTGCCTTTGGTGACGTCGCCGATAAGCCAGGACTTCAATTTATATTCGGATAATTTCGCGATGATTGATCTGGCGGACGCAGGCGGCGCCACTAACACCAGCCCCACGCCCATATTAAAAGTATGATACATCTCGCGTTCTTCTATTGCGCCTTTATTTTGGATGAGTCGAAAGATCTTCGGGACCGGCCAGGAGCTTTTCTTGATGCGCACATCCACATCCGCCGGAAGGATACGGCTGATCTTATCGTAGAAAGCGCCGCCGGTGATATGTGCAATGCCATTTATCTGGTGACCTGGTGACCTGGTGACCTGGTGACCTAATAATGATAATACTGGCTTGACGTAGATGCGCGTGGGTTTGAGTAATTCGGCGCTATAGCGCTTCAGTTCATCCTGCGAAAACACCCTGCGCACCAAAGAATAGCCGTTGGAGTGTATGCCGTTAGACTCCAGGCCAATAACCACGTCGCCAACCGCTATTTTTGTGCCGTCAATAATCTTTTTTCGCTCCACGACGCCCACGCAAAACCCGGCCACATCATAATCGCCTGCCTGGTACATCCCGGGCATCTCCGCGGTCTCTCCGCCGATTAAGGCACAGCCTGCATGGATGCAGCCGTCATTTATGCCCTTGACCACATCCACTAAAACATGCGGATCTAATTTTCCCGAGGCAATATAATCCAAAAAGAATAAGGGCTCCGCCCCGGCGCACAAAATATCATTGACGTTCATCCCCACCGCGTCAATGCCTATTGTATCGTGCTTATTAGCTAAGGCCGCGATTTTTAATTTTGTGCCCACGCCGTCGGAAGAAGAAACCAGGATCGGGTCTTTGTATTTTTCTTTGGGGAACCTGTAGAAACTTCCAAAGCCTCCGATATCCCTTAATACATCCGAAGTAAAAGACTTTCTTACTAAGCCTTTTATATTTTTTTTAAAAAGGCTTGCCCTCGCTATATCCACCCCTGCTTTCTTATAAGTCATTCTTACCATGGCTTACCTCGACTTTTGACTTTTGACTTTTTACTTTTTACTTTTTACTTTTGACTTAATTTAAATCTCCTCTCCGGTCCAGCAATATACGCACAGGCCTTTTTTCGCCAGGCCGATTGCCGCGATCATATCCTTGAGCGTCTGGTATTTTAGGGTAGTAGCGCCCAGCTCCTTGGCGATTATCTCCACCATCTTTTTATACTTCGGCGAGTTCTCGTCCAGGTACGGCTTAATATCCTTTACCTCTTTGCCCTCAATTTTCTGAATTGCCCGGCGCGCGGCCAATTCCTGTAGGGTGCGCGTAGAATAACTGAATTTGCAAGGATACATCAGCGGCGGGCAGGCGATACGCAGGTGGATTTCCTTTGCCCCGCAGTCGCGCAGCTTCTGGATGGTGTAATTTTTTAACTGCGTGCCCCGGACAATGGAATCGTCGCAAAAAACAATGCTCTTGCCCTTAATAATTTCCGGTATGGGAATCAGCTTCATCCGCGCGATTAAATCCCTTCTCTCCTGCGAGGGCGGGGTGTAACTGCGGTCAAAACCCGGGGTATATTTTACCAGCGACCGGCGAAAAGACACGCCTGACTCCATGGCATAGCCAATGGCATGGGCAGTGCCTGAATCCGGAATCCCGCAAACCATATCCGCGTTAACCTTATCGCCTTTAGCCAGGCAGCGGCCGCAGCGCTCGCGCGCCACTTCCACGTTAATGCCGTCATAACAGGACGCCGGAAAACCGGTATAAACCCACAGGAAAGAACAAATCTGATTGGCCTTGCCGCCTTTTACCCTGGACTTTGGCCCGTCTTCAGTCAGGTGGATAATTTCTCCGGGGGCGATATATTTGGCGATTTTATACCCTAAATTATAAAACGCGGCTGTTTCTGTAGTTACCGCCCAGGCGCCGGGTTTTTCTCCCAATACTAAAGGCGAATATCCCGCCCGGTCGCGCGCCGCGTAGATGCCGTCCTCAGCCAACAAAAGCAAAGAGCAGGAGCCCTTGATGCGCGCGAACATCTTCTCAATGCCGGCCACCAAGTCCTTTCCCTGAATAATGAGCTTGGCCACTAATTCCGCGTTGTTGACCTTGCCGTCGGTAACCTCGCTGAAAGACTCGCCATCCCGGTAAAGCTCCTCTGCCAAAACTTTGGCGTTATCAATAAAACCGTTTACCACAATGGCGAATTTTCCGAAACGGGAATTTATAACGATGGGCTGCTCGTCACTGGCGCTGATTACCCCGATTCCACGGTTACCTTGCATAGACCTATAATCCTCATAGAACTTGGCCTTGAACTGGCTGCCGCGGATATCGTGAATCTTGCGGATTAATTCCTTGCCCCAGGCTGCCAGGCCGGCGAATTGCGTGCCCAGGTGCGAATGATAATCCGTGCCGTAAAATAAATCATTCTGGCAGTCGCCTTTACCAGCTACTCCAAAAATTCCGCTCATTTTATCTCCCCTGGTATAGCATGTGTTATTAAATAACGGAATAACCAAACACCAAGAAACAATAACCAAACAATGACCAATAACCAAATCCCAATAACCAAACAATAGGTTTATGAAGCGTTTTGTTTGGTGATTGATTATTGGTTCTTGAGATTTGCTTGGTGATTGGAAATTGGTTATTGGTTATTTCGTGATCTGGATAAAATTTCATATTATAGTTCAGTTTATCTATAAAACTTCCTGATAGCCCTGACTACCTCTTCAGGGCTGTCCACTACCGTAAAAATATCCAAATCTTTTTTGTCTATACTGCCGCTCTTTAACACTGTAGTTTTTAGCCAATCCAACATACCCTTCCAATACTCGCTGCCGAATATCACCACGGGAAACTTAGGTATCCTTTCAGTCTGGATAAGGTTAATCGCCTCGGTAAATTCATCCAGCGTGCCGTAGCCTCCGGGCATAATCACAAAGGCCTTGGCGTATTTGACAAACATCACTTTACGCACAAAGAAATAACGAAAGTCCAGGAGCGTATCCACGTATTTATTCGGCCTTTGCTCCGAAGGTATTTGAATATTCAGGCCCACGGAATGCCCGCCGGCGCGCCGCGCGCCCTTATTGGCCGCCTCCATTATCGCCGGCCCGCTGCCGGTAATAATGGCGTAACCTTCCTTGGCCAGCAGATACGCGGTCTCTTCGGTTAACTTATAATATTTATTATCGTGCTTGACGCGGCTGGAACCGAATATGGAAACTGCCTTTCCCAGGTCAGAAAGCACCTCAAAACCATCCACAAATTCCGACATAATCCGGAAGACCCGCCATGGGTCTCCGGACATAAAATCGCCTTGCACATTCTTATTCTGCATATCCTGCTCCTTTTGCTAATCCTTTAAATAATTCTCTATAGCGTTGTGCCAGGCCTGATATAAATCAGAGACTGAGATATTGATGAGCTGGTTAATCACCAACTTGTTCCCGCCGACTTCACCGATTACCGCAGCCGGAGTTTTATTCTTTTTGGCTATCTGCAGTATCTTCTTTACATTCTTGGGGCTGGCGCTTAAGATAATACGCGACTGGGTTTCGCCGAATAAAAGCGCGTCCGCTCTTAACTTGCCGGCTAAATCAATTTTCGCGCCTAACTTTTTACACATACAACTCTCGGCTAAAGCCACAGCCAGGCCGCCCTCGGAACAATCATGCGCAGACCTGACTAAACCCTTATTAATCGCCTCCAGCGCGGTTTTCTGCACGCTTTTTTCTAATTTCAAATCCATAGTCGGACACTTGCCTTTTTTCAGGCCGTGAATAGTCTTTAAATATTCACTGCCGCCCAGCTCCTCTTTATTTTTACCCAAAAGCAAAACCGCATCGCCGGAATTTTTAAAATATTGAGTGGTGATCCTGGCCTTATCCTTAATCAACCCGACCATACCGATCACCGGCGTGGGGTCAACCGAGCCCTTGGGGTTCTCATTGTTGAAGCTGACATTTCCGCTGACTACCGGCGTATTTAACGCGCGGCAGGCCGCGGAAATCCCCAAGGCTGCCTGCTTAAACTGCCAGAAGACTTCCGGATTCTTAGGGTTGCCGAAGTTAATTCCGTCGGTAATCGCCAAAGGCTGGGCGCCGCTGCAGACTAAATTCCGAGCTGCCTCGGCTACGGCAATTTCGCCGCCACAAAAAGGGTCCAGGTAGCAATAAGTGGAATTGCAATCCGTGGTCGCGGCAATTGCCTTCTTTGTCCCCGGAACCGCGGCGACGCCGGCGTCAGAACCCGGCCCTAATAAAACATCCGCAGCCACCTTAGGATCAGCGTGCTTAAAAACCCAGGCCTTGCTGGCAATACTGGGGTTACTCAGCAAGCTAACCAGGGCGCGATTGCAATCCTTAGGCTCTTTTATGCCCGCCAGGTTTAACTGGTTCGCTTTAGTTAAATATTTTGGCTTGGTGGCTTTGCGCTCGTATACCGGCGCTTCAACTAATGCCGCGGCCGGGACTTCAGCTACTACTTCGCCATTTTCCTTGACCCGCACCATGCCGTCATCAGTAACATGGCCGATAAGGTCTTGCGGCACGTTCCATTTGGCACAAACCGCCTTCACGCCCTCCAGCTTATCCTTATCTACAATCACTAACATTCTCTCCTGCGATTCAGAAAGCATT
>Ga0194111_10008857_pt1 | contig 11029 bp, 6 predicted proteins | sample TA2KigC300mmetaG_FD_146194 | JGI IMG/M metagenome (GOLD analysis project Ga0194111, IMG submission 146194) | Freshwater microbial communities from Lake Tanganyika, Tanzania - TA2015033 Kigoma Deep Cast 300m | ecosystem: Environmental > Aquatic > Freshwater > Lake | place: Tanzania: Lake... | reverse complement strand
CGACGTGTTCCGCACCGCCGGCGGCTTCAGCCCGGAGATCGATTTCGGCGGCGAAGAGATCGATCTCTGCTGGCGTGTGCACCTAACGGGCGGCCGCGTGATGGTGGTGCCATCGGCCCTGGCACGTCACCGCGAAGATTTCTCGGGGCGCAACCCCGACGTTGATCTCACGGAGTTGCGCGAACGTCACCGTGTGCAGACTGTTCTCGCGGCAACGTCGCCATCGCGTGTCATGCCCGTTGTCGCGCTGCTGGTCGGCTTGTCCTTGGTCGAGGCCGTCGTCGGCGTGTTCTCGGGAAGAGCAAAGCGTGCGCTGGTCGCCCTTGGCGCGGTCTTTCGCACCATCTCGCGTGTCGGCTCGCTGCGTCGTCGTCGCGCGAAGGTCCAGGCTCTGCGACTCGTGTCGGACGCAGAGATCCACGATCTACAGGTGCAGGGGAGTGCACGCATCGTTTCCTTCCTGCGGGCACGCAGGGCACGCAGCGATGCAAAACGCCTCGAAAACCGCATCGCCGCGGCCGAAAGAGAAAAACGTGCACGTACGACACTTGCCGTCTTTGCGTTCCTCGGTGCCGTGTTCGTCGTGGGAGTCCGTCGTCTCGTGATCGATGGTGTCACGTTCGTCGGCCAGTTCGTTCCCTTCACTGAATCGTGGAGATCGCTCGGCGCCGCCTATCGACTCGGCTGGTGGCCCGGTGGCTTCGGGTCGGCCACGCCCGCGCCAACGGGGACCGCGCTCGTGGGCGTCGCAACATTCTTCTCGTTGGGCAATCCCGCCGCGGTACGCACCGTGGCCGTGATTGGGCTCGGCGTCGTGGGCGTGGTCGGCATGTGGTGGTTCGGCCGCGACGTCACGCAATCGGCGCGTGCCCGGGCGGGCGGAACTTTGGCCTACGCCATGGTGCCGCTGCATTACGAAGCGGTGGCCACGGGACGGTGGAGCGTGCTCGCTGCCTATGCCGCGGTGCCGTGGGTGCTCCTCGCGTTCAGCAGGGCGAACGACGTGCTCACTGCCACGGCGTTCGACGTGATGCGTCGTGCGCTGCGACTCGGCCTCGTCATTGGCGCAGTTGCCGCTTTCGAGCCGTCGTTCGTTGCGGTGGTGATCGTCGCCGCGATCGCCTATTTGCTCGCCACGGCGATGTGCACCGGTGTGCGTTCGCTGCGCGGCCTGCCCGGCGTCGTTGCCGCGAGTGTCGTCGTGGCTTTGCTGCTGAACTTCCCGTGGATCGGCCACTACGTCGGATCCGATTGGTGGTCGCTGGTCGTTGGAGCCGACCCCGGCGTCGGCCGCGGGGAGGGAATCCTGCGGATCCTCAGTTTCGACGCGGGCCGGGCGGCGTTTGCGCCGGCGATCCTCGTTCTCTACGGCGTGGGTGCCGTGGCGGTCGTGGTTGCACGCGAGACGCGGTTCGTGTGGGCCGTTCGCGGTGCCGTACTCACGGCAGTATTCGCGTCACTGGCGGTCGCGTCCGACTCCCGCGCCTTTGGCTTTTCGTTGCCCGAGTCCGCAGTCCTGTCGTCGTTCGCGGCCGGCGGTCTTGCTCTCGGGGTCATTGCGCTGCTCGATGCGGTCGAAAACGACGTCCGTGGTGCGCGATTCGGCTGGCGTCAACCGCTCGCCTTGCTGGCCACGCTCTCAGTCTTGGTCCCGGTCATTCCGCTTGCCGTGAATGCAGCCGACGGCCGCTGGAACCAGCCGCGTTCCTCCCTCGACACCCTGTTGTTGCAGCTCGCGAAAAACCCCGATGAGGGTGACTACCGCGTGTTGTACCTCGGGCATCCCGACTTGTTGCCGGCCGCGCCGCGGACACTCGACACGGGCAGCAGTCTGCAACTCGGTTATGCGGTCACCGACGACGGCATTGCCACGCTCTTCACACAGTGGTCGCCCGGTACGACCTCGACGGTGCGCACCCTGGAAAACGCGCTGTCGCATCTCATGTCGGGGGATACGCCCCGCATTGGCCGCCTCATCGCCCCGCTCGGGGTTCGTTACCTCGTCATTCCGCGCATCGACGGCGCTCGCAGCACGCGCAGCGAGCCGATGGCCGTTCCCGACGGGCTCGTCGACGCGTTGCGGGTGCAGCTCGACCTGCGACGTCAGTACGAATCGGACGACCTCCTGATCTACGAGAACACCGCGTGGGTGCCCACCGTCGCCCAGCTCAGCACAGCGGGTCGCGAAGCGAGCACGACGGCCGGAATGGACGAACTCGTTCTCGCCGACCTCCGCGGTGCGACGCCGGCAAAGGTTGGTTTCGTTCCCGGTCGAGCCACGCAGCGTCTCGAGGTTTCACCCGGGGTCGTGAACATCGCGGTTCCCCCGTCCCCGCGCTGGACGCTTTCGGTCGACGGCCGCAGGTTGGCGTCGCGGCCGGCCTTCGGCGCGACCACGGCCTTCGACGTGCCCGATACCGTGATGCCGGCTTCGCGTGCGACGTTGCGCTACGACCGTCCCTTCTTGCAGGTGGCCTTCGTTGTCGGACAGTTCGCCATGTGGTGTTTCGCGCTCTTCGTCGCACTCGGGTTGCGCCTGCGGCGACGTCGTTTGTCGCCGGTGCGTGTCGAGCGAAACGACGAGACGCGTATCACCTTCGAAACGGGGCCGCGATGAGCCGTGTGCGTCGTGTCCCGGGACTCGCGCTCGTCGCATCGGCGGCAATTGGCGTCGCTGCCGTCGACCGTGCCGGACGTCTGGATGCTCCGCAGGTTGCACCTGATGCGCCTGGTGTGCTCGACGCGCCGGCCGCCCTGCCGCCGACTGTGAGCGACCTCGCCGTCACGTCGACCGCGTGGTACTGCCCGGGTGTGCCCCTGGGCGGCAAGGGCTACGACGGCTCCGACCACGGAGGTCGGGCAATCGTGGCGAATCCCACCGACGACGAGTTGACCGGCATCGTCACCCGCTACGTCGACGGATCCACGCCGCAAACGAACACGATCACCGTCCCACCACGCGACAAGGTGGTCGTCGATCTCGACAGGGGCGTCGACGGACGCTACGCAAGCGCCCTCATAGAACTCACGGGTGTGAACGGCGCCGGTGGCGCAGTCGTCGAACAGCGTGCCGATTTCCCGGCCGGAGAGTCATACCAGCCGTGTGCAAACGCACCCTCGGCTGCGTGGTACTTCGCCGATGGCTTCACGGCAAGTGACAGCGAAGAAGACCTCGTGCTCACGAATCCACTCGTCGATGCGACGGTGATCAACGTGCGGTTCGTCACGAAGGACGGCGAACGGGCGCCGTCACCGCTGCAGGGCTTCGTGTTGCCGCCCCAATCGCTGAGCGTCATCAAGATCGCCGAGCAGGGTGCGCGCGGCGAGGAATTGGTCGGTGTCGAGATCCGCGCACAGAGTGGCGCTTTCATCGCCGCACGCGCGCAGCACTATCTCGGCACCGGTCGTTTGGGCTACACGCTCAAGCTCGGCGCACCCGGGGCCCACACTGACTGGTGGGTCGTGACCGGCAACTACGCGGGTGAACCCGCCGAACAGATCGACATCTTCAACCCGGGCGAGAAAGATGCCCTCGTGTCGGTGCTGTTCTCGGGTTCCGAGGCCGTGACGGCCCAGCCCCTGTCGCTCGTCGTTCCGGCGCACCGGGTGGTGAGTGTGTCGATGGCGAACGTGGCGGGCCTGCCCGAATCCGATTTCGTCGTGTCGCTGTCGGTGCTCGAGGGCGATCCGGTCGTCGTCGAACACGTGGTGACGCGCCAACTCGAGGAAAACGCAGCAACATCGGTCGACCTTGCGCTGCCGTCGGCAATGGCCGCAACGAAGTGGCGCTCGGCGATTGGTGCCGATGGCGGGCGCGAACGCGCCCTGCTCGTGTTCAACATCACGGGCGTCGACGCCACGGCGTCCGTGGCGAGTATCGGCCCCGCCGGACGTCTGCCCGCGGCGGGACTCGAATCGATTGCATTGCCCGCCGGTCGACCCGTGCACGTGTCGGTTCCCCGCGGTCTCGATCTCCTCCAGTACGAGGTCACCGCGACGCAGCCCGTGCTCGTCGTGCGCATGGTGCCACGCTTGACGGGCGTCGGGGGCAAAGACATCGTTCCGGCATTGCCGGTGCTCGGCGGATCGAGCCAAAGCGAGCCGTTTCCGTGACGAATCTGCTCGTCGTCGTTGCTGTCGTGGTATGCGCGAGCACTGCGGCGCTCATCGGTCGTCGTCGGCGTCCGCAGGCACCGACCCAGCCACGCCTGCGGGTTCCGTCGCAAGTCGATCGCAACGACTTCGTCGGGCCGCAAGCCCCGTGGTTGGTGGCCGTTTTCTCCTCGGCGACGTGTCACACGTGTGCCGACGTGGTGCGAAAGGCTCAGGCGTTGGCGTCTCGCGATGTCGCCGTTGACGACGTCGCGTACCCGGCCGCACGTGAGATCCACCAGCGCTACGACATCGACGCGGTCCCGGTCGTATTGATCGCCGACCGAGACGGTGTCGTACGGGCGCACTTCATGGGACCCGTGACGGCCACGGACCTGTGGGCGGCCGTGGCGGGATGCCGTGATCCGGGCTCAGGCTCCGATACGCAGTGTCACAGCCACGAGGACTGAGAACGGCGACGAAGCCGACTAGAGATGCGTGTCGGTCGGCGCGACCGTGCCGGCGGGGGCGCCCGAGAGTCCCTGTTGGACGAGGCGACCGACGGCTTGCCCGTCGATGGTTTCCTCCTCGAGCAACTTGCCCGCCACCAAGTCGAGACCCCGTCGGTGCTTTTCGAGAACGTCACGCGCGCGGTTTTCCTGCTCGCGCAGGATGCGGGCAATTTCACCATCGATCAACTTTGCGGTGTCGTCGCTGTATTCACGACCATTGGTCATCAGGTCCTCGCCGAGGAAAACCTGTTGCTGCGTGGTCCAGGCCATCGGCCCGACTGCTTGGCTCATACCCCATTCCCGCACCATGCGGCGGGCGATCGACGTTGCCTGTTCGAGGTCGTTGGCGGCGCCGCTGTTGAGATGGCCGAAAACGATCATCTCGGCCACCCGGCCACCCATCGCCTTGCATATGACGTCCTCGAAGTAATCCTTCGAGTACGTGTGACGCTCCTCGGGCAGGGTCCAGGTGACACCGAGCGCCATGCCGCGCGGGAGGATGGTGACCTTGTGCAGGGGGTCGCTGTGGGTGAGAACGGTTGCGAGGATCGCATGACCGGCCTCGTGGTACGCAGTCGCCCGCTTCTCCTCGACCGACAGCACGAGGCTTTCGCGACTCGCGCCAAGAACGACACGGTCGCGCGCGTTTTCGAAGTCGATGCGCTCGATCTGCTTCGACCCACGTCGCACTGCGAAGAGGGCGGATTCGTTGACGAGGTTCGCAAGGTCGGCACCGCTCATGCCGGGGGTGGCACGGGCCATCGTGTCGAGGTCGACGTCAGTGCCCATGCGCTTGTCGCGTGAATGAACCTTGAGGATCGCGAGTCGTTCCTCGAACTCGGGAAGCGGCACGATGATCTGGCGGTCGAAACGTCCCGGGCGCAGCAGCGCCGGGTCGAGGATGTCGGGTCGGTTTGTCGCGGCCATGATGACGATGCCTTCGCTCGTCTCGAAGCCATCCATCTCGGCGAGCATCTGATTCAGCGTCTGCTCCCGTTCGTCGTGGCCCCCGCCGAGACCCGCCCCCCGCTTGCGGCCGATGGAGTCGATCTCGTCGATGAAAATGATGGCGCGTCCCATTTTGCGGGCCTGCTGGAAGAGATCGCGCACGCGACTCGCTCCGACACCGACGAACATCTCCATGAAGTCGGAGCCGGTGACCGACAGGAAGCCGACGCCTGCTTCACCGGCGACGGCGCGCGCAAAAAGGGTCTTGCCGGTTCCGGGCGGGCCGACGAGAAGGATGCCCTTGGGTACGCGCGCCCCGATTTCCTTGAACTGCTCGGGCATACGCAAGAAGTCGACGACTTCCTTGATCTCCATCTTGACGCCGTCGTAGCCGGCGACATCGGCGAACGTCGTCGAGGGTTTGCTTGCGTCGTAGTTCTTCGCGCGACTGCGGCCGATCGACATGATGTTGCCGGCCTGACCCATCGCACGACGCTGCATCCACACGAAGAAGCCGACGATCAATAGGAACGGCAGGAGAACGGGGACGAGGCTCGTGAACCAGTTCGGCTGCGGGGTGCGGTAGTTGTAGTCGACTCCCCGTGCTTTGAGCAGTTCCTCGTCGGCGTCGCTCAGGAGTGGTGCACCGGTGGTGGAAAAGTTGCGCCCCGAAGTGAGCTCACCGCTGATCTGGTTCGTGGCGTTGTTGATCGACACCTTTTCGACCTTGCCCTCGCGCACGAGGGTGAGGAACTCGGTGTAGGTGAGTTTGTCGCCGGTCGTCGTGGGCCAAAGACGCGGCCCGATGAGCAACAACACCGCGAAGGCCGCGATGATCCACACAGCCCAGCGCGGCAGGGGTCCGCGACCCTGGGGCTTTTGCCCGTCCTTTGGAAGGTTGCCCTTGTCGGCGGACTTCTTTGCGCCGAGTCGACCCCAGGTCGACTTACCCGGATGTTTGTGGCCCGATGGGTTCGACCCGTTCGCGGGCGGCGGCGGCGGAGGAGGAGGAAGGGGGCTCATGGTCTCATGCTAAGGGTGCAATCCACTAAACGTGAATCGTGCTCTATTACGGTTTTCACATGTCCCGTCACTGTTCGCGCACCGGTTGCACGTCGTCGGCAGCGATGACCCTCACGTACCAGTACAGCCGCTCGGTCGCCTGGCTCGACAACCTCGCGCGCGAGCGTGACCCGCACGCCTACGACTTGTGTGAACGCCACGGTGAGCGCCTCTCGGTGCCCTCTGGCTGGCGCCTCGAAGACCGCCGTCACCAGACGCTGCAACTCGTCTTCACCGAGGCGACCGACGGTCTCTTCGGCGGACGCCTCGCGGGCTGATCCGGCCACCTGCGTCGGACCCCGTGAACCGCACGAGAAATTCACCATCCGCCGCTGCGGGCGACGGCGCACACTTTCCCGTCCCCGTCCTTTTCCTCGGGTGGGTCGGCGCCTTTGTCGTCGCCAATATTTTTGCCGCCGTCATCTTGCGTGCATCCGGGGCTGTATCGGGGAAAGAGCCGACCTGGGTCATCGGCCTCGTGGCTCTGGCACTCTGGTCACCTTTGCTCGGGGTACTGGCGATGCTGTCCCGACGGATGGGGTCGGGCAACTTCATGCGTGACTATTCGTTCGGATTCAAGGCGATCGACCTGGCGGGCGTTCCGATCGGTGTCGCCTCGCAGTTGTTGCTCGTCAACCTCGTCTATTGGCCGCTGCGTGGATTGTTCCCGTCCACGTTCAACGCCGAGGAGGTGGAGGACCGTGCACGCGGTCTGTATGACCGCGCCGAGGGTGCGTGGATCGTGGTGTTGGTTCTCGTCGTCGTGGTGGGTGCGCCGATAGTCGAGGAACTCGTCTACCGCGGATTCATCCATGGCTCGTTGCGCGGCCGTTTTGGTGATGGCCTCGCGCTTCTCGGGGCGGCGGTGTGGTTCACCCTGATCCATTTCACGCCCGTCGAATATCCCGGCCTCTTTGCGTTCGCGGTCGTGCTCGGTCTCTGCTTCCACGGCACGGGTCGACTGGGGACAGCGATCGTTGCCCACATGGCTTTCAACGCGACGGGGCTGATCTTGGTGGCGGGAAGTTGACCGTTGGCCTGACAGACTGATTGCCCATGGACGTGGACGTCGCTTCGCCGCTCGGAACCGACGAAACCACACCTGCCGACCGGGTCGACGAGACCGCCGACGCGACGACGCGGCCCGCCCGCACGTTCCCCTCATTGCAGTTGTTCTCGTCGATCGTCATAGTCGGCGGGGCGATGCTGTTCCTCCTCGTGACGTTGCATCCCGGTCTCGTCTTGAAGAACAACACCCCGACCGGCGGCGACATGGGTGCCCACGTGTGGGGTCCCGCATTCCTGCGTGACAACCTTCTGTCGAACTTCCGCCTCACCGGGTGGACGATGGACTGGTATTCGGGTTTACCGGCCTACCGCTTCTACATGGTCGTGCCGGCACTTTTCATCGTGTTGCTCGACGTCGTCCTGCCCTACGGCATCGCGTTCAAGATCGTGGTGGCCGCGGGCATCGTCGTCCTGCCCCTCTGTGCGTGGGCTTTTGGTCGTCTGGCGCGCTTCATGTACCCGCTGCCGGAACTTTTCGCCGTCGCCGCGACGGTGTTTCTCTACGACGAAAGCTTCACCATCTACGGCGGCAACATCGCCAGCACGATGGCAGGCGAGTTCTCATTCTCCATGTCACTCGCATTCGGGGTGCTCGGCCTCGGCTTTCTCGCCCGCGGACTTGATTCGGGCAGGTACCGCACGACGGCGGCGGTGTTGATCGCGCTTTCCGCCCTCAGCCACGGCATTGTGTTGATCTTCGTTTTCGGTGGTGCGGCGGTGATGGTGTTGTTGCACAACGGCCGACGCCGGTTGTTGTTCGGCGCAACAACCATCGGTGCGGCGGCGTTGCTCGCCGCATTCTGGGTGCTCCCGTTCCTCACCGCCCACAAGTACATGACCGACATGAAGTACGAACCACGGCCGAGCGGTGCCGCCGACTCGTTCTGGGACATGTACTTTCCCTTGACACCTTTCTGGGACATCGTCATCATGACCCTTTCACTCGTCGGTTTCGCCGCCTCGTTGTTGCATCGTCGTGTGATCGGGGTGTGGCTGGGCGTGATGATGATCCTGCTCTTCATCGGCGTCTACATCGCACGCGACAGTCTTCCCGTCATCGGACTGCTGTGGAACCCACGCCTTTTGCCGTTCCTCTATTTTTGTCGTTACTTGCTCGTCATGATCGGTCTGTGGTCGATCGCGACAGCCGCTCTGAGGTTGATTTCGACCGAACGCGGCGCGGCGACCGAAAGTCCCCGGTTCGTCACCGCGCACCACGCCCTGCGCAATGGGGCAGCCTGGGGGATCGCCGTCGGTGTGTTGTGCATCGTCGGGTTCCGCTTCCAACAACTGCCCGGTGGGTCGGTCCTTGCCGACGCCGACGGAACGTCGCAGTACGCCTGGGGGCCGTTCCGCACCAAGTCCGACAACAAATCGTTCGTCGACGGATGGGCCCGCTGGAACTTCGAGGGCTACGAGGGCAAGGGCGCGTACGGCGAATACCACGGCATCGTCCAGACGATGAAGCGACTGGGGGAGGACCCCAACCATGGATGCGGTCGCGCGCTGTGGGAGAACAGCGGTGACCTGAACAAGTACGGCACCACGATGGCACTGATGCTTTTGCCGTTCTGGACCGACGGTTGCATCGGATCACAGGAAGGCCTCTTCTTCGAAGCCGCCGGCACCACGCCATACCACTTCATTTCCGCCGCCGCGTTGTCGAAACAGAGCAGCAACCCCGTCCGTGAACTTCGCTACGACAACAACGACGCGGGCAAGGGTGTGCGGTACCTGCAGGAACTCGGTGTGCAGTACTACATGGCGTACTCCCCGGAGGCGGTGAAATCCGCCGCGTCACAGCCCGGGCTTGTCGAGGTTGCGCGTTCGGGCCCTTGGATCGTCTACGAAGTCGAAGCCAGTGACTGGGTCGTTCCAATGACGAGACAACCGGTGATCGTCAACGAACGTGAGGGTGACCAGCGCGAGCGATGGTTGGAATTGGGTTCGAGTTGGTTCCAACACGGCGAAGAATGGGCGGCGACGCCCGTCGACGACGGCCCTGATTCCTGGCAGCGCATCGACGTCGAAGTCGACCTCGATCGCAGGATCGGTGAACCGGGTGGCTCGTCACGCAGCGTCGACATCGTCACACCCGTGCAGGAGATCGAGATCGTCGACCTTCCGGCGGTGCAGGTCTCCGATTTCAAAAGCAGCCAGGACTCGGTTTCGTTCCAGGTCGACAAGGTCGGTGTGCCGGTTCTCGTTCGCGTGAGCTTCTTCCCGAACTGGAAGGTCGACGGAGCCGAAGGGCCCTATCGCGCGGCACCGAACATGATGGTCGTCATTCCCACCGACAACGAAGTTCGTCTCCACTATTCGTCGTCGATGATCGACAGGGTGGCGTATCTGTTGACGCTCATCGGCATCGTCGTCGTTGTCTATTGGTGGAGGCGCGGTGCTCATGGCCCGTGACGGCGATGGCTTCTGCTGACAACGCGCGATCACTCGACGCGATCTTCAAGGCCTATGACGTTCGGGGGACCGTTCCCGAACAACTCAACGCCGATATTGCGCGTGCGGTCGGTGTTGCATTCGCCGAATTCGTGGGTGGCCCGACGGTTCTCGTTGCGCGTGACATGCGGCCATCGGGCGTCGAACTCGCGGCCGCTTTCGCCGAGGGTGCAATGTCACGCGGTGCGAACGTATTGGACCTCGGCCTCGCAAGCACCGACATGCTGTATTTCGCTGCGGGGTCGCTGAACGCACCGGGCGCGATGTTCACCGCTTCCCACAATCCCGCGCAATACAACGGCATCAAGTTCTGCCTCCCGGGTGCGCGGCCGGTGGGTGCCGACACCGGCCTCGACGTGGTGCGTGCGTCCGCCGCGCGTGAACTTGCGTCACCCTCGGCGTCGAGTGCCGCAGGTGGTTCGTTGTCGCAGCGCAACATGCTGGATGCCTTTGCAGACCACGTTGTGGGTTTCGTCGACAGGGACGCCCTGCGGCCACTCAAGGTGGTTGCCGACACGGCCAACGGAATGGGCGGTCTCGTCGTGCCCGCGGTCTTCGAACGTCTTGCGCAGATGACACTCGAAGTGATGTACCCCGAACTCGATGGGACGTTCCCGAACCACCCGGCCGACCCGATCCAGCCCGCCAACCAAAGAGATCTCCAGGTGCGTGTCGTGGCGGGTGCCTTCGACATCGGGCTCGCCTTCGACGGCGATGCCGACCGCGTGTTCGTGGTCGACGAAACCGGCACGGGCATGTCGGGCAGCACGACCACTGCGCTGCTCGCCGCCGCAGTGCTGCGGTCCAACCCCGGTGCGACGATCATCCACAACCTCATCTGCTCGCGCACCGTCGGCGAGGTCATCGCCGAGAGCGGTGGCAGGGCGGTCCGC